>JACCDO011213616.1_pt1 | contig 15636 bp, 9 predicted proteins | sample 7446101 | NCBI WGS metagenome assembly JACCDO01 (sample SAMN15323440, study PRJNA562643) | freshwater metagenome | isolation source: river surface water | place: USA:Blue River Watershed | collected 2017-08-16
GCTGACATACCTCACGGAAACATCAAATATTAATACAATTTGTAAAATATGACACATTTTCTTTAGCTAAATTGCACGAATATTAAATAGTTTCGGAACAAAATACACAATACCAAACAAAAACATTTACTTTCTGGAAACGTTCGCAAACGAATCATCAACGATCTTATACGCCCAACCAGCACCGAAACCAGTTCCAAATGTCGTAATCGCCACTCTCATTCTCGGTCCTCTAGCAAGGACTACAGCGGCAATACCAGCCGCTGCAGTGCCGACAGCCATTTTAACACCAAACTCAGACACTGCCCAATCCCACTTTTTGTTTAGGATGAGTTCAGATGGAACATTTTTTTCCGTCATTTTCCCTGTAATTTAAAATCATAATGTAAGACGAAATCAACAATAAAGTTAGTAATATGTATAAATATTCACATTTTCGAAAAAGCCGGACTAGGGACACAGCACAGGGACTCAGATAAATACTTGCTTTATATCAAAAAACCTCAATCATCACAGCATTTAATGACCATTTTAGACACTAAATAAAGTTTTGAAATCGGCTATTTCAAAGAGCTGGGTTTAATAGACGCGTTGTTCTTCACAGCACCTGTTGTCCAGCCGTACAAAAATAGTGCATACTATTTGTAATAAGCGAAGCGATTGCAATTAAAAATCAGCTGTACTAATGAATTTCAGATAAAGTTTGGTCTCAACTTCGGGATATTAAGTCCGAATCAGAAGGTGTCCTAAGGTTGATGGAATTATATCATCATAAACTCATTTACGAACTGAATATTGGTTTGCCGCTTCGCTGCACTTCTTCTTGATATGATGAAAAGCACATTAATTTTGTAAAACAATCATTTATGTAATGCAGACTTACTTTATATATAACTCAAGAGTGAGTTGGTTTTGAGAGAAGAACTTGTATAACGCTTGCAACGTAGGACTTAGCACGTGATCGACGACAAGTGGGTCTGGGACCCACTTGTCGTCGAACAAATGGCTCTTAGTTCTAGATCTAGTATTTGATGACTTGTGGCGTATTGTTTATATAAATAGCGTTAAATATATACATATATATTATTTTCTGTATTTTCCTAAGTTAAGTTGGCACATTTTTTTATATATATAGTATATGATCAGACTATCTTTCACAGACAAATACTTGGTCTACGCGAGATTTTGCTACAAAAAATGTTAATGCTGTTCAACCAAACCCATTCTTCTAAACAGCTGCCGCATTTGCTTCAAGTCTTGAGGAGTAAGCAAGGTGAATCCCTGTCTAAATGATTCCACCGATGGCGCTCCAGTGATACTAGCGACAATACCCAAGGACTGATCTGTAAGATCTATGACTTTATTGCGAAGCGCATTAAGCTCTTCCTGCGTGGGTACACCACCGTCCGACTCGATTTCATCTCCGCCCATGAGGTCAGCGATGAATTGCTTCGCTTCACGCTGCGCATCGCTTCCCGCGCGATTTGCCGCTTCTGCTGCACCGGACGCCTTGGCCATCTCCAAGGCTGCGTTCCTCTCCTCCGTGTCATAGTACCAAATGGTGATGGCGTGGCGATCGCCGTATGTGGGCATCACCTCATGGGGCATATCAGCCGAATAGAACATGGCAAGACGCCCACACTCCGGATACACATCGATACCCTCAGTTTTGTCTAACGGCGTAAGTCGCAAAGCTCCGCCATCCTCTCGTTTCCAGCCAGGGTTCAAATAAATCAGCAGAGTCACCCGCCGCCCATCTTTCGTAGTGTTATCAATATGCCGCGCGAATCGAGCTCCTTCTCCAGGGTAATTTGCAAGCATAGCATCACTGCGCTCGTAAATACCTTCCATGGCCTTGACTTTGGTTTTCATCTCGTTCACCAGCGCATCGCACGCCTTGACCAATTCCTTCAGCGCAGAGAACTTGCGCATGGGAGCGCGAGCCTTGGCCTGCAGTCGACAAGGCTCGATGTCTCCCTTAGTTTTTACTACACGGGTAACTCCTTCTGGAGCAGCCCTGTGCTCGTGTCCTCCGCACAACCACATAACCTTATCGCCGCGCACCGAGGGCACACTGAGCAGCGTACCCACGTCCGCTTTTTTGCCCACCCATATTTCTGACTGCTCGTAATGGTCTCGAAACAATCCGGCTTCGATACGCACACGCCTCACTAGATCTGCAGACACAAAATTATCGCACACCGCCCAGCCGTGCGCTTCCAGGTGATTGCCCATGGTACCGGCGAGCTCCACAAAATTACGTGCTACAGTCCGCGCCTCTTCTTGTACCACACTTTTAATGAGCTGTCCTGTTTTGCTCAATTTATTATTAGGAATCACTTCCTTATTAAAACCCGCTAAAAACATGTCTGGTGTAAGAATGTTCTTATGGTAACTGCGCATGTTATCGTCCAGAAATTGGGGCGCATGATAACCTCCGGTATCGCTCCCTTCGGAATTCTGCTGATACGCAAGTCCAGTTTCCTCGGCTTCTTGTTTTTCACATTCAAGCATTTTTTGCTGCAAGGGTTTCAAAACGCGATTTTGAATAAACTGTAGTAATTTAACGCGATTGACATATCCTGCTTGCTGCGACGCAACCAGGGTGTCTTGCACCACGCGTGAGAAGTGCTCGATATCGAATCCAAGCTCACCACGCCACAAATCATTTTGAACTCTCTTTTGCAAGGCGGCAGCATCGCCTCGACACTCATCGGTGACAAGCTTTAAATACTCAGACGCAGAAATAAGTTTATGTTGCTGCTCATCTTCAGCATTGCGCGCTTTCTCAGTATCAGAGGCAATACTTCCATCTAAATTCGACGCGGCAGTATTAGTTGACTCATGTCTCGTATTAACGGTATTAATATCTGGTCTATTAAGTGCAGATGAAGGGTTATCCATTAATTTTAAGGAAACCTTAGCTTTATCTACAGCTTTATTCTGATCGATAACTTTTTGAAAAAACTGAAACATTTCTAAAGCTTCCGGATTGGTATTGCTCTTCAAACACGAACCAATGGCTTCTGTTAACAACTCCTGAAACAGTTTGTCAATATGTCCAGCGCGATAGAAACGGCTTATGATAGTGGCCGTGCTTCGAGGCCCTTCTTTTTGTGCGACGGCAACGACTTGCTTAAAAACATTACCAGCACGTTCCTGTCGAATAGCAGTAACCTCTCTCACCGAATCAATAACAGTACCCCAAGCACCCATCAGCTTATCGTCAGAAACAAGTTGTGTACCATCTGATTTTACATTTTCATCTCGTACTTGTAATGCTGCCGAAACAAGTTTCCTTAAAATATCTTCGGAAAACAAATCAAAGTTATCCTGCAAGAATGCATTAATATCATCTTCCGCATTATAAATTAGATTATCATACTCAGAGGAAGAGATGTTGTTTTTAAGAAAAGTTTTCAAAGTTTCCAGACTAGATAGTGAGGTCATTTTAACCAATATATACCTTAAAGTGTAAGATCAGACGAGGCTATATTGTGGAAAAAGTCTGAACACGTAACCCAGTCAAGAAGTGATAGCACAAGTCTGAAAGTTAGCTCTCAAATTGTATTGGGAAATTTGTTAGGCCGCATTATGCCTGTGAGGACTTTTTACCCGTAGAACCCAAAAAATATATTTCAAACATTAATATTTTTTATCAGGGCGATATAATTTCGTTTGAAACTTTGTTTGCCTATTTTTTGTAGATAGATTTCATCTTTTTGAGGTGGTTTTCTCAGAACAATGTTCAGCCTGAAAGGATCTAAGAAAGCATCTGAAACAAATTCTTCAAATGTTATTAGTACTGTACCTAAAAGCCCATCTGTTGTAAGACCCAAGGAAAAGCTTTTCTCAAAGAGCAAAAACTCCCATTCTGATGATACGATGCATATTGAATGGGTATCTGATAAGTCATCTAAAGCATGTGTTTTGTGCGAAAAATCATTTCATGCATTAAAGCGTAGACGTCATCACTGCCGCCAGTGCGGTCGTGTAGTGTGTAATGCCTGTAGTCTTAAACGTTTAATTCTTCAGTCGGAACATTTTCAAGGTCCGCAACGTGTGTGTGATGGTTGTTTTCTGACATTAACTGAAAAGAAATATGCCAAGCAGCACGCCTCTTCAATACGAGAAAAAGAGGAATTACTGCTGAAGTCAAGAAGCTATATAAGCGAATCACTGTTACGTGTGTTTTTGTTGGATGGCTCATCTGTAACAATCAGCTATGATGATTGCAGCACTATTGGTGATTTAACTGAGCGAATTTGTTTTAGTGTGAGATGCGCTCTTTTTGAAGTTGAACAAGATATTCGAGACAGGGACCAATACATACTTGTGCATTGTTCCGAAACCCTAGTAGATGTCATGGCACGCTGGGCTCTCAAAGCGAGCACGACGGTAAAGCTCGTGCTACCACTTTACGACTTGCAAAGCGCACATGCCAGCCGTGCTCCACCAGCCGCGACGATGCGAATGTTGCGGATGCAGGGTTCTTTAGCTTTTGACGTCCCCCCTTCATCCAGCGGTGGCGCTCCTGCGGCAGACTGGGAAGAGACCTGGCACGACGACGAGTCTAGCGTGGCCGATTCTTACCGCTCTCATCAGTTTGCAGCTGCGATGGAAGAATCAGGGATGGTACCAAACATAGGAAGCGCAAGCGGTAGCACGAAGAGCTTGCTGCAGTACGGTGGCGCAGGTGGAAACGTGGCGACAGGAGGATACTCACCGACGCGGTCTGAAGAAGGTCGCGATTCTGCGGAAGCAGAAAGCCCTCAACCCCTCCATAAAGGACGTTATCGCTCTAATTGCGATCGATTGGAGTTTCAGGCGCTTCAGAAGAAATACGACTTGTTGAAGAATATCCACAGCCGTCAGACGCAGCAGCGCACCTCCCTGACTGGCAGCAACATTCAGACTGGGCGCTTTCAGGAGTCCAGTTTTACGAACCCCAGCAAGTTCCGTGGAGAGTCGTATGATTTATTTGACGATCAGCGTTCTCGAAGCGGACGTACGTCGCCTCTGCCTTACCCCAAGGATGACGCTAGTGTCAGCGAGTCGAGTTTCTACGAGTACGACAACGCGGAGGAGGACTCCGTGGACCTCCGCGGAGAGGAAGAGACCAGCATCTCGTCTTTATCTGACACCGCATCACGACCGCACAAACGCGGCCTTTTGTCAAGAGTGACGTCTGCTTTCAGCTCGTCGAAAAACGACAAACTTGGCTCTGTTAAAGCGGGGACATTAATTTCACCCATCAAGCAGCAACTGGTATCGACTACGTCCCCCTTAAAACAGACGCAATCGCGAGCTCGATCTGACAGCTCCGTGAGTACTCAGTCAGTTCGCCCTGGTCCGGAAATGATGCTACTGTCCCCCAAAGACGTGCAGAGTCTGGTCCAGGACATTAATAACAGCACGGCGGATTTTCAGCAGCTCGTGCGCACGTTCTTTCATCAAGCTACATCTGTGGAAAATTTCCTGTTGAAATTTCACGGCGTGATCCGCACTCTTATGTCCAAAGAAGAGCACAACATATCCGAGTCTTTGCTGCCTGTGGGCGACAAAGCGAGTCGCCGCTCGGGGCAGGACGACACATACGCTCTGGCCAATGTTTTTGAAATGACTTGGGCGCTCGAGGGCTTATATGCCTTTGTTCTAGGCGTGGCGGAGGAGTGGAGCGACGAGGTGCGTTGTTGGTTGCTCACACTGCTCAAAAAATGTCTGACCCCTCCTCTTACGAAACACACGGGGCTGCGGCAGATTACCGAGTACTTGCAGCGGATGGACCTGCTGCATTCGCCGCTAGCCACGTCTACCATACAGAACTGCGTGGACAGGCTATTCGACCCGCGCATAACGATACCCGCAGACCGCGCGCCTTCTTTGTTGCTGGATAGCATGAACAGCGATGCCAGTGCCATGCGTACTACTCTGTTCAGAAGCGGAGGATCAAAAGCGGTGGAAGCCTTGCGCAGCGTGAGCTTCGCTCTCAACGTGCTGGTCGAGGACTTGCTACCATCATTTCCCGCCGACGTAGGACTGCTTAGTATGTGCCTTACGCATACCGCGCGCATTGTACAGAGCGACGTGCTGGAGTTCTTTAAAACCAACAAGCAACATCTGCTCCCCATTGACGTGCTCACCCTGCTGTCCTTCGCACAGAGACAGCGCCAAACGCTCAGCCACGTAGGGCGTCTTGGTACGGATCTTCCCGTGCTACATGAGTTGGAGCAGGAGTCTCTGCGGCAATATCTCGCAATCATCGACTCACATCTACGCCAGAATGTGGCGCGGGTGCACACCGCTGACGAGAAGGCCGCGCCTAAGGAAATGACCATGGGGGATCTGGCGCTTACGGGGCTCATGACGAACTGGCCTTTGGAACTGTTACGGAGCCATGGTGACCAAATCTCATTAATTGCACGATACCTGCAGCCACAGACGCGTGAAGTGGTGTGGACAGCCGTGCTGGACACGTTGCCCGATTTTGTTGCTCGTCAAAAAGCGTGGGTGATGAAATTCGCCGCAGGTGGATCTGCATCAACCACGCCAAATGCTCTAGAGCGCTTTTGTGCATACATTAACAATCACCAAATGTTTGCAGAGGCCCTGGAGTCAAAGCTGGATGGACTGTCATCAGACATGGATGACAAAGCGCTAGAAAGGATCACCGCGCATTACCACCGCGTCGCGGGAGTGTTCCTCGCCCAAGCTGAGTACGCGCTACAGCTGCTCAACAAGCAGATCGTGTCTGATTTTCAAAAGCCACTGCGACAGAGCCTGTTCAAGAGCGGCTGGGAGACCAGTGTGCAGGCGGTGCACACAGCTAAGAAAGCACTCTCTGCGTGCAAGGCATCGCTGTTCTCTTGCCTTCGAGACGCAAAGTTCGCATCCGCTGCTCTTGGCGCTGTTGTAGTATCTGTATGTGAATTGCACATCGAGCTAATGCTAATTTCCGGGCTTACTGTGACGGCTTCGCTGCTGGATCGCTTGCAGGAAGACTTCAATTTGTGGCAGGGTATCTTCCAGGAATATGTCAGCGCGATCAGCAGCCCCGCAGACTTAGCCGACGCTCTGACTTCGTGGAAGCATATCATCACTGCGCTCTCCATGGACACGCGTAATATGCCCGCTTTTGTTCGAAATGATTTGTATCCTTCGTTCGGCCTGGCCACGATCAAGATCTTGGCCACGGTGATGCAAATGCGCGGGGACAGTAAGCAAGTGGTGGACACTTTGACTAATGTAGTATTGCAAGATTGGAACCCAAAGCCTATAACGACACCGAAATGCAACACGCAAGCATTTATTGGAAAACTAAAAGGCGTAAAGCTTAAGTTGCCTAGCAACAGCGTATTTAATACGTGATATTAACTTTTTAGATGTTATGTTTTAAATGATTTTTATTTGTTTAGGGTTAGGGTGCTCCTCTACCCAACTGCGGGTAAGGAAGTCAGCATTGGTGTTCTTTTTTCCTGGTATATGCCGTATGTAGTGCGGAAATTGTGCTATCCATGCACACCATCTCTGGTGCTAAGAGCTTTCTACAGAGCTCTCATGACGCTTATGGCCACCATAGGAGTGACGGGATCGAAAAATTCATAATGCAAGTCTCATATGTGATTTATATATCAATAGTGATTAACGTTTTTCACATCATCAAAAAGTATAATCTTTTGAAAAAGGGTATTTCGTCGATTTGTACGACCAAGAGCTTCCTAGTAAGAGAAAAAAAGTTTGAAAAGGATATGGAAACCAAAACGAGTGTAACTGGTCAGCATTTATTTCATCTGTATTAAGAGGATTTAAAAATGACACCTTTGGAACTTAAAGTTGAAGGAAACAAAGCTTTTTCTGAAGGCGACTTCGCATTAGCTTCAGACCTTTATTCCAAAGCCCTTACCATGCTATCAAAAGACAAAATAAAAGATAGCGCCGAACTTTCGGAAGTTTATGTTGCTGTTTTAATCAACCGTGCTGCATGTCATTTAAAAAGCATGAGCATGAATTTGGAATTGGAAAAAGCCAAAGCTTGTGTAAAGGATTGCTCTGAGGCACTCGACTTTCGCCCACATTCAATCAAAGCGTTATATCGTCGAGCGCAAGCGCATTTACATTTAAAATCGGCACCATCCGCGATTCGTGATTTGTCTAAACTGCTCCATCTAGATCCGAAAAATGCTGATGCAATCAATCTTTTGAGGCAGGCAAGAAACGCCGCTGATCGTGATCATGTGGGCATTTCTGAGCCATTACGCTTGTTAAGACTGCTCATAAATTCGAATGAAGCCCATGTCCAAACTGCAGAGTTAGATTCCATCCTAAGAGCATTGATAAGTCTTTGTGTTGATGAAGTCAGCCATGCCAAGGAATTTGTACGTCATGAAGGAATTAAGGCAGTGTGCGCCTTAATCCAAAGCCGCGGCCAAGAGATTGCAAATGGTCATGCTTTAATAGCCACAGCGTTGACTTTGCTCTGCTCTGTATGCAGTCACTCCGAATTCAGCGCACAATGTGTGTCTTTAGAGGTTTCTGGATCGATCGATGATTCACACATTGACAGCGCTAAAATATTAAATTCATTGCATGAGAATGGGCAAATGTCTCTGCAATGGCTCTGCAGATTAGTAGATCCTGACCGCTGGGGCGTTGAGACGTCACAGGTTGCCTTGACCGGAGTGCTCCGAATCCTTAAATCTCAACCTGCAATTTCAGAAACCGCTTCAGCTATGGACACCTCGCCATTAGTTCCAGGTGATAGCCGCGTAGAAGAACTCAGCGGCGATGCTGACATAAAACCGGCACCACCATCTGAACTCGTGCCTCAACCTTTTCTCTCTCTATCACTAGCGCGTGTCGTCATCAAATCAATGCGGCGCGCACTAAGTATAGAACATACAGAATTGTTTTCGCTCGCATGTGATGCATTGGTTGCGTTTTGGAGCGAGGTAGGAGATTACTTTACCCCGGAACCTGCTGTTGATTTTAGAATGGAAACTCTTGAAAATCGAAAAAAACGCACACGCCGTCTTGGTGCACTCAAGTACAGATCTCAGCGACATGCCCTCATCGCGCTTGAGGAAAATGTACTTGTTATTTTGGTCCAAGCTTTAAATAGTAATGACGCACTCATAAGGGCTCGTGCATTGTCGTGCTTCGGTCGATTAATCACGACCGTGCCTGACGAAGTGTCTCACGAGAGCCAACGCAAAAAAGAGCCCAAAGTGGAAGAGCAGGATTTGCGCCTTAAAAGGTATCTTATGGAGTTTTTAGTTGATTTCGAATGCGAAGACAAATCTTTTTCTTCCTTAGAGGCTATTAAAGTAAGAGGCTCAGTCACTGCTGCACTTCTTACCGCAAAAGCTGAATTAGGTATTTGGGCTTTAAAACACCGCAACGGAATGCGTCAGGTTCTCTTCTTGATTTCTACCGGCGATATTCGTTGCCAAGAAATAGCCTCGGAAATCATCTGCTTGGCAGCATCTGCAGATACCGGACAGGAAATGCTGGCTGTTGCTGTAGATTCGGGCGCTGTATACGGGTTGCTACGTAGTCCCCACGCCGGCATCCGTGCGGCAGCTGCTTCTGCCATAACGAAGTTAAGTTTGCGAGCGAAAGCTATGCAAGAAGATTCGCCAGAGGTCTCGTCTGTAATGAACGCAGCCCTTGATGTTCTTCGCGTTCATAAAGATCATGTTCATCATGCTACTCCTGCGAACCCAATCTCATCCACTTCTACAGGAGCGACACAGAGTTCACTTGTGCGTCCAATACAACCCATGAACACCGATTTGGACCTTAGTATGCGCACTGCATCGTCTTTAGCTTCTGCCGAGCGCGCAGTTGAAGTTGTTGCAGCAATGGCGGGCAGAACGCATATCAAAGAAGAATTAGTACACGGCTCTTTTCGTGTTGCATCGGCCATTCAACTTCTAGCAAGTCTGGAACTAGATGCAAGAAGCACCGCAGGATATGGACTCGCTCACATTTTTGCTGCAATTACGGTAACCAATGCGGAATTGCACGCCAAAGCTTTGGCGGAAAAAGATATGACAGTTGAGCAGTACGAACAATTAAAGGAATTGCAAAGGATTAAAGGTGCAAAGGACGAAAATGGCAACGAAATTGAGGAAAAACGAGAGGATATAGACAAAGATACTGACGTGCTTTGCAGGGCACGAATCAAGCGTGTAGCACAAGCAGGAGGTTTTGTGTGTTTAGTTCGATTACTGACATTCGGTAGCACGCAGACTCGGGATTGTGCAGCGCGTGCTTTGCGTCAAATGTGTGTCGAAGAAAGCGTACGAGGTAGCTTCATTCAACAAGGGGGCCTTAAGGCGTGCAGCGATTTAGCTTGTGCACCATCTTCGGCTGAATCAAAGAGCGTTCCGCAAGGTTCGCCTGTGACTGCAAGCACTCAGCGTGAAGCTGCGCACGCAATCGCAAAGTCTCTTATCACGACTAATCCGGCCCTGCTACAGGGTCATGCGCGTTTGGGCGTGTTTCAACCATTAATACGTTTGGCACAAGATGTCGACGCAAATAATCTACAACAATTCGAGGCGCTTTTAGCTCTGACCAATTTGGTGAGTTTGGGCGAAGCTGAGCAGGAGAAGTTTGTTCGGGAAAAAGGTGTACACTGCGTTCATTACCTGATGTTTTCTGATCACCTTATGGTGCGCCGCGCTGCATGCGAAGTGTTTTGTAACATTGCTACTCAAGAAGCGCTTTTACGTTTGCTACGGGATCCTGAAAAGCTCAAGCTTTGGATCGGGCTGTGCGAGGATTGGGGAAATGATGACAATCCCGAGGAATCCTTTTTGATAGCTCGAGCGTGCAGCGGAACCCTAGCTGTCGCAGTAAGGGATAACGAGGTTTGTATGGCATTTTTGAAGGAAAATGGTGGCACAATTGTAGCGTCACTTTTAGAGTCAGGCCGCATAGAGCTCATACATCGTTCTTTGGCTATGGCGGAATCGTTGCTCGATAGTGGCGACAAGAATGTCGCCTTGCACTTGCTCGAAAACGGATGTGTGCAAGGTATTGCTCATGCCCATTCTGTTCTTGCAGGTAATCCAGGGCTGATATCACTCGCCCAAGAAGTGGCTCAATGCTTGTCCAGTATTATCAATCAATAATGTGATGTGATCGCAGCTACCATAGAGGCTCTGTTAACTTCATTTATCTTTCGGTTAGGGTTAAAACCCTAACGATCTCGATGGCTTTTCTTAACCAACTTATCCTGTTCAGATGGAGGTTCAGCTGGGGCCTCAATTCTTTGCGCCCTTCGAGGCTTTTCTGATTCTTTTTCAGCTAAACGTCGTGAGCTGCTCATATTTTGTCCTTCATCTTAGCTTGTTTTGCAACAGACAATTGTTGTATGAGCGCTTTCTTTCGAGAGGCACACTTTTTTGTTGTTGTAATGTACTAGTAAATTACAGCAGTGGGATGTTTTGCGGCCCATGAGAACCCACATGAGTTCCCTTGGGCAGCGTGAAAGGTTCCCACGCGTGTGTCAACGTGTTACTCCAGTTGCTTTACTCACATTAAAAGTAATAAACAAAAATGACAACTGTCCATATTAAACACTGCGGCTCCTGATTCAATGGTCAGGTCGAGGTGCGTGCAAAACCTGTAATTATTTCAATGCAAACTGATATTTTTCGCGTATGCCTTGCCTTTCCTCTGAAGTCTTACTTCTGAAGTGCATCCCGCTCAGCCACTAACAACCCGCTCTCAATTTTTCTCAAAATCATTTGCGACCTCTTTTTTATGTATCTTCCTTCGCCCCTTAAGGACTTTCGTAAGCACTTCGAATCCTACGGCTTGACCATCACCAACGAACCTGTTGAAACTCCTGCAGGAGTGGAGAAGTTTTTTGAGATAACCATCAACGGAAAGCTCGTATGGAGTAGAACTGAAGTGGTTGATGCGCAGCCTGAAGCTTCCCGCAAATCTCCACTACTTTTCAACTCGAACAAGTGGTGGGGCGAACCCAACGCGGAGTGGATCTCTTATGTAGAGGGCTGCATTAATGCCGCCAAGGCGTAAGCGATTGTGAATCGCAATATTTGCTTGTTGCCTAATAGCAGAAGCATGTCCCTTTGTCCTTTGCCCAGAAGGACTCCGTACCTGTCGACGATAACTGTGGTGGAGAAATGCCCATGGCTGGTCACGTTGAATGATGCCGCTAGTATTGATCGCGTAAGTGAAAGTATGAGATAGAATTGAGCTATCTATGTCTTTCCTCTTAAATGCGAACATGATAGCAGTTGAGAAACATGGCCTGCTGTCGGCACCAGAGCGGTTGTTGTGATAGTGCTTTTGTTCTTTTGGGTGATCACAAGGAACGACAACTTTTCAATTAAGATAAATAAGAGCCTAGACATAGACATGATGTTTTCAAAGCATTTTTTTTGGATTACTCTAAAAATTGTTAATTTAGATAGCGACGAAGTGATTGGAGCGTATTAAAAAAAAACGCAACGAGTAACTCTTAACTAACTAGCGCGTTATTTTGATCGTTCTCACTTCGTACTTTGTTAAGCTCTACTTTCTGAACTATCACAAGACAAAGGGGGTTCTGTGACCCACTCCAGCACATCCGCTGTGACATTACCGCAAAATAGCAGACAGTGATCTTTCTTTTGCATATTTATCGGCAATTTTATTGACTAAATAAATCCTGAAGTTGGAGTTGTACTGAAGTTGGTAAACTTGGTCTAAGTTGCACAAGTTCATTACTTTTTAAGCTTTGACAGGAGTCTTATCATTGATCACGCAAGTCGGTAATACCAGAGCGTGTAAGTACCCAGACGACCCTTTCAGGATGAAATTGTACATTAAAAATGAACATACTACTATACAAAGAAACGGCTTCCATATATTGTAATGTTATACCAAATAGGCTACCCTGCGCTACGAAGAAGATTCGATTATAATATACAAAATACACAATGTACTAATACATTTTCTAACTTTATGTAGATATTTTAATTGAGAGTTTTCCCTTTACTCCAGGATTGGACTTTTTGTTAACTTCATATTCAATGCCACTTTCCAAGGCTGCATCTTCATCACAACGCAAGCCTCCGTTTTCGCACAAAAATTTAAAACACTCTAAAGGCCTTGGACTTGCACCAAAGCACGCTCCACTGTGCAAAGATGGAAAAAACATTTTCAGTTCAGGACAGTAGTCTAATGCTTTCGAACGCTGCACATCACTTAAGCCCGCCAATGTACCTTGCATGCCTAACGGTAATGCACCATGCGGAAACTTGAGTACGTTTTCAGGATTCCAATCAATATTAAAGCTCTGAGACCCATCGTTTAAAGCAAAAGCAAAAGTGTCTGCTTTATTTCCAATGACATAAGGCGAAGGATTCTTTAACATCGATTTCAACACGACAGTACTTTCTTCATTTCCAGAACTCTCGATTGTTCGTAAGACGTTTAAGATCGCTGTTCTATTGCGGAAGGACAAACCTCCATCTCCCCCAATGCCGTTGAAGTCCGGTGAAGGAGAACCGACATAATCAAACTTTCCAAAATCTAAATCAAGCTGTAAAGGGCTATTACTGCATAAAACATTTGTTCCACCAAAAGTAAGAACCTGTTCAGCTCTGAGTTGCTTCCATAACCAAGGCAAAAGCATGAGTTCTCGCTTACGTAACTTGGCATACCCATCTGGTATCGGCACAAGAATTACATTTCCTTTTTTTATTTGTTTCTGAATACCCGGATGACTTACAGCTTCTGCAGACATTTTATTCTTTGGTAAATAAAATATTTGAATAATCCAGTCCTTCGGCAGAGCCCCATGCACAAGGTTTATCATCATTGAGTATCGGTTTTGAAACCACTTTGGACTACCCAAAAAAATAGTAAATGCGACACCTTTAACGATAGGAGCATGAGTTGTTCCGACTTTATCGTGATTCGTAAAAATATTCGAAAATACTTCATTTGTTTTAAGTTCGACTGTGCTGTTATGAACATGGATTCCATTAATTGGCTGCAGAGTTTCAACATCGCATTTAGAGCGAAGCAAATCTATAGTACGACTCTGTAGTATCACCATCGAAATAAGCCCAAAAATAAATGTCAGCACTGATAATGTTGTTATCATTGAGCAAAAGCTCATTTTTTTAAGAGACATGAGCCAATGCATCTTGCAAGCCTGTAGCAAGCATAAAAAACAGTAAAAGTAAATAGGCTCTAGAGACTCAAACTCGTGAAAATACTATAATGTATTGTAAGAACATCGGCCGCAAGTTCCACGTTAACTCAACGCCGAAGCGGGCTCATGAAATACACAAAAATTCTTTCTCCTCTAATCTGTTTTTGGATCACATTTTGTGAGTATAGATCTTCTGATGGGAAACGCTAGTAGTTCTTCAATCGTTGATCAAAGTCACACTTCTCCATCAGCATCAACGAATAAACATCACAGTGCATGTCCTGTCGTTGGAGCGAAGCAGGAATCTCCACAAAGTGATGTGGCTCCTGGCACGAGCGCATGTCCTGTAATGCAACCAACGAATAATCAACGTGAGGGATGTCCCATTAAAGGGAATGCCGAGGACATAAGCAAAAGTGGTACCAAATCAACGGAAGATGCTTATAAAAACCCTCATATGTATAACGTGTACAACCAGAGACTTGACTCTAAAAACAATATGCCATCTAGCGCAAATCAACAACCAAGTCCTGGTCAGAAAATGCCTTTAGACCAACAACGTGTAAAGTCATCAATACCCAAAGGTGGTACTGATTCTGATACTTGGCAATACCCTTCGCCTCAAATGTTTTGGAATGCTTTGGTACGTAAGAACAAAATCGAAGGAGCATCTGAAGCAGATATTGAAGCAGTTGTAGCCGTACATAATAATATGAATGAAAAAACGTGGAAACAGGTGATGATTTGGGAGAGTTTGCACTCTGGAGAATTGAAACGCGGTGGTGAGGAACCGAAGTTACTGCGCTTTCTTGGTAGACCAAATGATATTTCCCCTCGTGCTTATCTGAAGTCCATTTTTGGCCACCCTAAGCCGTTTGATAGGCACGACTGGTTTGTGGATCGAGGTGGAAAACAAGTGCGATACATTATAGATTACTATCATGATGAAAGTAACGTGAACGCTGATGTTCGACCCACAAGCATGCATGATACGAAGTCAGTAAAAAGTATTATTGTTGAGGTAAGACCTGCCGCAGATTCTGCAGAAGCTATCTTTGATCGGATGTTCATTATGCCTTGGAATAGGTTTCAAAACAATCCCAAAGTTGCCGATTACATTAATGTCCCTTTTTTTGCGCAGAGTAAAATGTTGCAAGCAGAGCTGGTTAAACGTAGTAATATAGACAAACAGTGGTCAGAAATCGTAAGCAAATGTGAGAAGGACCGATTAGCTCTCCAGAATTGTCAGGATGCCCAGGAATGTAGTGCAGCCACCGTTCGCATGCAAAAATGTACGGCTTCAATAGTATGTCCAGAGACAGTGCGTACATTTGACGAATGCATCGGTAAAAAAGAAATACACGAAACAGACGTTGAACTTGCATATACAGGGGTGCTGAAATGTTTGGAAATGTTTGAAATTGAATCCAAGCAAATGCTTGAAAACAAAAAGTAAA
>JACCDO010741700.1_pt1 | contig 15635 bp, 9 predicted proteins | sample 7446101 | NCBI WGS metagenome assembly JACCDO01 (sample SAMN15323440, study PRJNA562643) | freshwater metagenome | isolation source: river surface water | place: USA:Blue River Watershed | collected 2017-08-16
AAGCCTTGGTCGACAAAGAGCAGCCGGGCTTGGTCATCTTGGGCAAACAAGCGATTGACGACGATTGCAACCAAACCGGCCAAATGCTGGCCGCCTTGGCCGACATGCCTCAGGCCACCTTTGCCTCTAAAGTGGAAATCGTCGACGGCAAAGCCCATGTGACCCGCGAGATTGATGGCGGTATGGAAGTCTTGTCTATCTCTCTGCCTGCCGTGGTGACCACCGACTTGCGTTTGAACGAGCCCCGCTACGTGACCTTGCCCAACATCATGAAGGCCAAGAAAAAGCAGCTCGACACTTTCAAGCCTGAAGATTTGGGCGTGGATGTATCGCCTCGCATCAAGACCCTCAAAGTGGCCGAACCTGCCAAGCGCAGCGCCGGTATCAAGGTGCCCGATGTCGCCACTTTGGTGGACAAGCTCAAGAACGTGGCCAAGGTCATCTGACACACAAGGAAATCCCATGACTTCTCTCGTCATTGCAGAACACGACAACGCCTCTATCAAAGGCGCCACCCTCAACACCATCACGGCCGCAGCCGCTTGCGGCGGTGATGTGCATGTCTTGGTGGCTGGCCACAACGCCGCCGCCGCCGCTGCTGCTGCCGCACAAATCGCCGGTGTCAGCAAAGTGATCCACGCCGACAGCGACAGCCTGGCCCATGGCTTGGCTGAAAACGTGGCGGCCCAAGTGCTGGCCATTGCCGCTCAGTACAGCCACATCTTGTTTCCGGCGACCGCAGGTGGCAAAAACGTGGCGCCCCGTGTGGCGGCCAAACTCGATGTGGCGCAAATCAGCGATGTGACCCAAGTCATTTCGGCCGACACTTTCGAGCGCCCCATTTACGCCGGCAACGCCATTGCCACTGTGCAAAGCACCGACGCGACCAAAGTCATCACCGTGCGCACCACGGGTTTTGATGCCGCCGCCGCCTCGGGTGGCAGTGCGGCTGTAGAAACCGCAGCGGCCCAGGCCGACAGCGGCAAGAGCAGCTTCAAGGGCAGCGAGATCGCCAAAAACGACCGCCCCGAATTGACCGCCGCCAAGATCATCGTCTCGGGTGGCCGCGCTTTGGGCAGCTCAGAAAAATTCAACGAAGTGATGACGCCCTTGGCCGACAAGCTGGGTGCCGCCATTGGCGCTAGCCGCGCTGCGGTCGATGCCGGCTACGCTGCCAACGATTTGCAAGTTGGCCAGACCGGCAAGATCGTCGCGCCTCAGCTCTACATCGCAGCGGGCATTTCTGGCGCCATCCAACACTTGGCCGGCATGAAAGACTCGAAGGTCATCGTGGCCATCAACAAAGACCCAGAGGCCCCCATCTTCAGCGTGGCCGACTTTGGGCTTGAGGCCGATTTGTTTGCCGCCGTCCCTGAACTGACCCAAGCACTGTGATATTTTGAAGACTGCAAAAAAGGCCTCCGTGTGAGGTCTTTTTTGTACCCGACCCCAGACTTTTCGGAGACACACCATGAGCTACAACGCCCCACTGAAGGACATGCTTTTCAACATCGAGCATTTGGCACGCATTGACCAGATTGCTCAAATTCCTGGCTTTGAAGACGCAGGCTTAGAAACCGCTCAAGCCGTGTTGGAAGAGTGCGGCAAACTCAACCGCGATGTGATCGCGCCACTCAATTGGGAAGGGGACAAAAACCCCTCATTTCACAATGGCAGCGGGGTCACCACCACCCCGGGTTTCAAAGAAGCCTACAAACAATTCACCGAAGGCGGCTGGCAGAGCCTGCAACACCCAGCCGACTTTGGCGGGCAGGGCTTGCCCAAGACCATTGGCGCGGCGTGCGGCGAAATGCTCAACTCGGCCAACATGAGTTTTGCCCTGTGCCCCATGCTGACCGATGGCGCCATTGAAGCCTTGCTCACGGCCGGCTCGGACGAACTCAAAGCCACCTACCTTGAAAAACTGATCTCCGGCGAGTGGACCGGCACCATGAACTTGACCGAGCCGCAAGCCGGCTCAGACTTGGCCGCTGTGCGCACGCGCGCCGAGCCCCAGCCGGACGGTACTTTCAAGGTGTTTGGCACCAAGATTTACATCACCTATGGTGAGCACGACATGGCCGAGAACATCGTCCATTTGGTGCTGGCCCGCGTGCAAGGTGCGCCCGAAGGCGTGAAGGGCATCAGTTTGTTTGTGGTGCCCAAGTTCATGGTCAAGGCCGATGGCTCTTTGGGCGCGCGCAACGATGTGCACTGCGTCAGCATCGAGCACAAGATGGGCATCAAGGCCAGCCCCACAGCGGTCTTGCAGTTTGGCGACCACGGGGGCGCAACTGGCTTTTTGGTGGGCCAAGAAAACCGCGGCCTCGAGTACATGTTCCTCATGATGAGCGCCGCCCGCTATGCCGTATGTGTGCAGGGCATCGCGATAGCCGAGCGTGACTACCAACGCGCGGTGCAGTACGCGCGTGACCGCATTCAAAGTCGTCCTGTCGATGGCAGTTTGCCGGCCGCTGGCCCCATTATTCACCACCCCGATGTGCGCCGCATGCTCATGACCATGCGCGCCTACACCGAGGGTTGCCGGGCCATGGCCACCACCGCCGCAGCCGCTTACGACGCGGCGCACCACCATCCCGATGCCGAAGTGCGCAAGCAAAACCAAGCGTTTTATGAATTCATGGTGCCCTTGGTCAAAGGCTACAGCACCGAGATGAGTTTGGAGGTCACCAGCTTGGGTGTGCAAGTGCACGGGGGCATGGGCTTCATCGAAGAAACCGGTGCCGCGCAGTACTACCGCGATGCCAAAATTTTGACCATCTACGAAGGCACCACCGCCATCCAAGCCAACGACTTGGTGGGCCGCAAAACCGCCCGCGATGGCGGCCAGACTGCCAAGGCACTGGCAGCCCAAGTGGCACAAACAGAAAGCGCATTGATGGCCTCGGGCAACGCCGATGCACTCGCAGTGGCCAAGCGCCTGAAAGCCGCTCGTGAAGCGTTTATCGACGTGGTCGACTTTGTGGCGGGCAACACCAAAGCGCATCCCAATGATGTGTTTGCAGGCAGCGTGCCCTACCTCATGTTGGCGGGTAACCTGATGGCCGGCTGGCAAATGGGCCGCTCTTTGCTGGTGGCCCTGAGCCCCGAAGCCCAAGCGCAAGACGCCGACTTTATGAAGGCCAAAGTGACCACGGCACGCTTTTATGCCGACCACATTCTGTCCAAAGCCCCAGGCATGCGCGACAGCATCGTGGAGGGCGCTGGCAGCGTCACGGCCATGGCCTTGGACGCCTTCTGAAACTGAAGCAGACCCACACCATTATTAGGAGACCTCATGTCCAAGCTGCCCCCAGTGCTCGCCCATTTGCCCTTCCCGGTCATTGCCTCCCCTTTGTTCATCATCAGCAATCCCAAGCTGGTGATAGAGCAATGCAAGGCGGGCGTGGTGGGCTCTATGCCCGCACTCAATGCGCGACCCGCCTCGCAGTTGGAAGACTGGCTGGCCGAGATCACAGAAACCCTGTCGGCTTACAACGCGGCCAATCCCGACAAGCCCGCGGCGCCATTTGCCATCAACCAAATCGTGCACAAGAGCAATGACCGTCTTGAGCACGACATGTCCCTGTGCGTGAAGTACAAGGTGCCCATCATCATCACCTCGCTGGGTGCACGCGAAGAAATCAACCAAGCCGCGCACAGCTATGGCGGCGTGGTCTTGCACGACATCATCAACAACAAATTTGCCCACAAGGCGATTGAAAAGGGCGCCGATGGCCTGATTGCGGTGGCCGCTGGCGCTGGCGGTCACGCCGGTGTCAAAAGCCCATTCGCGCTGATCCAAGAAATTCGCCAGTGGTTCGAGGGCCCGGTCGCTTTGTCGGGTTCTATTGCCTCCGGCGATGCGGTGTTGGCCGCCCAAGCCATGGGGGCCGACTTTGCCTACATTGGCTCGGCCTTTATTGCGACCCACGAAGCACGCGCGTCTGACGAGTACAAACAAGCGGTGGTCGACTGCAACTCGGACGACATCGTCTACAGCAACTTGTTCACAGGCGTGCACGGCAACTATCTGGCGCCGTCCATTCGTGCCTCAGGTTTGGACCCCGATAACTTGCCTGAATCCGACCCCAGCAAGATGAACTTTGGTGGCGACGCCAAAAAAGCCTGGAAAGACATATGGGGCTGCGGCCAAGGCATCGGCGCTGTCGATGCGGTGCTCAGCACTGCCGACCTTGTGGCCAAACTCAAGCGCGAGTACGCGGCAGCCCGGGCCCGCTTGTCGCTCTGAACCGGTGCACATCGCCCCCGGTCAGCCGCCGCACACCGTGCGGCGGTCTTTTTTGATCGATGCAGTCAAGGCGTCGGGCTGTTTGTTGATCGTCTTGCACCATTTGGCCTTCTATGGCCCCATGTCCGATGTGGCGGCCAATGCTTGGCCGCGCGTACTGGCATGGTTGTATGACTATGGCCGCTTGGCTGTTCAATTCTTTTTGGTCTGCGCGGGGTATTTAACGGCCGCCAGCTTGGCGCGCTTTGATGCACTGACTTGGCAGCAGGCCTTGAAATTGTGTGGGCAACGCTATTTGCGCCTGGCCATCCCCTTGCTCGCTGCACTGAGTTTCACGGTGTTGGTCACCGAAGGATTGCGCCCAGATTTTGACCACGCCAGCCTGTCTGCGACCCCCGATTGGGGACAGGCGTTGGCACACATCGTGTTCCTGCAACATGGGCTGGGCATGGAGGCTTTGTCGGCCGGCATCTGGTATGTGGCCATCGATTTTCAGTTGTACGCGATGACCTTGCTCAGCTTAGTCGCTGTGCAGCTTTGCCGTACCTCGCACATGGCGCTCTCCCCTTGGGCGGTGCGTTGGGGCCTACAACTCGGTCTCACCTGCGCCTCTTTGTGGTACTGGAATTTGAACGCCGAATGGGAGGATTTGGGGCTCTATTTTTTTGGCTCTTACGGGTTGGGTTTGTTGGCCTGGGAGGGACAACGACTGCTGCGCTTGAGCCGTCCAGGTCACGATGCACAACGATGGGCCATCTGGGCTGTTTTCCTGGTGATGGGTGGGCTGGCCTTTGCCCTAGAACCACGTTGGCGCATTGCGACCGCCTGGCTCCTTGCGGGCGTGCTGTTGGGCATGCCCGAGCGGTTAGAGGTGGGGCATAACCTGCAGCCTTTGACAGCCAAGTGGAGGCGGTGGGTGGAGGGCTTGTCCACCGTGTCGTATGCGGTGTTTCTGATGCACTTTGGCGTTAGCTTGTTGGTCAATGCGGCGGTTTATTCGGCTTGGCCCGAGCGTGTTTGGGCCAATACGCTGGGCATGTTGTTGGCATTGACCTTGTCTGTCGCCAGCGGTGTTTTGTTGCACCGCTGGGTCGAGCGGCCATCAGCCACCTGGTCGAGATGGTGCTTGTGGGCAGGGGTCTTCAAGGCCAGTGTGGCCTTGGCCTGGCTCTTGAATCCCGGGGTTTGATCGCCGGATCAGCCGGCCTTGACCTTCTCGGTGATGTGGGCCAGCGCTTCTTCGACTTGGTCGATCAAGATCAGGCACAAGTCGCCGGGGGAGAGTCGGCTCATGGCCAAGTCGATGGCGTTGAATTCACCTTGAATGTCTTGCACCTGCGTGGTCCGCGTGGCCCCTTGCAAGCCTTCGCGCAACAAGGCAATCACTTCGCCATCTTCGCGGCCGCGCTGGCACGCATCTTGGTACAGCAACACCTCGTCAAAGGCGGCCCCCAAAATTTTGGTTTGGTCCCGGATGTCCTGGTCGCGTCGGTCACCCGCGCCACTGATCACCACCATCCGTTTTTTGGCCGGCATGTTGTCCACCGCTTGCACCAAGGCCTGGATCGCATCCGGGTTGTGGCCGTAGTCGGCGATCAAAGTGGCGCCGCGGTAATCAAACACATTGAAGCGGCCGGGCACACCCTGGATGTCGCTGATGAAGGTGGCCACGCCTTGGGCAATCGTCTCCCAAGGCACGCCCACCGCCCAAGCGGCACCGATTGAAGCCATGACGTTTTCGGTCTGAAAACCGATTTGGCCTTGCCGTGTGATGGGCACATTGGCCAGTGGAATGCGGACAATTTGCTTGCCCTTTTGCGCCACGATGTGGCCGTCCTCGGTGAACACCACGCGCTTGCCTTGGGCGCGGTGGGTGGCCAACACCGGTTGGGTGGCATCCAGCGCAAAAAAGGTCACATCGCCGGGGCAATGCGGCGCCATCATGGCCACCGCAGGGTCGGCGGCATTCAACACCGCCATGCCGTTTTGCTCGACGTTCAGCACGATCACCCGTTTCACCACCGACAGGTCTTCGAGCGTGGTGATGTAGTTCAGGCCCAAATGGTCACCGCCACCCAGGTTGGTCACCACGGCCACGCTGCAACGGTCAAAGGCCAAGCCTTCGCGCAGCAAGCCGCCGCGTGCGGTTTCAAAAACCGCCGCATCCACTTCGGGGTGCATCAGCACATTGCGTGCGCTGCGCGGGCCTGCGCAATCGCCTGAATCGGTCTGGCGGCCATTCACATACACGCCATCGGTGTTGGTCATGCCCAAGCGCAGTCCGTGCGTTCTGAGCAGGTGGGCCGTCAAGCGCACGGTGGTGGTTTTGCCATTGGTGCCCGTGACTGAAATCACCGGAATGCGGCCAGTGGCGCCGTCAGGAAACATGTGGTCAATGACCGCTTTGCCCACATCACGGCCCTTGCCGTATGACGGGCTGATGTGCATGCGCAAGCCCGGTGCGGCATTCACCTCGACAATGCCGCCGCTTTGCTCTTCCAAGGGGCGCAACACCGATTCGCAGACCACATCGACACCGCAAATGTCCAGCCCCACCATTTGCGCCGCCTCGATCACGCGGGCGGCCACATCGGGGTGCACATCGTCGGTGACGTCGGTGGCACTGCCCCCGGTCGACAAGTTGGCGTTGTTGCGCAGAATGACGCGGCGCCCTTTTTCGGGCACCGACTCAGGCTCTAGATCTTGCGCATGCAACCGGCCAATCGCGATGTCGTCAAAACGGATCTTGGTCAGCGAGGTCGAGTGACCGGTGCCACGGCGCGGGTCGGCGTTGACCAAATCGACCAATTGGCGCACGGTGTGCTTGCCATCGCCCACCACCAAGGGCGGCTCGCGGCGTGCCGCCGCCACCAGTTTATTGCCCACCACCAGCAGGCGGTAATCGTGGCCGGGGAGAAACTTTTCGACCATCACGGTGCCGTAGCGTTCGGCGGTGGCATAGGCCTTGTCAAACGCACCGCGCTCGGTGATGTTGACGGTGACCCCTTTGCCTTGGTTGCCGTCTTGTGGCTTGACCACCACGGGCAGCCCCACCTCGAGCGCAATGGCCCAGGCCTCGTCGAGGGTTTGGGCAGGACGGCCCAAAGGCACGGGCACACCGGCGGCGTGCAACAGTTTTTTGGTCAGGTCTTTGTCTTGTGCAATGGATTCGGCAATGGCGCTGGTCGAGTCAATTTCAGCGGCTTGAATGCGCCTTTGCTGCGCGCCCCAACCAAATTGCACCATGCTGCCATCGGTGAGGCGGCGATACGGAATGCCCCTGGCCACGGCGGCATCGACAATCGCGCCTGTCGAGGGGCCCAAGCGCACGTCTTCGTCCATTTCGTGCAGCTGAGCCAAGGCACTCTCCAGGTCAAAGCCTTGACCTTGCATGGCGGCACGGCAGAGTTTTTCGGCCAATTCCAGCGCCAATCGGCCCACCGATTCTTCGGAGTACTGCACCACCACTTGGAAAATTCCCTTTTCCTCGGTCGCCGTGGTGCGGCTGAAGGTCACCGGGCAACCGGCATGAGATTGCAAGGCCAGTGTGACTTTTTCCAGGGCATGGGCCATCGACGGGGCTTGTCCCGCGCGGCTGCCTTCGATCGGCCCCACTTCGGGGAAGATGCGCCGCAGCCGTTGCTCGATCGGGTGGTTGGGCGACAGACTGACTTCTTCGGGAGGGCAGGTCACGATGGCTTCGATGGCCGTGTGACGGCTCCACAAATTGGGGCCGCGCAGTGCGCGAATTCTTGACACTTCCATGAACCGGTATTCCTGTGATGCGGTAGGGCCGTGGGGCGGGGCAGAGGTTAATGATGGGCCGAAGAGTCGAAGCTTTTGACACCGGCACGGATCAGGTCGGTGGGGATGTCCAAAGCCCAAGCCACACAAGCGGCGACCAACATGTCGTCGGTGCTGAGTCGACCTTCTTGCAGCATGCGCGTGACCGCCGGGCGTTTGGCAGACAACACCGCGTGTTCGCGCTCACCTTCTTGCAAGATGAGCTGGCCCTCGCGCCAAAAACCCACCCGACCGCCCTGGGCACGATGTGCTTGCAAGCGGGCTGCGCTTTCATCGTGGGCGTAAAAAATCACGCTGCCGTCGCAGTACTGCGCCAAATCGGCCACGGCCTCGTCCGCCGCATTCAGCACCGCCGTGCCTTGGGCGGACACCACATCGATTTGGGTGCGCACATAGGAAGGCATTTTTTCGTCGTTGCCGGGGTACAGGTCTTCAAGGCCTTGGGCCTTGGGCATGCGGGTGACCACGCCCACTTGGCAGCGGTCATAAGGCAAACCTTCGGTCAACAAGTGGCGCACATCGCTTTCAAAGACCGCGGCCTGCACCGAGCGGTTGATCAGCAAGCGTTGGGCGTTGTCCCAGTCCATGCCTCCGTTGCTTTGCAACTTGCGTTGGTTCATGAACAAACCTTGCGCACAAGCCAAGCCGGTGTAAAGGCCCTGCAAGTGCAACAGCCACGAGACCAATAAAGCGGGGCGGGTGGTGTCGCCATCGCCCATCAAACCAATCACGGGAATGCGGCCCGTGTCGTTGGGCTTGAACAAATGGTTGGCAATCGCCTGACCCACCGGCCGCGCTTGACCAAAGCCGGGTTTCAGGTGCATCAACAAGCCGGGGCCGGCATTGACTTCAACAATCGCACCGCCTTGGGCGGCCAGGGGCTGCGAGATATCTTGCGCCACCAAATCAACGCCCGCAATGTCCAGGCCCACGACCCGAGCGGCCAGCACCGCTTGCGCGGCCACATCGGGGTGCACTTGGTCGGTCACGTCCCAGGCCATGTTGCCGGTGCGCATGATCAGCACCGAGCGACCTTTTTCGGGCACGCTGTCGGCGCTCAGACCTTGCCGCTGGAGCTCGAGCACCGAGGTGGTGTGCTCGTCCAAGCGGACAGTGTCGAGCGGGAAATGTTCTTCTTCGCCACGCCGAGGGTCCGAGTTGATTTGCAACTCGATCAACTCGGCCACGGTGTGCACGCCGTCGCCCACCACACTGGCCGTTTCGCCTTTGTTCGCAGCGGCCACTTGGTCACCGACCACCAACAAACGGTGCTCTTCACCCCGAATGAAGCTTTCCACAATGACCTCGCTGCCTTCGGCCAAAGCGATCTCGTAGGCGGCTTCAATGTCTTCTTGGCGTGACAACTCCAGCGACACCCCGCGGGCATGGTTGCCGTCGGTGGGTTTGACGCACACGGGCAAGCCGATGTCTTGCGCCGCTTCCCAAGCGGCGGCGGGGCTGTCCACAATTTGGCCCTGCGGCACGGGCACGCCGCAAGTGCTGAGCAATTGCTTGGTCAGGTCTTTGTCTTTGGAAATGCCTTCGGCAATGGCGCTGGTGCGGTCGGTTTCGGCGGTCCAGATGCGGCGCTGTTGCTCGCCGTGGCCCAGTTGCACCAAGTTGCCATCGTTCAGTCGAATCGACGGAATGCCGCGTTCGCTGGCGGCGTCCACAATGCTGGCGGTGCTGGGCCCGATGCACAGGCTGTCGACCATTTGCTTGAGTTGGTGGACTTCGGCCTGCACATCAAAAGGGCGGTCTTCAATGGCCGCCAAAATCAGCCCGCGCGCTGCTTCCAAGGCGCGGCGACTCACCGCTTCGTGCCGGGTGCGGATGACCACTTTGTAAAGACCCCGCGGCCCCGCTTCGCGCGCTTTGCCAAAACCCGTTTGCATGCCGGCTTGGGTTTGCAACTCGAGGGCCACGTGTTCCAACACATGGCCTGCCCAAGTGCCTTCTTCCAGCCGTTGCAAAAAGCCACCCCGCTCGCCCACGCTACAACGGTGTTCCACCAAACCGGGCAACCAGGCGCTAAGCCGTGCGTTGAAGCCGGGCAGGGTGTTGGAGGGAAAGTCTTCAAGCGCGCCAATGTCAATCAGCGCTTCCATGACGGGACGATAAGTCCAGATGTTGGGCCCGCGCAGATGGGTCATGCGCAGAAATTGGATGTTTTTGGCGTTCATGAATGAAATGGGCGGCGATACAATGACCGGCCTGTCACGGCGCTGGTCAAAGGCACGGGATTCAATAGAGTCATGGGCAGTTCATGGTCAGTCGCGTGCGACTTCAATGCTTGTTTTTTCTGTCTCGCCCGCCGCAAGGTCGTTCGAGTCGCTTCCGGTTCATCCTTCAATGACATCAACATCACCTTTGGCCTCTGCATCTCGTCAGGTTTTGCCCGACGCTTGGCAGGCTGAAGTTCATTCTTGTCTGCAACCCGATGAAAACGCAACAGCCTGGCTGGAGGTTGACCTTGATGGCCGCTTGCGCTTCGCCAAAAGTGCCGTCATTTTGACCGATCAACGGGTCTTATCACGGGCGCAAGGTGAAAAAAATTGGTCCAGTTGGCCCTTGCAAGCCGGTTTGACACTCAAACTCTCCGACCACGCCGGGGTGGGTTCGCTGGCCCTGAGCAGCCCGGAGGGGCAACTGGCGGTTTGGCGCTTTACTTTGGGCTTACAAGCGGCGGTGGCGCGTTGGGTGGCCCAGTGTGAAAGCCAGTTGGCCCAGGCCTTTGCCAAAGGGGCTGACGGCGCAGGAAACACCGCCGGAGACGCAGCAGGTGGCCGAGCGCTGCAAACCGTGTTGTCGGGTTCGGTCTGCCCGGTTTGCCAGCAGGTCATGCGCGATGACGAAGAAGAATGCCCCAGCTGCGGCCGCGAAGATTTGGCGCCGCCCTCGACCTGGACTTTGTTCAAGCTGTGGCGCTTTGCCCGGCCATACCAACGCTCGTTGTTGGCGGGTTTTTTGCTGACATTGGCGGCCACCGCGGCCACCTTGGTGCCGCCCTACCTCACCATGCCCTTGATGGACGACATCTTGATTCCGTACCAAAACGGCAAGCCGATCGACCCCACCTTGGTGTCCATGTACCTGATGGGCCTGCTGGGCTCGGCCTTGTTGGCCTGGGGCTTGGGCTGGGCCAAAACCTACATCTTGGCCTTGGTGTCTGAGCGCATTGGCGCCGACTTGCGCACCACCACCTACGAGCATTTGCTGAAACTCTCGCTCGAGTATTTTGGCGGTCGGCGCACCGGCGATTTGATCGCGCGGATTGGCAGCGAGACCGACCGCATCAATGTCTTTTTGTCTTTGCACTTGCTCGACTTCGCCACCGATGTGTTGATGATTTTGATGACCGCGGTCATCTTGTTCACCATCAACCCCACGCTGGCGCTGGTGACCTTGTTGCCCTTGCCCTTCATCGCGTGGTTGATCCATGTGGTGCGTGAAAAACTGCGCACCGGCTTTGAAAAAATCGACCGCGTCTGGGCCGAAGTCACCAACGTCTTGACCGACACCATTCCGGGCATCCGCGTGGTGAAAGCCTTTGCCCAAGAAGACCGCGAGGCCCAGCGCTTCAAAGACGCCAACGCGCACAATTTGCAAGTCAATGACCGCCTGAACCGGGTCTGGTCGCTGTTCTCGCCCACTGTCACGCTGATGACCGAAATTGGTCTCTTGGTGGTCTGGGGCTTTGGCATCTGGTTGGTCTCAGACGACCAGATCACGGTGGGGGTGTTGACCGCATTTTTGGCCTACATCGGTCGCTTTTACAGCCGCCTTGACTCGATGAGCCGGATTGTCTCGAACACCCAAAAAGCCGCTTCGGGAGCCAAGCGCATTTTTGACATTCTTGACCACGTTTCCAGCGTGCCAGAGCCCAGCCAACCCACCGCCCTGCCGGCACAAGTGCAAGGGCGCATCACGGTGCGCGATGCGGGCTTTCGCTATGGCAACCGGGCCGTGATTCGCCAGCTCAATCTGGACATTCAGCCGGGCCAAATGATTGGCTTGGTGGGCCACAGCGGCTCGGGTAAAAGCACGTTGGTCAACTTGATCTGCCGTTTTTACGACCTGTCTGAAGGCGCCATCGAGTTGGACGGCACCGACATTCGGCAGTTGAAAGTGGCCGATTACCGGCGCCAAATTGGCTTGGTCTTGCAAGAGCCATTTTTGTTTTTTGGCACCATCGCCGACAACATCGCCTACGGCAAACCCGAAGCCACTCGCGAAGACATCGTGGCGGCGGCGCGTGCAGCGCACGCGCACGAATTTATCTTGCGCATGCCGCAGGGCTATGACTCTTTGGTGGGCGAGCGCGGGCAAGGGCTGTCGGGCGGCGAGCGCCAACGCATTTCCATTGCGCGCGCCTTGCTCATCAACCCGCGCATCTTGATCTTGGACGAAGCCACCTCGGCGGTGGACACCGAGACCGAAAAAGAAATTCAGCGGGCGCTGGACAACTTGGTGCGCGGCCGCACCACCATCGCCATTGCTCACCGCTTGTCCACATTGCGCAAAGCCGACCGCTTGGTGGTGATGGACAAAGGCGTGGTGGTCGAAGAGGGCACGCACGAGGCCTTGATCGAAGCCCAAGGCGCTTACTGGCGCTTGTACGAAGCGCAACAACGCCAAGCCGAAGCCGAGGCAGTGTTGGGCGGCAGCCTCGATGGCGCAGAACAAAAGGTGAGCGCATGAACCCGTTTGATTTGAGTCGCGATGCGTTTGGCCGCTGGGTCCTCGAGATGCCCGATGGCACACGCCATGCGCCGGTGACGGCGTTGCGCGCTTACCCGGTATCGGCCCCTGACGAAGGGGTGGCGCTGATGGATGCCGAGGGGCATGAGCTGCTGTGGCTCCCGCACATGGGCGCACTCGATGCGACCTTGCGTGACAAGCTGATGCAGGCCTTGAACGAACGCGAGTTTTTGCCAGAAATTTTGCAGCTCACGCAGGTCAGCAGCTTTGCCACGCCCAGCACATGGACGGTACTGACCGACCGCGGTGAGACGCAGTTTTTGCTGAAAGGCGAAGAAGACATCCGCCGCCTGACGGGCAAGGTGCTGCTGATCAACGACATCCACGGGGTGCAGTACATGATCCGCGATTTAGCGGCCATGGACAAACACTCCCGCAAATTGCTCGACCGCTTTTTGTGACCCTGACCGCCGCTGTCTTGCAGCGGTCACGGTGCCTTCAGCACTTCGACATTTGAGCCTCAGGCTCCAAAAAAGCCCTTCAGCTTGTCGGTCCAACTCTCGCCGCTGGGTTGGTGTTTGCCACCGCCTTTGGCCAGCGAGTCTTCAAACTCTTTGAGCAATTTGCGCTGGTGCTCGGTGAGTTTGACCGGTGTTTCCACGGTGATGTGGCAATACAGGTCGCCCGGGTAACTGCCACGCACGCCCTTGACGCCTTTGCCACGCAAACGAAATTGCTTGCCGGTTTGAGTGCCTTCGGGAATGTCGATAGCGGCTTTGCCACCCAAGGTCGGCACGTCAATCTCACCGCCCAATGCGGCCTTGGTGAAACTGATGGGCACGGCGCAATGCAAGTCATCGCCATCGCGCTCAAAAATGGCGTGTTTCTTGAGGCGGATCTCGATGAACAAGTCGCCCGGTGGCCCGCCATTGGTGCCGGGTTCCCCGTTGCCGGCGCTGCGGATGCGCATGCCATCGTCGATGCCAGCAGGGATCTTGACCTCGAGGGTTTTTTGTTTTTTGACCTTGCCTTGACCATGGCAAGTGCCGCAAGGATCGGGAATGATCTTGCCCGTGCCACGGCAGTGCGGGCAGGTTTGCTGCACGCTGAAAAAGCCCTGTCGCATCTGCACTTGGCCTTGGCCATGGCACGTCGCGCAGGTCTTGGCGCTGGTGCCCGGCTTGGCGCCGCTGCCGTTGCAGGTGTCGCACTCGTCCCAGCTGGGGATGCGCAGTTGTGAGTCTTTGCCGTTGGCGGCTTCCTCCAGCGTGATCTCCATGGCGTAACTCAGGTCGGCACCGCGGAACACTTGGCGGCCACCGCCGCGACCGCCCCGACCTTGGCCACCAAAGATGTCGCCAAAGATATCGCCAAACGCATCACCAAAGCCGCCAAAGCCTTCGGCGCCGCCGCGCATATTGGGGTCAACGCCCGCATGGCCATGCTGGTCATAGGCCGCACGTTTTTGTGCGTCCGACAACATCTCATAGGCTTCTTTGACTTCTTTGAACTTGGCTTCGGCATCTTTGGCCTTGGCGTCGTCCCCCTGGTTGCGGTCAGGGTGGTACTTCATCGCCAATTTGCGATAAGCCTTTTTGATGTCATCGTCTGAGGCGTTTTTGGCAACGCCCAGCACTTCGTAAAAATCTCGTTTGGCCATGAGGCAATCCAACCGTTAGAACAAGAACGCCGCGAAGGCGATTCAGGGGACTGAATCAGCTTGCGCGGCGGGACTGCGGCCAAGCCGCAGTGGCAGAGGGCTTAACCTTTTTTAACTTCTTTGACTTCCGCGTCGACCACATTGTCGTCTTGTGGCTTGGCATCGGCAGCTGCAGCGCCCGCACCGGCTGCGGCTTGTTGCGCTTGCATCTCGGCGTAGACCTTTTCGCCCAGCTTTTGGCTGGCCGTCATCAAGGCTTCGGTTTTGGCTTCGATGGCGGCTTTGTCTTCGCCTTTCAAAACTTCTTCCAAATCTTTGGCCGCGGCTTCGATGGCTTCTTTTTCAGCCGCTTCGATCTTGTCGCCGTGCTCAGTCAGGCTCTTCTTGACGCTGTGCACCGCGGCTTCGCCAGCGTTGCGGGCTTGCACCAACTCGAGTTTTTTCTTGTCTTCTTCGGCATTCAGCTCGGCGTCTTTCACCATTTGCTGAATCTCGGCTTCGGACAAGCCGGAGTTGGCTTTGATGGTGATCTTGTTTTCTTTGCCGGTGCCTTTGTCTTTGGCGCCCACGTGCAAGATGCCGTTGGCGTCGATGTCAAAAGACACCTCAATTTGCGGCGTGCCGCGAGAAGCTGGCGGGATGCCCTCAAGGTTGAACTCGCCCAGCAACTTGTTGCCGCTGGCGATGTCGCGCTCGCCTTGGAACACCTTGATCGTCACAGCAGGCTGGTTGTCTTCAGCGGTCGAGAAAGTCTGTGCAAACTTGGTCGGGATGGTGGTGTTCTTGGTGATCATCTTGGTCATCACACCGCCCATGGTTTCGATGCCCAAAGACAAAGGCGTCACGTCGAGCAGCAACACATCGGTGCGGTCGCCGGACAACACTTGGCCCTGAATCGCGGCACCCACGGCCACGGCTTCGTCGGGGTTCACGTCTTTGCGTGGCTCTTTGCCAAAGAACTCTTTGACCTTTTCTTGCACCTTGGGCATGCGCGACATACCGCCGACCAAAATGATGTCGTCAATCTCGCCAACCGACACGCCAGCGTCCTTGATGGCCATGCGGCAAGGGGCGATGGTGCGCTCGATCAGCTCTTCCACCAACTGCTCGAGCTTGGCGCGGGTGAGCTTGACGTTCAGGTGTTTGGGGCCGGTGGCGTCGGCGGTGATGTAGGGCAGGTTGACGTCGGTCGAGGCCGAGCTGGACAGCTCGATCTTG
>JACCDO011855493.1_pt1 | contig 15635 bp, 6 predicted proteins | sample 7446101 | NCBI WGS metagenome assembly JACCDO01 (sample SAMN15323440, study PRJNA562643) | freshwater metagenome | isolation source: river surface water | place: USA:Blue River Watershed | collected 2017-08-16
GAGGAAGCATCCCTCCTTGAGTCAGTGGTGGCAGTAATACAGGGGGACGAGGTTGAACACTGTTCGCTGCTAACACCTCTTCTGCAGTGCATGAAGGAGGGCACAATTGTGCGTCTTGAGGCTCGATCTTGGGCTCTCTTTGGTGCTGTTCTACTGCTACTTCGGACGATGTTGGTTGCAGTGTTTGAGGGACAGTGGTCGGAGCTGCGGCTACTGGCAATTTGGGTACCGCGCTTTCTTGGGGCTTCACATGGCTGATGGGAAATTCGATGGGCACGCTATATCCATCAGTACGCGAAGCAATTAGCGCCGCAATATCTACAGAAGCTGCAGCCTTGTGAGTGCGTGCGTGAGCTTCGAGTGCAGTCCCGATATACATGCGATTTCCCAGGCCTGTGTACACGGGTATTCCGCTGTTGCGGGGAGTATGAGCGGCCATGAAAGCCGCGAGCTGGCCAGGTCTGCTCAAGGGGTCTGCTTGCAGATGGTTTAATGCATTTAGCTCGTCTACTGCACTGCACATTTCGCGCACCAAATAATGGGCTTTGGTATGTTCTGCTGTTAGCTGCGAAAGCATGTGCATGTCTTGGGCTGCAGCGTCTGCAGCACTCGCTTGCTTGGCCATGGCAAAGACATCAGGCACACTGACCTCGACGTCAAACGTAAGATCTAAAATTGGCCCGCCCGTATGCGTCGCCTGGCTCTCTGAAGTGTGCTTCGAATTCGACTCCCGGCTGCTAGTAGGGCGGCCCTCTGCGCCCTTCTCAATTACCACCTCTACTTTGAGAGGTTCACATGGCTTTAAGTGGCTGCGCAGAAGATGATTACGTGCCTCATTTATACTAACATGAGTGCGCACCTGTGTCACTCCTTCTCTTTGAAACAGAGTTTGTAGCTTCGCATCAGCTTTGATTAGAGGTGCGATGACTTTTGTGCGAGTATCGCCACGCGCAGCATCTTTATCTTTATCTTCCCAAAGTTTCCAAGCTGACACATAAGTGACTAATGCGAGCAAGACTTCTTGCAATGTAAAAGCGTGTGGTAAATTAGGCAACACCGCTATTAGTTGTGGACTTGCTTCGTATCTTGTTTGCACATCTGTGGCCCTGTGTAGCGATATAGTAGCACTAAATGCTTTTTCTATGGGGATTCGAAACCGAAATGCGTCAACATCTTTGCCGGCAGGATTGCTAGCTGCAGTCCACTTCCAATTAAGTTGCCCCAAGTTGTGCTTCTTATCAGAAATCGATAACTGTATTTTTTCCCATAGACTTCCAAAAGCCAGTTTTTTGCTATAATCCGAGTCCAGCAAACATCCTTCGATAGTCAATAGACAGTACGCTTTTACTTTTTCTTGTTTGTCTATGCTAGATTGTATATAACTTGTTGGCACGAATTCATGGCGAACATACACGCGGCAAACCTTCTGGGTTGGCGGGGCATCCATACTTTCAACAACTACTGAACGTTGCCTGTGTGTAAAGATTTGGCCAATATCGTCCTCGATTTTTTGTAACTTGTTAAGCTCATGCTCCAACTCTGGAAACAGTGCCCATATTTCCTTGGGAATCAAAAGATCCGCATCCGCAAAAGATCGCTTGCTCATAATAAATGCCTTATCGAATGAGAGAGATTAGAACGTCCTAAATTGCTTCAATGTATGAAGAAACTCCTCCTTTTGTCATACAACTGTCGATCTGCGCCAAATGTCCTTCTCCTCGCAGATCTAGCAGGGGAGAATTTACACATTTTGCACGGGGCAAAAATTCCTAAATTTCCCCGCCCTTGCAAGTTCTTTTGTTATGACCAAAGAATTGAGCAAGTGAGCTAATATTCGATAACTAATGTACGCTTAATATCAGTTTTATGCTTTTAACACATGTTCAAACTCATTCGACCTATTATATTAAAGTTGAGATCCTTGCATGGACACACACACAACAGCACGTTTCCCTCGAGTCTCTTATTTTCGAGTTACATCCTAAGCTCGCCCCGTGGCCCGCTTGAGTTAACGAATCGTATTGTTGTTGCACCTATGTGCCAATATTCCGCAAATAACGGAGAAGCTACAGACTGGCATCTGATGCACTGGGGCAATCTTTTAAATAGCGGAGCAGCCTTATTCATCATCGAAGCCACTGGTGTGAGTCCTGAGGCTCGTATCTCACCGGCATGTTTAGGATTGTGGGATGACCGGACTGAAGCGGCCCTTAAAGATAAGTTGTCTCGTGCTCGTGCATTAGCGCCACCAACCCCAGTATTTATTCAACTCGCTCATGCAGGTCGCAAAGCGTCGAGTGCAACCCCGTGGAATGGTGGCCAATTACTTGCACTAGACCAGGGTGGTTGGAATACTGTTGCGCCTTCTGCTATCGCTCATCTCGATGGGGAACGCTTGCCGCATGAGCTTACAAACGTGGATCTCGAAAAATTGATTCATGATTTTGTCGCGGCAGCTCGGCGCGCTGATCGTATTGGCGTAGATGGGATTGAAATACATGGTGCTCATGGTTATTTAATTCATGAATTCTTATCTCCTATTGCAAATCAGCGCACTGATCAGTACGGGGGCTCTTTCGAGAATCGCGTTCGCTTTCCGTTAGAATTGTTTGCTGAAGTTCGAGGTGCTTATAAAGGGGTATTAGGGATACGGATTTCTGCTAGCGATTGGATAGAAGGGGGATGGACTCCTGAAGAGACTGCTCAATTTGCTGCACTGCTAAAGCACAAAGGATGTGATTATGTGCACATAAGTTCTGGTGGTATTTCACCAAAGCAAAAAATTGTATTGGGACCAAAATACCAAGTTCCATTTGCGAAAATTGTCAAAGATCAATCTGGATTGCCTACGATGGCCGTTGGACTGATTACTGACCCCCATCAAGCAGAGGAGGTATTAGAAGATAATAATGCTGACTTTGTTGCACTAGCAAGAGCATTTCTATATAAACCTCGCTGGGGTTGGGAGGCAGCTGCAGCTCTGGGAGGTAAGGTGCGTGCTAATGAGCGTTATTGGCGCTCTTTGCCAAAAGAAGCGCAGGCTATATTCGGGAACTTCAATATAGGAGCAAGATAAGGCTAGGGTATTGGCGATCAATAATATTCAACCGAAAAAGCTGTCTTTTTTTGTTATTCCTTATTATATTAAATAGTGTACTCAGTAAGAAATTAATCCATTAACGCCCGTGCCGTCCTGACTGTAATTCGACACCATCACTGATCACACCATTTCAACATCACTCTAAACCCACAATTTGTTGATCGCCATGCATTCCTGGTAAAAATAACTTATTCTTTAAAGCGCAAGGCCAGGCATTACATAATTGCACATGTTTGCTTCATTACCTCGAACTCAAAGAAAGAATTCTTCTTATGATATGCGCATCTTGTGCATCGATAGTAAGAGGCAATCGCATCGCTTTCATTGAGGCGCAGAGGATATTCCATCCGGCAATCCCGACAAATTCCCATGCGTGCTACACCGTTCACCACGATTGGAACGCCCGGGGTCCCTGGCTGTTGTGCCCCCGCGGCAGTCACAGACGCATATCCTGGTATATTAGCAGTCGTCCCGTCTGCATTATATACTATTGCTTCTTCTTGAGCACTTTTGTGATTAGAATTACCCAGCATTGATGATCTTCGAGAAGATTTCCTTCCCCTCTAAAAATTTATACTTGTCAATTACGCAAAAATAAGTTTGGAAAAGAAATGAAGAAAAGAAAGGAAATACTCATTTCTATAATTTCTTCGTGAAGAGGGTATATTAAGATATATATTTTCTAACTGTCCCTCTGGAAAATGCCGGAAGGTGATGATAAGAAAAACGAGGACAAGAAGAAGAAGAATGCGCCGCCTCCTCCAGGACAAGTGCGAAGGAAACGTAAGAAGGGTGCGGCTAATGCTGTTAAAATTCCTACAGGTTCGTATTTTTTTCAAGGTGCTATTAATTCTTTGAATAGTTGTTACTACTTGATTTGAAAATGATTATCTAAATGGTGGCTGCGCTTTTGTCAACAGCTTTTGAATATTGTCGCTAACAATTTCTTTGCAATCTGTGATTCCTACATTGTTTATTGAAATCTGGTCTTTCATATTTAGTCACACCTACATCCAAGTGTAAGCTGCGCTTGTTAAAGTTGGAGCGTATTAAGGATTATCTTCTTATGGAGCAAGAATACATTCAGAACCAGGAGGTGTTCCGTCCGCGCGAAAAAGACGATGAATCTGAGCATGCTAAAGTGGAAGATATACGAGGCAGCCCTTTAAGTGTGGGTACTCTTGAAGAGATTATTGATGATAATCACTGTATCGTTTCCTCTTCTATGGGACCTGAATATTATGTGTGCATTATGTCCTTCGTGAACAAGGATTTATTGGAAACAGGTTGTCAAGTGCTCTTGCACAATAAAGTTTCTGCTGTGGTTGGTATTCTTGCAGATGAAGCAGATCCTATGGTTAGCGTGATGAAAGTTGAAAAAGCTCCTCTGGAGTCATATGCGGACATTGGCGGTCTCTACGACCAAATTCAAGAAATCAAGGAGGCGGTAGAAATGCCTCTAACGCATCCCGAATTATATGAAGAGCTTGGCATTCGTCCGCCTAAAGGCGTGGTACTCTATGGTGAGCCCGGCACTGGAAAGACGCTGCTCGCGAAAGCTGTAGCTAACCAGACTTCCGCAACCTTCTTGCGTGTAGTGGGTTCAGAGTTGGTTCAAAAATACCTCGGGGAAGGTCCCAAACTCGTCAGAGAGCTGTTCCGCGTTGCAGATGATTTGTCGCCGTCTATCGTTTTCATCGATGAAGTGGATGCGGTGGGCTCGAAACGACATGAGTCCTCCAGCGGTGGAACTCGTGAAATTCAACGCACAATGCTTGAGTTGCTCAATCAGCTAGATGGATTCGATGAGCGTGGGGATGTCAAAGTGATTATGGCCACTAATAGAATTGAGTCGCTTGATCCTGCACTCATCCGTCCAGGGCGAATTGACCGCAAGATCGAGTTTCCACTGCCAGACATCAAGACAAAACGTATGATTTTTGGTATACACACAGGTAGAATGGCACTTGCCGAGGACGTTGATTTGGAAGTGTTTGTCATGTCTAAAGATGACCTCTCCGGTGCTGATATTAAGGCAGTTTGCACTGAGGCTGGACTTTTGGCGCTCAGAGAGCGGCGAATGCGTGTTTGTCAGGATGACTTCGTGAAAGCCACAGACAAGACCTTGTATCGCAAGCGTGGTAACATTCCCGAGGGGTTGTACCTGTAAATGCTTTGAGATCATGTGTCTTTTTGTTGCCTGACTGTCCTCGTTGGGGAGAGGAATAGTGCTCAATCCTTGCACGCACGGTGCAAAATGCGAAGAGACTGCTCTTTGCAGCGTACTCATGCAGCAAAAAATGTACGATGCAAGTAGAACTCGCAGAAAATAAAACTAGACATGACATCCCTGTAAATATAAAGAGGAAATTTCAATGGTTAATTTTAAATGACAAATACATTGTGGGAGGAGTTCCTAGCCCGGGACACATTTCCGGTAGAAACCTGGGTTGGTTGGTCAGGAGACGTTGTCCAATACCAAACATGCGTAATCTGACGTCAAACAAGCTAAACAGTTTTTGGGCAGACTTAATTCCGTAACTTGAGCACCCACTTGGCCGTTTCTCGGACGTCCACATCTTCGTGCTTGCACCCCATGTCCACCAAACGCGCAATGTTCGGGTTGGCCAACAGCTGAGGAGATTGAAAAGTTTGAATCAGGTCACCAACTAAGCCTACAGCACCTTTGTCCAAATCAGGTGGACGCTCTGGATCGTCGGCTGGCTCACAGCACGCAATGGCGAACTTGAGCATATTTTCGATATGCCCAGTAAGCATGTCATGCTTATTATGTTCTCTTAGACCGCAAATAATGCCAGTGTATGCTTCCAAAATGGACTCACGAATATTATAAACAAATTCATTCATGTCATCATCACCTGCATCATTGGACAACTGCGCAGAGGCGGCTGCTTTCTGTAGAATGAGCAAAACGGAGGAGGCGTACTTATCGAAGCTACCTTCAATTGCCATTGCTATATCCGAAAACAAAGATATGACATGTGGCTTCACTACTTTTTCAACTGTAGTACTTTTCAAAAGGTCAAACATTTTGGCAACTAAATTGTCGCAAATAGGAACAACGTTGGGACCGATCGCCCGACAGATGTCCCCAAACACGCCCACCACTGTTGTACATGTGGCATAATCATCTTCCTTGTCCAATGCTGCGAAAAGAAAAGGAGTTACAGCTCCTGCATATCGCTCGTAACTCTTTTCTAATTTGTCTACCATAAAACCGAGACTCATATATGCATCTTGAAGTGCACTGGAATTGGTATCCTTCACCACCATGAGCAGCGACTGTATGATCTTGTCTGATATTTCTTGGTTATTGATTTCAATCTTTTGTACACAGTAACCTATCAAGCTTGACAAATATCCGTGCAGTGCCATTCTTTGTTGACCCGTCAAATTGTTTCCCCCAGCGAAAGTCGCTTCCAGGCGTCGAAGCGCTTCCTCCAGAATCTTGTGGACCAGGGGTAACATATCCTGCGCTGAATTCTGAACCATCATATTAACTGCCTCGTATGCATTTAAAGTATTATCAGCTTCTCCATCTTGGTGTGCAAAGGCTGATGCTACAGTCAGCACTTTTTGCACGACTGATTGGAAGAAGTGGGATAATAAATTTGTGGGATGATCCGCTGTCTCCTCGCAAGCCAATGCAAGATTATGAACAGCTAAACAAGCCTTTCCTTGCACTTTGCTGGAGTTACGATCTAGAGCAGCAACGATAGCACTTATCATGAGCTCGATGCATTGTGCAGGAATGGCTGTTTTGTGTTTTTCACAAATTTTTGCCATAGTCCATAACGCGCTGTGGGCAACATGTTCATGGGCATCTTGAGATAATTGAATAATAATTGTCATTGCTTGGCCAATAATGGGATGTAAGACTTTATCTGATGGACCTTCCATGATAAATCCAAATGCAGTCACCGCGGCATCGCGGAAATTCCATTTGGTTGAAGTTATGTGCTGTTGGACGTAAGGCAGCACATGGCCCACGACATCATCCTGAACGCACTCGCTTAAATTTCCTAAGAAAGACTGTGCTGCTGCGTCTAAACTCCAATTGTCATCATCAATATCTTCTTCTTGTTTGCTAAATGCCTCCAGCATAATGGGCACAATCACGGGGGTAACTTTCTTCATGATGAACAGATGGCGCACGTCTGTGGCACCATCTAATAACTCGTCATTTCTTTCAATTTCCTCTCGACAAACTGTAGACCAAAACTCAATAGCTTGTATACCAACTTCGCTTTCGTCTTTACGGATTGATTCCATAGATAAGTTGTAAATTTCTTGTATATAGGGTTGAAGAAAATCGTAGTACAGCTCAGCGACGCTGGCTACGCACTGATATGCGAGCTCTCTCACCTTCTGAGATTCAGGACAAATCATTGCGGAACGAATAGATTCCATAATCATGTCTCTTTCGCGAGCAGACTCTTCTTGGAAGTTCTTTTCTGCGAAAGCAAGGGTGTTCTGCAAAGCTTGTGTGGCCACCTCGCGCATCATCACTGAACGCGATACATGCATGCCGCTTACAATCGCTGTAAGGATTTGGTCCGTAGTCTCTTTGCTTAAATCTCTGGCGTCGGCGTCGAGTGCGTCACAAAGATAGCCCAAACACTCCAAGCAAGCAATCTTACACATATCAGGCACCTGTGCGGAACTGACGTGCGCAACTATGGTCGGTACCAAAGTGGAGAATTCACCGTTTGGTATATCTACGGATCCGTATGCTGCTAAAACTTGCGCTGCTGTGTGAGATACAGTCCTCACAGGTGATCCCAATGCTGACATGAACGTTTGACGGGCGCCCTCTTTTATAGCCGGTTCACAAGCAGTCCATTGTTGCACTTGCTTGGAGTGAGTCTCGATGTTTTTCGCTGTAATCATATTTTTTAAATATAACCCCGCTAACTGTCGTGTTTCTTCTGGCTTTGACTCAACGGCAAATTCTGTGCATAAAGCCGTCATGAATTGTCCGTACTGTGCACTTTGCCATTCATTCAGCTTCTGTTCGGCACCACGTCTGATATTTAAATCTATATCAATTATTAAATATATGGAGAAAGCAGTTGTTAGTACATTCGGAAATTTTGGAGCGCAGCATCATATTTATAACTGATAGCATAGGTGAATGTTGTCATAGACTGCTCCGAAGTTTAAGGTAGTGCCAAATAACATCACCTCTTTGGTCTAAAAGTCAGAAAAATTTACGTACCTGGATTTTGAGCGTCCCTTAGGACTTGAAGGAGATCACCCATATTGCCTTAACTGAGAAAATATGGGCAAAATGCATTAAATTCGCTTGTCTAGCGAATGGTGCGTCGTACGTTCGTTTTCGAGAAGGTGAGAACGATAAGAGAGATAGAGATTGATTTGTCCACGTTATCTAGTCAATTATGTCAAAAAAGGCTGCTGCGCAAGCATTTAAGAATTCTGGCAATGCCTTTTTTAAGGATAAAAAGTATACTGAAGCGATTGCAGAGTATACAAAGGCCATTGCAGAAGATGCCACTGATGTGACCTTCTTTTCGAACCGCAGTGCTTGTTATGCTGCATTGAAGCAATGGCAAGAGGCAGCAGATGATGGACGACAGTGTATCATTGTAGACAAAAACTTTGTAAAGGGGTATTTCCGTGCAGGCCTCGCACAACAAAATCTTGGAAATCTCGAAGCCGCCTTGGACGCTGTCAAGCGTGGATTGGGAATAGAGTCTACCAATGCAGATCTCAAGAAGATGTCTGCAGAACTTATAGAAGCTCAGCGCTTGGCAAAAGTTGATCAGTCTATCGAAACTGCGCGAAGTCAAATGAGCAGCAATGACGTATACGGAGCCTTTCGTACGCTCGAAGCGGCTCTACGTCTTGATCCCAACAATGACCAACTTAATAAGCTTATGGGTCAAGTGCGCCCTGCTTATGATAAAGCCGAAAAGGAGCGTGTTGCTGGTCTGGATCCCGTTGAAAAGATCAAAGAGGAGGGCGATAATCATTACAAGAATTCGCAATTCGAAAAAGCCATTCAAGTCTACACTAAGGCCATCGCTAAGGGTCAAAAGGGGAGTGAGGCTATTATTAAGTGTCATGCAAACAGAGCGGCTTGTTACAAGCAACTATCGAATTTCGATGGTACTATTAACGATTGCACGGAAGTTCTTGAACACAAGCCCGAAGATGTGAAGTCCCTTATGCGAAGAGCTCAGGCTTTTGAAGCTTGTGAAAGATATAAGTTGGCTTTGAAGGATGTTAGACAAGTTTTGGGCTATGGTTTGGATGCCATAGGTAAGCAAAACTTTGATTTGGCCAACGGCATGCAGCACCGGCTGAACAATGTCATTAACCAGTTGAAGAACATGTAAAGACCGTCTGAATGTTACTTTGCAACAAGGCATCACAGAAGTTCAGTATATCTTCAGCATTTGTCCCTTAACAGATAAAGTTAATGTAATACATTAAAAATGCAAAACATACACGTTTTCATCTAAAAAATGTTAGAAAACTTCAGTGGACCAAAAAATTCCGTAAATTTTCTTAATTCTTTCTATTTTCTCAAACAGAGAGATAACAGCTCTCTACACTTGCTAAAATATGGCGGAAACCACATTTGAAATTAATGTGGATGATATTTTGCCTGAGGTGGAGAGCCAAGCTGTGTTAGACTACGATGACACTGATTACGGAAAAGTTCTGAATGATGCTCACCATTTCCATGAATATACTTCAGAAGATAATGGAGAGTTATCTAGATCTGAAATGGTGCTTCCAACCACACCACAACTTGATGCTACCGTGCTTGTGATCTCACTCGCGCTTGAGAAAGGGATTGATGTAGAAAGATGGCTCATCGTTGCCGATATTGATGTGCCTGAAACAGAGGGTTCTTTGCGTCACCTGTATATTATGAGAGAAAATAAAGAGCGAAAAGATAGTGATACTGCATCTGAAGAAGATTCAACGTTAGTCCCATCTGATGAATTTGCGTCTCGCATGCTATCTTTATCTATGGTAGTGTCCACACATGAGGCAGATGCTACCCGTGAGCAGATTGAATTAGGTGTTTCTCCAGATGCGCTGTCATTAGTTGAAGATTTTTTCGGTATTAGTCAAGTGGACATAGCTTTAGCAGATAGCGATGAGGACCAGGAAGATGATAGTTCTGACAAATCTGCCTTGATGTTTGTTGATGTTCGCTACTTCTTGGTATATTGCTATGAAAATATGGAACGAGTTAAAGAAATGCATAGCAAACGTAGCGCGAAAGATGCTGAACGTATGCAACAATTGACGCTGAATCTAGCACGCTCTATGGATGCATCCGAATCTCGTGCTGCCGTGAAGAATGCCTTTCGAGATCAGATTACCCGGAGTCCACAATGGAGCCCGCAAAGAAGCCCACGGCGAAGTCCTGCGCGCAGCCCTAAGCCCACGACTGAACTCGGCTACAACCCTAATGTGCCTAGCATAGTCGTCGATGACGAGGAAGAGGACGCTGTGATCCGAGAGCTCTTGAGCGAGCGCTACGCTGCAAGAGAGCTAGCCTCTGCACAACAGCAACGTGCCGTTATCGAGCGTTCAGATGGCGTAACCTTGACTCCTACTTCGGTTGTGTCACGTCGCTCTATGATCGAGGCGTCACCCTACGACGAAGAAGTCGCTTTCGATCTGGACGACGAGGATGACGTCACCTTGGGCTCGGACGGCAGACCACTCCGTAGCAAGAAAATCACCAAAAGTGGTGAAAATAAGACTGAGCGCGATCGTGTGGTAAAGAAGCGTGTTATAGGGAAAGCTGAAGCTGATGTTCTGCTGGACCTAATGCGCACGTTAGTTCGCCGATCTGCTGCCTACTTGCAGGTACGCAGAAGACTTGGGTTCGTGCGCTGTCGCGACGCCACCTCCGTCGCCAATTACGTTGGTCCGCCGCGGACTGAAATTCTTCCGAAAGGATTTGGAGATAGCAAGAAGAAAAGGCTAGATGCAAAGGAGGTGCAAGCAGGCTTCACAGCAGGGCACCTTGTGCTCTCGGACTCACAGACTGACGCGCTATTTCAGCTTGTAGAGCATTTTTCTAAACACATGCGAGCTTTGTATAAGGATCAGGAGCTAATGAGACTGCAAGAGGAACAACGAAAGCGCGAGCTTGTGCCCAAGGTGGACCTGGAGACCGGCGAGCTGAAACAAGGCGGTGCGTCTGGCATCGCTGGATACTACGGGCTACAAGAATACGACGTGGAGCCTAGTCACACGCCAGCCGCACCGCCGTCACCACGTGCGCGTGCGACATTGCAAGGGCCAGTAGATGAATTGCTTCGTCCGGCAAGAGCAAGCAGCCCTGACATGCGGGCGCCTTCGGCATCACCAACCTCCAGCCCCACAGGACGGCCCGGCGTTCTTTTACCCACTCGCATAACTTCGTCCTGTGATGCGGCATTTCGCGGTAGTGTGGCAAGTTTATTGTCTGCTACATTATCTACCGCGTGTGCACAGTCAGCGGATTTTGGCGGTACAGAGGCTCTGACCACTGTCGCTGTGAATGTGCGGCACGGGGAAAATGTCTGGCGCGTGAAAATCCCACGATCCAACGCTCGCGCAATCTACAAACGCAAGATTTCCTCTGAATGGCTCGATTATTACTTGCAGTATTTACACCGTGCCCATAAAACATGCGTGTTGCAGGAAATTACCTTAAATCTTGCGCACGTGACCGGCTCGACGAGGACTCCCTCCTTCTCACCGGCTGCCCAGGACGACGATTATCAGTTGCCCGAAACACCCATCGATGCGAATGTGCCTATTAGCGAACTAAAACCTTCATTAATGAGTCCGCTTCCAGCAGTGCTAGTCAAGGCTCTGAATGGGGAAGTGCATCTATGCAACACCAGTGACAAGCTGCTGGACAGTATGGTGTACACGCACAGCAAAGCACTTCTATCTGCAGTGACATTGGACAAAGAGCTGAGCATTCGCCTAACGCGCTGGGTAGGCAATGTTGATGCTAGTGGCGATTACGACCGTCGCATGCGTGTTGCACTGCGCACGGCGAAGCGGCGACAATCCGGGACAGACGTGCGTGCGGTCACTGCTCTGGCTCCTGAAACGCCTGAGTCTGCGGACCGAACAACTACTCCTAACAGTGGCGGCAGTGGCTGCTCAAAAGAATCAGGTCGTGACAAAGCTTTAGTTGCACGTGTCAGACGTTTGCTTGTAAGCGCAAAACGAGACGAGCTGATGTGCGGTGAGCGTCTCGATGCGACCATCACGCGTGAGTTGTTTTGGAAATATATATGCTACTGCAGGAATAACCATCGCAGCATTGCTGATGAATCTGTTTGCACGTGGGATGAGTGGCTCATATGGAGGTTTGAGAATTTCAGTAATACGCATCGCGATATCAAGCATTACAAACAAGCCGCCATTGGTCGTTTGCAGATCTCGCGACAGAAATCGCGGGCGGAAGATTCTGCCGTTGCGGATTTGACTCATATGGGCACAAGTGTAAGCGTGCGCACTGCTGATGCCACTGTAAGCGGCACGCGCGGGAGTATAGTGAGCACAGATGTGGCCTTCGGCCGTGGCGCACCTGTTGCACAGCAACAGGTGCGCCACGCCGAACGTCGCTCGCACGCCGTCACCATCGCCTTGCCGCAGCCCAAGCTGATAGGTGAACGCGTCGACGAGTCCGCAGATAACGCGGCGCGTGCATCAACATTTGTCCCTGAAGGCTCAAGTACATCCTGTGTTGTCCCGGGCGAGGCAGAGAGGTGCTACCAGAGGTGGTGCCAGCAAAAAGACGCGCGTCGTAAAGTCGCCAATGCCCTGAAAGTGGAGCAAGCAATATCCGCCAAGCAAAAGCGCCAACACCAAGTCTTACAAGCAAAACGAGCATATAACGATTGGATGCTAGCGCGTAAGAAGCGATTGTTTTGCGTGCGGAATAAACCGACAGGCAAGGTCGAATTTAAAAAGCTGGCAAAAGATCTCACGGTGCACCATTGCACGGAATGGAACCCGCACATTAAACAGAAAAAGGCTCAGCCGAGTGTTGCCAAACCATTAAGAAATGATGATATAGATGAGAAAAAACCAAAGACTAAGAAAGCTCGGAAAAGAGCTCAACCATCGAACGCGAAATGAACAACGTGTTTAAGGCGACCCCTTTGTTATGTGTTTTATTTATTACAGAAACGACTTTTCCGTGCATTTGTTTTCATTTAAAATATTGCTTCATAATATCCCTCTACGAATGATATATGTTTTGAGTAAGTTTATCCTATATTCACTTGTTGTTCAATAAAACATACAAAATTAATCTTATTTTCCTCGAAACCAAAGCCACCATTCCAGCACGTGTAAAGCCCCTACTCTTGTTTGCATTGCGCAGTATCGCCATAAAGCTTGCTGCGTGCGCGGATGAAACCAAAACATTACTCCTGAAGGCCGATTGTCAACAGGATAGTCAAGTCGTCCGGACTCTTTCTCTTTCATGTAAATTTCATTAAAAACTTCTTTTTCGTGTTCACCGCTTTTGGCTTGGGTTTCAGCAATGCTGCGATCGTGGGTTGTATCTGAAGGCCACAGATCCTCGCAAACCAGCACATCGCCCGTGATTCTGGCGACAATCTTGCTCGTGTTCACTGGCGAACCCAGCTTGTTATCCAAATGCCGCAGACAGTCGTTAGTTTTCAGTAGCAGAAGCATGTCTGAATCCACTCTTCCTAGCAAATTCACTATGTCTTTGAAATACTTCTCTGCATACACTTTGAGCATTTCTGAATCTGCTTTCGTGTTGGTGCTTTTTAGGCGCTCTCGATCAGTATTAACGATGTCATCCCACGGTCGCATGGTCAGCATAGCAGCAAGCAGAGTATATGCAGGTCCGACATTCATATTCTCGCAAGAACGCTTGATCTGGTCCCTGTCTCCCAGGATTATACCAGACCACAAGCGACAATATTCCAAGCGAAACCAATTCTTCAAGTCCTTATAAAGCCCGTGATCTAAAAGCACAATGGTGGGCTTGCCAGGCTTCCATGGATGCTGCCGCACGAGCATATTTGCTGGATGTGGGTCGCAGTGAACGAAACCAAATTTGTATATTTGCTCACAGAAAACTGAACTGACCAGTTTGGCGACGTCAGCAGGATTAATTCCTAGGCTGTGCATCTTTTCTACGTCACTAATGTAGGCGCCTTCTTCGAAATCCATTGTTAGCACTCTTGCAGAAGTCATTGTTTCATTAACAGCAGGAATTGCTAAATCTCCTGAAGCAATAAGATGCTTGAAATTGTTTGTCGTTCTCTTGAGATTCTTCGCTTCAATACGGAAATCGAGTTCCTGGGGGAGGTTAATGTTCATTTCACGCGTGAGCCATTGGTATTTAAAACCCTCAAACAACCATCCCAGGAAGTCAACAGCTGCAGTTATGGCCTTCGCATCGTAAACAGATTCTTCACGCAAGCCAAAGTGTTGAACCTTGACAGCTAATTTCTTGCCATCTTTGTAAGCGACATGCACCTGGGCTAGCGATGCAGAAGCTATCGGTTGGGACTCTATCGAGTCGAATAAAACTTGCGCTTCTGCGCCAAGATCTTCCCGTATCACTTGCTGTACATCTGCCCAAGCGCTAATAGGTGTCTGTCCCAAAAGCGTTGATAGTGCGGTACAATATTCTTGAGGAAGAACGTGATCTAGCATAGCGAGATGCTGACCTAACTTAATATACACACCTTTATTTGCTGCGCACATATCACGTAGTCGTTCGGCGCATCGCTTATGGCAGTTCTCAATTTTTCCTTCTGGATTTTGCAATGCTAGCCGAGAAATAAGTGCTGATGCTATGTCAATTTTCTGACGTGTTTGCGCGATGCGCTTAGTCATTTCCTCTCGAACAGCTGCATCTTGCGTAGTAAGCTGCGTAATAGTGTCACGCTCCTGCTCGCTTGCAAAAAATTTCAGTTCTTGTTTCTTCGTATTAATCTCTTCTTCAATACGCGATTGATTAGATTTGTTAAACTGGCTATCGTATTTAGTTATTGTATAGTCTAAAGCGCTAATAGTTACAGTATTTGCTAGGCGAACTATGCGTGTAGAAGCTTTCCATATTTTAGTAAATGAACGTCTGCGATCTTCATCAAAAGCCACGACGCCTCCACCTGCAGCAAGACTTATTAATCCGGTTCTTAAAGCGATGCGAAGCATTTGCAGTATTAATTGACGTAACTGGAGCACTTGATCTTATAAAATTTTCAGTTCTATCCATAAGACCATAACCCTATCTAAGACCTTTCGAGATTGAAATTTCTCCTCATTGGTATCTTTGGAAGACCGACGAATCTGAAGCAAACCTGGGACCATTCCTGACTTGATCTTTTAATATCAATGAATCTTGACGAGTCAGACGGAGAACGGCCTGAGTCTGAGACCGGTTGCTTGGAATTGCATACGCAAAGCGTTTGCGATTTCGCACCGAGGCCGCCTAATCCTTCTGAACCCACATTGTTGTGGAAAATGTCAC
>JACCDO010463795.1_pt1 | contig 15631 bp, 15 predicted proteins | sample 7446101 | NCBI WGS metagenome assembly JACCDO01 (sample SAMN15323440, study PRJNA562643) | freshwater metagenome | isolation source: river surface water | place: USA:Blue River Watershed | collected 2017-08-16
AAATATGGCTCAGCTGTTGTAAATCAAATAAAAGATAGTATATTAGCTAGTAAGCCAATAGTTATGTAAATTATATATATTAACTACTTATATATTTACATAATTTTGTATAATATAAATATATGGATATATTCATTGAAAAAAATATGTTATTAGATATGATAATCGAACAAAATGAATATGTATTATCAACATTTAATTCATTTAGTATAAATAAAGTACTAGATACAATTACAATGCTTCGTGAAAATTTAAATCAAAATGATGACATAATATTATTAAATAGATTGATAGATGAAATAAAATATGTTATATTCGAAAATAATGAATATATTAAAAGATTTGATGTAGATTCTTTTTTAAATATTTCACATATTTCACATATTTCACATATTTCACATATTGAAGAAATAAAGAGTATAATTTATGATTTAGAAGATGCGATAAATAAAATTAATGAGTTTATTAATAAATTAAATAGTGCTGATTCATTAAGTGAATTGATGAGTGATATTACATTATAAATATATTTTAAAATATATATTAAAATATAATAATAAATCTACTTAAAGTTTTATTATTATATATAATTTGGGGGGAGGTGTTATGTGTTAAAAGACCCTTTAGCTCAGTTGGTTAGAGCGAACGGCTGTTAACCGTTAGGTCACAGGTTCGAATCCTGTAAGGGTCGATTATTTTTTCATTATTTATAATGATGAAAAAATTATTTTAAAAAAATCTATTTAAAGTTATAGCTTATATATTAACATTAGTAATATATTTATGTCGAGATTTTTTTTATTGATTGTAGCGTTCTTAGCTTTTACAACAGCTTCCAAATCTGAAAGATATCGGAATAATAAAGTTCATAAAGAACTAGAAAAATCACTAAATAATAATAATTATAATCGTAATATCGATGAAGAATTTGATTATAATTCATTATCTTTAAAATCTAATTCTGATAAGGATAAAAATACTATATCTTTTGTAATAAAACCATTACCATATGGTCTAGTTTTAACTTATAAATCAAAAATAAATAATAGTTTGGAAAGTGAAGAAAGTGAAAAAACAAGTGTAATTTTTAAAAGACTTTTTACATTTGTACCAGAACAAACTAATAACACTAATTATAATAATGAAACTAAATATAATATTATTGAATTGAATAATAATAATTTTGGTCATCTTACTTGTGTTACACAAAATATGTATAAAACTTGTAATATTAGCACACTTAATAATGTATTCTCTATTAATATAGATTATTCATCTCAAGTATTTCAAAAAGGTATTAAATATGTATTTCCAACTGATGTAAAAGTAACAGTTATTATTAATATGCCATTTATTCCAACTAATCACATAATTGGACTAGTAACTTCTTTTAAAACAAATTATGGTAATCCAGAAATACATGATGATGAAGTTTATATAGATGATAAACGTGTATCTACAGGTAATCTTACTTATTTTTCATTTGAAACAATTGCAATAAATAAAGAGAATGAAACTATTAATGTTACTATGAGTAATATGTCACGTGATAATCATCTTGATATTCACGATGATAATGATGATGAAAATAATAATGAATATGAAGATTTTCGTATTTTTACATTTACATCTAATTCAAATCTATCATATATATTATGGGACCCTATGATTGGTTCTATTACTAGTTCTAATAGTCAGACCAGTACATCTAGTAATTTTCTTAGTGGTGGACAAATTGCAGGAATTGTAGTTGGTTCTGTTTTTGGTATTTTAATAATTACCGGTTTAGGTTTATTAATTAATAAAAAACTAAATATTATTTCTGCATAAATTAATTTTAATTTTTTTACAATGATAAAAAAATTAATATATTATTATTTTAGATATATGATATTAAAATATTCTGTATATTATTGGTATATAATTATTATTATTATTGGTGAAATAATAAGACGTATTTACTTTAAAAATAAAAATATAATATTATTTGCATGGATGATGATTGGTATTGGTACAATATATGTACTTGGGACAGCTATAGCATATAGAAAAGAAATAGAACAAAAAAATATAAATGATATTGATATAAATAAAAATTATAATTTATTTTCAAAAGACAGAATAATAGATATGTTTGTAATATTTGGAAATAGACATGATAAAAGATATTTAGATTCAAATAGTTATGTATATATTGGTGAGTTTATAAATATTATCTTGTCTGTTATAATGACATTTATGATAATAACAAATAAATCATTTAATTATATAAAATATGTATTATATGGACAAATATCATTATCAATTATATATTATTTAACTTTTAAAGAATATAAATTTGATACAATACATAATATATTTGGTACATTAGCAGTTTCACCATGGTTGATAATACCACTTATTATTCTTTTACAAAACAGAAATAAAAAAATTAACAACCTTTAAGCTGTAACATAATGTGAATAGTTGAATGATGTTGAATATTAAATTCCCGCAATAGTTTCTTATTGTCATAATCAATTCTTTTACCAGCAAATAGTAATTTTTGTATTTCAATTGGAATATTTTCTTTGAACAAAATTAAATTCTTAAGTTGAGCAATGGAACAATCCAAACTAATTTCAATTGTAATATTCTTATTTGTTACTGTTTTTACAAAAATTGTTACGGGCGGGGAGTATTCTTTAATCTCATCTGAATTATCTGAAATATCTGAAATAGGTGTTAAATCGTGCATAACTTCAAATGGTACAGTTTGGAAATATTTATAATACAATTTTCTGAAATTATCAATTCTTTTATTTTTTACTTCTTCTGTATCATCCGCACGTTCCGGATAATGATACACAATAAAATTTATACTTAGACACATATCAAAATAATTTTTATTATGAAGTAGGTGTTGGTGCCAGATTTCATCTATCTCAATAGTTGGTGAAATAATAGTACCATTTACATCTTGAGTTATTACTTTCAAGTAGATAAATCGTAAATAATCTATTTCAAGTCGTTTGTCTGGAATAGAAAATGGCATTTTGTGCAAGAAAAGTGTGTTAATAACACGACTATTCTTAGAAAGAAAAATATTATCATTGAAGATACAAGACATTTTAAATATAATTTATAATAAATAAACATAATATCCAAATATTTACTTATTTCAACTTTTTATAAAAAAACTTAATTCTACTTGCTCTTGTTCTTATTCTTATTGTTCTTGCTACTCTTGCATTTTTTAACTAAATGATAAATACCCCGAACAGGTAGCGTTAAAATATCAACTACAACAATTGGGCCCCAACAACACCATTGACATTGACGTACACATTGGTCTCCGCGCTCAGCGTCTGTTTCGGGATATCCCGCATCCATTGCGGAACAGCAGTCACTAACAGACTTGCGCGTATAATGAAAAATATAAAATTTCTTCTCAGAAGACATATTTAGATTATATATTAAATAAATTATTATATTTGTTAGGATATGTAATATTTCAATTTTTAATAGATATTTAATAATATACTATTATCGTTAATATCGTTAATATCGTTAATATCGTTAATATCGTTAATTTTTTTATTATTTTTTTTATTTAGATAATATCTATTACAAATAGTTGATACTATAATATCTGCAATAATTTCATAGAGTAACATATCAATCTGAGATAATAATATATTCATATATAATAACCAATCTAACCAGGTATATACAATATTAATTATACTAACTTGATATGCTACACGTTTATTTAATTTAGTCTTATCAGATTTATCATCTTGAATATTATTAATTGTCCATGATGTTAAAAAATTATGAGATAAACTTCGAAAGGCACTATTGACAAATGAAAATATAACTATCATAATATATTTTAATGGAGTATTTATACTAATACCCATAATTATTAATTTATCAGATGGTCCAAATTTATAAAAAGACATATTTGAATCATCTTTTTGATGTGTTAATAATATTGTTAAACTAATTATAATAAAACTAATCCATCCTAAAAAAAGATATGATACTTTTTCTACATTAAAATTATCCATTAGTTATTATGACATAATTAATATATTACTTAATATATTATTTTTTTATCAATTTTTATTTAAAAAATGTTATATTTATATAATAAAATGGACAACTATCAATATGTTAAAATTTATTATGATAATGGTGATATCAAAGAAGAATATCATTTAAAAAATAATTTAAAAAATGGAGAATACACAAAATATCATGAAAATGGTAATATATATAAACATTGCATATATACATATGATAAAGTAAATGGTCAATTTAAACAATATTATAAAAATGGTAAAATACAATATATAGTTGATTATATAAATGACATGAAAAATGGATTATTTTTATGGTATAATTCAAATGGAACTATATATATGAGTAGAACATATAAAAATGATAAATTAAATGGAGAATATAAAAAGTTTGATGAATTTGGTAATTTATATGATATTCGTATATATGAAAATGATATAGAAATAATAAAGTTTTAAATTATATATATATATTATAATGGCAGCAGCTATACCACCTGTGAATATGTTACCATTTATAGGTAAAAGAGAAAGAATAGAGATGGGTGCAACATATACTATATATATACCCAAATTATCAAAAAATTTGATAAATGTTCATTTGATAAATGAAGCAAATATATTTCGTTCATTAAATGAAGCTAATAAAATCATATGTAAAGATCGTTTTATTGAAGATTATTTTCATGTATTGAAAATAGTATTCCCTATTGATCCACAATTAAGTATATTTAATATATTTGATAATTTAGAACATGATTATAATTATGATATTATTAATAGAATAAAATTAGTTAATCATGAAGTCAATTATCCGTTTAATGTAAAAAGATTAATAGAATATTATTTAGGACCCCAAAATTTACTCGATGATTATACCATCTATATTGATACACTTATTGGAAAAGATTTTAAACAATATAGTATAAGCGAGGAATTTTTAGTAAATGTTAATATTACTCAAGTTCACTCTTATAATTATGCAGGATTTGAAATTTCAAAAATTAATATAATTAATCCTTATTGCATTGATGGGTTAACAAATATCTTAATTCAAGATAATAAAATTCCATTAGACGACATTCCAGAACATAAAACATTAATTTTTCCACACTCTCCTCTTTTTATTATGGATTCAAAAATTAATCCGATATTATTATCAAAAGACTATATAAATCCAAATAAAAGACCAGTAGATAATTATTATATATTATTTTTATTAATTGGTATTATACAGTATTATTATTTACCTGAAAATGATATTAATATTAATCAAAAATATTTTGTTAAATTACTTAATAACATTAATATTAACTTTATTACTATTTTTAATGAATTAATTAAGTATGATATAACAAAAAAAGATTATACTGGTGAATTATTTGATACATTATTTCTAACATTTAATTTTGGTCAACAAGTAATTAGAATGTTTTATGAATATGTATATTCACAAAGAAAAATTATACATGTAGATGAATCATATTATATAAATCGAGGACAAAATAATTATTTACTTGGTATAGGTGTAACATTTAATTTAAATAAATATCCTGGATTAATTGGTATTTTTACATTTCTTTTAAATATGGATAAAAATTTTACATTAGATAAACGTATTCTTATAAAAGATTATCAATGTGATATAAATCAGTTAGCTATTAATTTGAAGAACGTAATCACAACACCTAAATTTAATATGAGAACTATTATTAAAAGACAGTTTGAAAGATCTGGATTAAAAATATTAAATTTATATAATTATGACGAATATTTATTTAACAGTTTGAATCCTGCACATCATATATATAATATAGATAATATTTATAATCCAGCATTATTACCCCATTTTTGTTGGACATGGACACAAATAATAGATGCATATTTTCCAAATAGTATTATGAATCCTGAAAATAGATTTTATGCTAAATTAAATTTTGCATATGAAATAATAAAACTTAATATTTTTTGTTCTGGATTAAAATTTTTTGATGAAAATCCTACTATAGCACATTTATTAATAAAAACTTCTGGGGGTTCTCTTGGTTTGGGTATAGATTTACTCTCAAGAGATTCAATAAACACATTTAATTTCGAAAAATTAAATAATATTATTGATTATATCTCTAAACGAAAAGTAATATCTAGAATATTAATGACTAAAAATGAGGAAGATATGATATATCATATACTTATTAACTTTTTAATATTATATACTGATACAGAAAAATTAGTATATCAAGAATTAGTATTAAAACCTATATGTGATTTAAGTACTGTAGGAGAAGAACCTAATATTATTTACAATTGTTTTAGAGACAATAAATATTTAATTAATGATAACTTAGCTAAAGGTTTAGATGAAAAAAAAATAGATTCTATGGGGAGAATACCTCCTGCAGAAGAAATATATTATAAAAATTTATTTGTTGAAAATTCAATTAAAATAATAAAAGAATCTGGTGCCCCTGATCGTGAAACATTATGTTTTCTTAAAGCACCCGCAAAAATAAGAATTTTTGTTTTTGTAGGTAAATATAATAATAAATATTTTTCAATAATACCCGAAATAGGAAATTTTGAATATCTTATGCCATTTCGTGAAGAAGAATTATTTACAGATGTTCAAGTTAATTCTATGGGAGGAGGAAAAAACATATTTAAATCTAAATCACATAGATTTATTTCTAATAGTTTAGGTAGTTTCAATTCTGTTTGGAGTAAACATATTATGCGTCCTAGATCAATAATTGATAATCATGATACACAGATATGTATGTATAAAATTTATCCAGAATTAAAAAAATTAGCAAAACTTTTATCAAAAGATTTAATAAAAACTAATTTACCAATTTTTAATGCACCATATAATATGGGTAAAAATCTTATAGGTAGATATGCAATTGATATTTTATATAAAGAAGATGAGATTGATGAAAATTGTAAATTAAAAGTTATTGATATAAATAACGGTGGTGCTTTAATGGATATTCGTGCTGGTTATGACACAATATTATTATTATTAAAAATGTCAGAAAATAATGATTTTTTTAATGCAGATATTCCGCATGATTCTGGAATAGAAAGAATTAATGAACATAGATATCATTTTAAAATATTTGAAAGACTTACATCAGATTTATATATGTTAGGTGAAACTCCTTTTTCTAATAGTTTAAAATTAACAAGACAACCTATTCCTCCTGGACTTGAAGAAGAACATCCTATTAATAAAGGTAAACCTACTAACCCAGATAATCCAGAACAACGATTTATTATAGCTTTATATGAAGATGTAGAAGAAGAATTAGTAGCAGCAGCACAAGAACAAGGCATAAATGATTTAATTTTTTCTATTAAAACATTAGAAGGCAATATTAATGCTATTTATCAACAACTTTTGGCTTATAGAGAAAATATTAAACGTCATATAGATCCCAAACCAGAAGCAATTATGAAGAGAGATCTTATTGCTTTAATTAAGACAATACGTGAAAATTTAGAAGTTTTAAGATTAGAAATAATACAAGCACAATCTGTATTGGGAGATAAACCTGTTCTTCAAAATGGTTCTGATGAATATGAAAGAATATCACGTATAATAAGTAGAATAGAACTTGATGAATTAAGATATATAGCTAATATATTGATGAAATCTAGAAAACGTCAAAATGTTGATGGTGATGCTGGTGATGCAGATGCTCCTGATCCTGTATTTCCTCCTGGATATGCAGGTCCTGGTCTTCGTGGTCCTGCATATGATCCTAATAAAAAATATAAACCAACAGGTTTAGACGGTGGAGCAGTAGGTGAACCACCGATTAAAATTAATGAATTATATACAAGTTTATTAGAAAAAGTAAAATTTATTAATGAAAATCTTTTAAATAATTTAGATGAAGCAAAAATAGAATACTATTATGCACAATTATTATTTATTTACTTAAAAGAAGAGAGAAATATGCATTATTTATTAGATCAAGAAATTAATACAAAAGTTTTAGATATAGAAAAACAATTAGCAATTATAAAACCAAAGATACAAATAGAAATAGAAAAAATAGAAAAAACAGATAAATTATTAAAAGAAAAAATAGAAAAAGAACGCTATAATATAAAACCTATAGAAAGAAAACAATCTTTATTTTTAGAAATGGAAAGATTAAGTGATAAACGTAGACAAAGAGATATTAGTATAAGTCAAAACAGAAAAGATAAAAGGGAACAACAATTTAATAAACAACGTGGTATTGAGAAAAAATATTTGAAATACAAATTAAAATATATGCAATTAAAAAAGTTATTAAATATTAATTAAATATTAATTAAATATTATAAATTTATATGTCTCATATAAATTTATTATTAAATTATTATATTGAAAATAGTTATCTTAATTTAAATAATAACATTGAATTATCTGATTTAGAATTATTATTAGATAGCATAACTAAATATAATATTATTATTAATTGTATTAATATCCCCAATAATTTTAAATATTTAGATTTAATAAAAGAAAAATATAATAATATTCAAATTAAAGAAATATAATTTTTTATCTTTTTTTAATATTATATTTAATAAATTTATGGATTTATTTATATTTAGTATAATATTTATTGGTTTAATTTTAGGTTATATTTCTACATCTGGTAAAAAATCACAAACTGTAAGATTATTTGATATTTTTCTTATTGGACCATTAATGATTTATTTAGGTTGGTATAATTATAAAACTGTCAATGTTAATACAAATGATAAAATAAAATTTTTATCTATGATATTAATATTTTTTGGTTCGTCTACAATAACATATAATTTAAAGAATTATATTAAGTTTATTTAAAAATTGATTATCAAAATTGTTAAACAAGTTACTTATATATAATTTCATATAATTATATATAATTAAATAATTAGAATGGATACTTTTGACGATTTTAAATTGCTAAATAATAATTATGTCAAAGGAGCATTAAGTGGAATGTTTGGAATATTATTAAGCCAACCTGTAGATGCTATTAAGACACATTATCAAGTAAATAAGAATATTAAATTTAATTATTCTTTAAAGAATTTTTACAAAGGTGTAGCATCTCCCCTTTTAGGGGTAGGATTAGAGAAAGCGATGGTATTTGGAACATATAACTATTTGAAAAATCAACAAAATTGTAGTGTTGCTGTATCTGGTGGAATTTCTGGATTTATTGCATCGGCTATTGTGAGTCCCTACGAACGTATTAAGATTTTAACGCAAACTAATAAAAAAATTACAAAAGAAATTTTAAAGCCATCATACTTGTTTAAAGGATTAAGCGCGACTTTTACACGAGAGATTCCTGGTTTTGCTATTTACTTTTCAACTTATGAATATTTGAAAAATAAATTTTACACAGAAAAGAATAGAGAAATATCTATTTATTCAAGTTTTATATTTGGTGGTATAAGTGGTTCGACTGCATGGCTTTTCATATATCCACAAGACCGAATTAAAACTATTATTCAATCATCTGATAATAATCAAAAATTAAATATTAAATCTATTATTAAAAAAACATACGAAGCAGGTGAAATAAATAATTTAAAAAATACTAATAGTTTAAATCATATTATCTACGGAATAAAACATTTTTATAGTGGTTTTTCTTTTGCAATTATGCGTGCTATTTTTCTTCATAGTGGAACTTTTTGTATGATGGAAATTTTGAATAAACAATATTAATTTAATTTATTTTAATTCTAATCTTTTTTTTAATTTTAAATATTTTTCTTTATATTTCAAATATTTATTTTGAATTGCATCAAATGGTAGTTCTCCTATTTTTTGACTTATTAATATACTTCTAAATAGACTGAGTGGTAATGGAAATTGATATACTAATTCACCTTGTTCCATATTATAATGTCTATTCATATAAATTCTAGTAAAAAACGTGTCCATATCTATACCATCTAATACAACACTATCATCTTCTATTTTACCATATGCCCAACCATTATTTGCATATAAAAGTGGAGCTTGAAATTCATAATCTTCCATTTGAAATACCCCCGTATAATGTAATTTTATTGACTCTACATAATCAAATATATTGCTTATTCTCGTAAAATAAACTATATCATATTTATTTTCATATTGTTGAAGTGCATATCGATAAAATTCATCATCATCATATGCGAATTTAAAAGAAAAATATAAACCATATTGCATCTCTTCATGTGCTCTTAAAAGATGTGTAATAAATAAATCAATTTCTGGTATATTATTAGCAGAATTATTTAATATTCCATAATCAACAAAGCTCTGTAATATTTCAATAATACATCTCCAATAAATTGGATCAAGATGTTGAAATCCAACAGGTATTAAGTTTGGTGATCGATATTCTCTTAATAAATATTCATAAATATTTACTTTATTTAATTCTTTACCTGGATTTATTTGTGCAAAAGTTTGTCTAATATTTGTTAATTCTGTATTTAAGAGTGCAATACCTGCTTGATTATTGGGATTACCCATTAAACTAAAAATCAATTGATTATGAAATAATTTTGGTATTAAATCATAATTTTGTTGTTGATTATTAATACTAAATATTTTACGGGTATATATATATAAATTAGGTTGTCTTATATTATGTGCCATAATTTTAGTGATATATAATAAATATATATTTTATAATTTCTATCAATAAAAATTGAATTATTATATGTTCTAATATAACCAAATATAATCTATATATAATATTTAAAATGTCTGATATTCCTAATGCATTTATTTGTCCTATTACTCTGACTATTATGTCAGACCCGTATAGTGATACCGATGGTAACACTTACGAGAAAGAAGCTATTATAAAATGGGTTTCCCTTTACAATAATTCACCTATTACTCGCAATCCTATGACCGTTTCTTCTCTTGTTCCTAATCGGGCATTAAAGGAACTTATTGAAAATTATCTTGGAATTATAAATAATACAACAACTATCGACAGAACTGCTACTTCTGGGCTTGCTACTGTTAGAACTGTTCAAAATTCTATTCCAGTTGATATTTCTGACCGTGATGGGGTGAACATTATTATTATTGCTGATGTTTCTGGCTCTATGCAAGAAATCTGTACAAATGGTAATTCAACTGAAACATTTCCGTATACTCGGCTTGATTTAGTTAAACATGCAATTCGTGCGATTAATTTAGCATTAACGTCGAAAGATAAGTTAGGTCTAGTTAAGTTCAATAATGCCGCTAAAAAAGTAGCCAAATTGCTTCCTTCAAATGAATCGAACAAAGAATTTATTAATTCGGTAATTGAATCACTTTACGCAGACGGTGGAACTAATATCTGGGATGCACTTCGTGTTTCAATTGAAATGGCACATCAACAAAAAGAAAAAACACATATTCTACTTTTTACAGATGGAGTTGATAATATTACTCCACCACGAGGTGTAATTCCCACATTAGTTTCAGCTTTAGATAAAATTTCTAATATTGATATTACTATTAATACATATGGTTTTGGTAATAATATTAATTCCGAATTGCTATTTGGTATTTCTGAATTAAAGAATGGTATTTTTGGATTTATTCCTGATTCTTCTATGATTGGAACTGTTTTTATTAACAGTGTTGCACATCTTATGACATATAATAAAATTCAACCCGCCATTACAGATAGTGAAAATCAGATTCGTATTGATTTAATTGATGCACTCAAAACAAAAACACTTGATGTGTTCAATCAAAAAATTAAAAATCATACAAATATTCCTTTTGTAAATGATATTCTTATTGATTGTCTACCATCCGTTAATGATGCTGATGGTCAAATTAATAAAGCATTTGAAGAACGTTATTATCAAAATTGGGGAATGCATTATATTTATAGTGTTTGTTCCGCTTATATAAATAAACTTTGTTTGAACTTTCGAGACCATGGTGTTCAACACTTTAAGACTCCTCTTTTTGACAAATATCAAAAAATAATCGAGGATATTTTCATTAATATGCCTGCACCAAAGCCAACTGGAAATTCTCATAATTATTCAGGAAGTCCAATTTCATCGCAACAGTTTACTCAAACTTTTTACAATTCAAATGGTGTATGCTTTACTGGCGATACACTTATTAAGATTGAAGGAGGTGAATTTATTAAAGTTCAAGATGTTACTAAAGGAACACGCATTGAATCACTTGGAAAAGTTGCAACGGTCATTTGTGTTTTGAAGACAAAGTTTCTTCCTGGAACTATTCGTCAAAATATTAAATTTCCATCAACTTGTGTTACTCAATATCATCCAGTGTTTTTTGATAATAAAACAGACGATTATGAGTGGGTATTCCCTCTTGACTCAGATAAGTTTTGTGAAAAGATTATTCAAGAAGAAATGTACGTATATGACTTTATTCTCGACACACATCATATTGTCGAACTAGGAGGTAATGTATATGCTACTACTCTTAATCATGGACGAACAGGTAAAATCATTGGTCATGATTATTTCGGAACTCATAAAATTATTGATGACTTAATGAAACATTCTGGATGGGATGAAGGTTATATTCAATTGGATGATTATCAATATGAACGCAATGCTATTGATAATCGTATTTCTAAGATTGTTTTCTAATTACTTTTTTTATAATCTTTTAATCTTTTAACTTTTTAAATAAAAATTGAAAATACATATTATTTAATATGTATTAACTATTATTAAATATATTAAATATATTAAATATACCAAATATACCAAAATGGGTAAAATTATTTCTAAGAATAAGATTGATAGTACTGATAACAATATCGATAATATTATTGATGTTGATTGTTGTGCTATTTGTTTGAACAATGTGAAAAAAACAAGCAAGCATGCTACTGTTTTAGAATGTAAACATTCCTATCATAAGGAGTGTATTGATGTATGGTTAAGTGAAAAGAATATTTGTCCATATTGTATGCAGACTACTACATATAAACCAAAAGTAACTAATGAAATTAAAAAAGAAACGGTTATTAACATTATTAATAATAATGTGCAAAATAGAAACAGAAATATAAATAATAATAGAGATAAATATAAATTTTTTGAGAAATTTTGTATAAGAAAAGATACAATTTACGTTTCACTTGTAATGATTGCAATTTTTTCCAATATTTTTAATATTGCATTGATTGCTGTTGTATCTGGGACTATTAATAATAATTTTATTAATCCTTATAATGATACTAATACGACAGATTTAACAGAATGTGTTAAAAAAAATACTCAAGATTATATAAATATTAATTGTCTTGCTGATTATATTATTCAAGGTATATATATAATTTTGATTTTTTTCATGCCAGGATTTTTTAGTATTAAAAATACATATATTTACTTCACAATAATTTTTGGAACATTCATCATTTCTTATTCTCTAAATCTTTATCGATATGTATCATTTAATAAATATTTAGATATTATGAATGATGTTTATTATTGTGAGAATATTAATACTAATATTCGAGTAGAAAAAATACTAATGTTGGTTGAAATTATTGTTATTGGAGTATGTTTGACATTCTTTATGATTATTAATGTTTTTGAATATTTTTATCGCAAAAACAATAATGATAATTAAAATAAAAAATTGAAAATTAAAATTGGTTGAAAAACTATTATTATTTATTTAAATATCAATTTACAATGGACTCCCATATTACTAACATTTTTTCATCTGCTCCTCATCTCTCTGATGTGAAGAAACTTCCACAGGACCACTCTGGTTCTCCTAACCTTGGTGGCAAGAAACTTAAGTTGCTCGCAAAGGATGATGCAGCTAATGTATATTGCATTCCGGCTTACAAGATTGCCAATGGTGAAGTTATTATGCCATTTCGCCATCCTGAATTTGCAGTTCGTTACTATAAGAAATATGATGAAACTTATTTTAAGCGCTTCGAAATGATTGCTTATTTTGCAAAGTATCGCAATCATCGCCTCATGAAGAAGATTAACATGGTTATTCAAACTCATGAGGGTAAGAAGCCATTCACCATTACTGATGAGATGGAACAAGAAGACGCTCAGTTCAAGAAGAAGTATGCCGAGGCTTTTAGTTTAGGCGTAAATCCTCATCAGTATATGGATGAAACCGCTGATGACGACGATGTCGAGCAATCGACAAACTCCTGGTGCCTTAATCAATCCGCAACTCGCGGAAAGGCATCGGACAACATTGTTATTATTACTGACCTAGACAATGTTGATTGGTTCGTTCTGATTCAGCGCAAGAACGGACCAGGTCGGTCGCAGGCTGCATGGGCTGGTGGTTTTGTTGACAATGACGAAACTTTTGTTGAGGCTGCTCTGCGTGAAGGAAAGGAAGAAACTGAAATTGATCTTACTGGCGACAATATTGTGAATGAAGTTAAGATTAAGATTACTACAACTCCACTCGATACGATTGTGTCTGGCGACTGGGATGTCCGTGCAAAGTTTGTCGAGGGTATGGAGAACGGGGCGGTTGTTACCCACTACGTGTTTACTAAGTAAATTGCTTTTTTTATTCTTTAATTTGTTTATAATATATTATTTTTGATTAAATTATATATATTAAATATATTATTTTGATTAAATTATATACCTTAAATATATTTTAATTATGTTATAAATATATAAAATATGGCTTTTGAATTAGATCAAAACTTTGGTAATAGTGGTAAAATTATTAATGATAATTATGATTCTATAATTAGATCTACTCATATACAAAATGGTAAAATTTTATCTGCTGGATATTATTATAATTCGGAAGATGATGATTATTATTTATTTATAGTAAGATATAATTCTGCAGGAATAATAGATACAACTTTTGGCACAAATGGTTATATTCTTACAGATTATCAAGTTAATCTTGCTGAGTTTTCCAAAATTATGTTTGTTTTATCAAACAATAAATTTATAGTAGTATGTAATGATACTGTTAGTAATAATTTTGTTTTTATTAGATATACTGAAAATGGAACTATAGATACTAGTTTTGGAACTGACGGTTTTTTAAATACTGGTTATTCTTTTGATATAAATCATTTTTGTTCTATAATTAACGATGGTAATGATGGTATTATATTTTCATATGTAAATAGTGGATTAAAATATAGAAGATATAATTCAAATGGAACAACAAATGGTAATTTAACTTCAACAATATTTAATTTTTCATCTAGATGGTGTTTATGTAATACTGTTGATTCAAATGGTAATATTATTTTTGCTGGAAGAGAAAATGGAGCTGGAACTCCACCTCCAGTCCCTTATAATTCATTATTATATGCTGTATATGATATAAATGATTCATTAGATACAAGTATTGGTGATTCAGGATATGTTTATTATACACAAAACATTATACGTGGTAATCAAGGTTATTCATCTGTAATAACTGATGCAAATGATAATATTATTTTAGTAGCATATTATGGTTCAACTATATTAGTTCATAAATATGATACTAATGGAACTTTATTATATTATAATCGTGATATTGTTGTAGAAGGTTCTTTTACAAGTTTAAA
>JACCDO011839663.1_pt1 | contig 15629 bp, 15 predicted proteins | sample 7446101 | NCBI WGS metagenome assembly JACCDO01 (sample SAMN15323440, study PRJNA562643) | freshwater metagenome | isolation source: river surface water | place: USA:Blue River Watershed | collected 2017-08-16
GGTTCCAATTGAATTCAAACGCGTAGCGTGCCAAACCCCAACCCATCGCAACTGCCACACTGGTTGATAGAAATCCAGCCAACGCTCCCACGCCGGCTAACTCGGCCCGTTGCACTTGCGCCAACAAGCGGTTCGATGCACCCAAGGCACGCAAAACCGCATATTCACGAGCACGCTCTTCGCGCGTTGCTGTGACTGCAGCAAACAACACCACTAAGCCAGTAGCCAATGTGAATAAGAATAAAAACTCCACAGCGCCTACCACTTGTTCCAGAACGCCCTGCACTTGCTTTAGTGCTGCGCCCATATCAACATTGGTCACATTGGGGAACTGCTTGAGCAAGTTGTTGTCAAACCCCTGAACTTCTGGCGCACGAAACGCTGCAATGTAAGTAGTAGGGACATCGTCCATTTGTTTGCGTGGAATGATGACAAAAAAGTTCACGCGCATCGATGACCAATCGACATGCCTTATGGAGGTGATGCGCGACTCATACAAAAGGCCTGCGATATCAAAACGCAATACATCCCCCAGTTTCAGGCCAAGAGTTTTGGCTAGTAGCTCGTCAACGCTCATTGCATTAGGTTCTTCGGGTTGCCACTCGCCAGAAACGATAGGGTTATTCACAGGCAGTGTGTCGCTGAAAGTCAAATTAAATTCACGATCAACAAAGCGCTTAGCGCGTTCCTCTGCATAGTCTTCAGCGCTGACGCTCTGGCTATTTACTGCGACCAAACGTCCGCGCACCATAGGGTACCAATCGAAGTTGTTCACATTCGCTTGTTTCAATGCATCTAAAAAAGCTTGCGATTGCGTCGGCTGGATATTGATCACGAAACGATTGGGCGCATTCGCTGGCGTTGCGTTGCGCCAGCTACTGATTAAATCGGTCCGCAACAATACCAACAATGCCAATGCCAGCAAACCAACAGCCAATGCACTGACCTGCACCATGGCGTAAGCGGGCCGTGCACTAATTTGCCGAGTGGCCAACATTAACCAAGCCGGTGATTTACCCTCGGTCACACTTAGGCGCAATAACTTCACAGCCAGCCATGCCATGCCAGCAAACACCAATGCCGCACCAGCAAAACCACCGACCACCATCAAGCCCAACTTCAAGTCTCGACTGGCTACTACCAACAAAACGGCAAAGCCTAATAAGCCCATAGCACTTACAACCCAAGTGACTGCTTTTGGCTCACCCAATTCACGACGCATGACGCGTAAGGCAGGCACGCTTGCTAGTTGCAACACGGGCGGCAATCCGAAGGCTAACAACAAGGTCAATCCTGTGGCCAATCCATAGATAACAGGCCACCAAGTTGCGGCAGGTAAAGCCGCTTCTACTAAGCCAGCGAGTAATTGAACAAACACAAAATGCACGCAAAAACCCAATAACAAACCGATAGCACTGGCAAACAAACCCACACACACAAACTCACCGCAATAAGACATTGCAATTTGTTTTTGACGCAAGCCTAAAACTCGCAACATAGCGCAGTCATCTAAATGTTTAGACGCAAATGAACGTGCAGCCAATGCAACAGCCACAGCGCTCAGCAAAGCGGCCAACAAAGCCACAAGATTTAAAAATTTAGCTGCGCGGTCTAAGGTCTGGCGCATTTCAGGTCGGCCTGTGGACAAGGATTCCACCCGCACACCGCGTACTTGCGGTAACTTGACTTGCTCTTGCGCCCAAGTGACAAACCGCTCAACCGTTTCTGGTTCACCCACCACAGCAAAGCGCCAAGTAATGCGACTTGCGGGTTGCACCAAACCTGTCGCGTCTAAATCTGTACGGTGCATCATCACGCGAGGCGCAAAGTTCATAAAACCTGCGCCGCGATCCGGTTCTTGCAACAATACGCCGCCTACTAACAAGCGCTTGTCGCCTAGCCACAGATGACCACCGACTTTTAAACCTAATGCATCTAATGCACTGGCTTCACCCCAGACTTCACCAGGTTGGGGGATTTTTTGGGAGTTATTTTTTTTGTTTTTAGAGATCGAAGCTTCCTGCGCAACTGGCGCTTTGGTATCTTTCGCGGCGTTTGCTGATTCAACGCCTTCAGTGCCAACAGAGTTAGCGTATTTGAGTTGTCCACGCAAAGGGTAGCCATCGTCTACCACCTTCAACGCAATCAAGCGACTTTTACCTGCACTACTATCTTCAGCCGACGTTTCACCACGTGCCATGGTGGGAAAGCTCAAGGTGGTAACCGTGTCCAAACCTAGCGTTTTTGCTTGCTTGAGAAATGCAATCGGTGTTGGCTGGTCGCTCACGACAACTGCATCGCCTCCGAGCAATTGCCCCGCATCACGCAACAAACCTGCATTCAATCGATCAGCTAAAAAGCTCACCGAACTCAAAGACGCAACACCCAAAGCAACTGCGAGCACCAACAAACGTAACTCACCCGCGCGTGCGTCACGCCAAAGCGTGCGCCATGCAAGCCGCCACCAACTAGAAGCGTAGTGGTGTAGTGGTTGTAGGTCAGTCATAACTTTCTTGAGTTTGAGTTTGAGTTTGAGTTTGAACTTAAATCTAAGTTTCAACTTTGCTTGACATCTAAAACCAAGCGATCACTTTGCGTGTAGCAAAGAAAGTGTTTGTTGGTAGCGCGTCCAATGGAGCACAGTGACAAGCGCTGGGCTAAATCAAAACCCATTTGTGTGATTCCACTGCGCGAGACAACGATGGCCACACCCATTTGCGCAGACTTCATCACCATCTCGCTGGTCAATCTGCCTGTGGTGTAAAAAATCGAATCTTGGTCCGCTTGAATGCCTTGCATCCACATCCAGCCCGCGATGGTGTCGATGGCGTTGTGCCGACCGACGTCTTCGACAAACAGTTGCATATGCTCGCCCGCAAACAATGCACAAGCATGCACAGAGCCAGCAGATTTATAGGTACTCTCTTGCAAGCGAATGGCATTGAGCAATGCGTACAAGCGTGTTTGCGTAATCGTGGCGTTGGGCAAGGTGATCGCATCTATCTCATCCATCAAACCGCCAAAAACACTGCCTTGCCCGCAACCAGTGGTCACCACACGGTGTTCGGTGCGCGCTTGCATATCTGCCACACCATGACGGGTTTTGACAGCGGCGACACCTGCACCGTCCTCGCCTGCCTCCCAGTCCACGGTGATGCTCTCCACTTCTTGAGCGCTAGACACCAATCGCTGATTGCGCAAGTACCCCAGCACCAACCACTCTGGATGGGCGCCTAAAGTCATCAGGGTCACAAGTTCGCGTTTGTCCACGTAGATCGTCAAAGGTCGTTCAGCAGGGATGGAGATGGTGTCTTTCACACCATGCTCGTTGATGACTTGCACCTCGCGCGTCAGCGGGGCTCGGGCTTGGGTTAGACGCGGCAACATGGGGGGAGAGGCTACAACAAAAAGGGCCGGTGCCTGCTGGCATCGGCCCAATAACACTTGAAGGAAAGGTTTAAGACTTTTTAGCGGGTGCAGCTGCAGGAACTGCAGTGGGTGCCGCCGTTGGTGCAGCTGCAGGCGGGGCTGCAGGAGCCGCCGCAGTAGGTGTCGCTTCTGGCGGGGTGTAGACAAACTTACCTGGGTCAGCGCAAGGTGCAGTAGCAACAGGTTTGCCGGCTTTGGCTTTATTGGTACGTTGTACGTGGGCAGCGACTTTGTCTTGTGCCTTACAGAGTAAATAACCGTCTGCTTTGGCGGTATGGGCTGTTTTGGCGGCAGTCTCAGCGGCCTTGGCTTTGGCCTCATCGCTGGGGGGCGGAAGTTTGGCAAAAGCTGAGGTGCTCAGAGCTACCAAGAGCGTCGCAAGAAGTGTTGGGAAAAGGGTTTTATTCATATTTGTTCTCCTGTTCACGCGTTTAGGCGTGCGCTGTTTTACCCGAACCAGACTCGGGGCTACGTTGCGCGGGGATCTTGCCAGCTTGGATGTCAGCGTGCCAAAGTTCGTGGTGTTCTTTAGCCCAGGTTTCATCCACATAACCGGTGCGCATAGCATCGTAGGCGCCTTCCATACCGATGGTGCCAATGTAGATGTGACCCAAAAACATAGCCATCATCAACACCGTTGCTACCGCGTGGACCATATGGGCGACTTGCATGGTGCCGCGCTCATAGACCATTCCGGGAACGATCTTGTCGAGCACAAAGCCTGAAGCCACGACTATCGCACCCAACAAGAACACACCACCCCAAAAGACGACTTTTTCGCCTGCATTGAAACGGTGTGAGGGAACTTCTTTGCCACTCAAAATACCACCGCCTTTGAGCAACCATACCAAGTCGCCTTTAGCGGGCAGGTTGTCTTTCACGAAGGTAAAAAAGACAACTACCAAAGACACAGCAAACAGTGGGCCGGCAAAGTTATGCGCGTTTTTCAGCGCATAGGTCAGCCAACCAAACAAGGTGTCGCCTATCACTGGTTGCAAAATAAATTTACCAAATGCCATCACTAACCCAGAGATAGCCAAAGTCACAAAAGCGATGGCATTGCTCCAATGGGCAGCACGCTCGAACGGCGTGAAACGCTCAATTTGACGTCCTGTTGGCGTCCCATGCAAAGGAATCTTACCCTTGCGCCAATAGAAGATCGCAATGGCCAGCGCCACGATGAACAAAAGTGAACCACCGTAAGGAATGATCCAGTTGTTTCGGACTTGACGCCACGCTTCGCCAGCATTGGTCAAACGTGAGCCGGGATATTCGACAAACGGTTGAATCAGCACACCTGCCTCTGGCGCCTCGCGCACAGGCAGACTGCTGTGACCCGCCACGCCCTTGCCAACATCACGCCACATCGGCGCGTTGTTACCAGGCTGAACCTTGGCACGCTCGGCATTGGTTTGCTCGGCGTAGCCAGGGGCCTGGGAGGCTTCTGGTTTGACGTCCATGATGCTGGTGCTTTGCACCGCTGGTGCAGGCTTGTCTTGCGCTTGCGCAGACACACCCAACATCAGAGCGAGCAAAAACGAGGAGATGAGTCGTGACATCTTGTCTCCCCTATTCAAGGTGAACGGGTATGGTCGTTTTGGCCGTATTGGGCGCGGGCATTCAACTGGCGCTCCCAACTGGTTTTGTCACCGGCTTGCCACCCTTTTTCAATAAAGGCATTTTTGACACCACTAAAAGCGGTTGCATCGTCTTTAGTGCCAAGGGTTTGGGCTTTTTCACCACAGCCACTCAAGGCCAAGGCGCTGATCGACATCAAAAGAACAAATGTAGGTTTGGTCATTTCTTGGCTCCCTCAGCTTGCGGTTTTTGACCCGCTTTGGCAGAACCGTAAGCAGTGCCCCAGCCCCAAACTTCGGCACCCTTGTTGCGCTTGATCACACGCTCACGGAATATGTCTGCCACCACGTCGCCGTCGCCTGCGAGCAAGGCTTTGGTCGAACACATTTCAGCGCATGCAGGCAATTTGCCTTCGGCTAGACGGTTGCGACCATATTTTTCAAACTCGGATTGGCTGCCATTGGCTTCGGGACCGCCTGCACAGAAAGTGCATTTGTCCATCTTGCCGCGCACGCCAAATGTGCCTTGTGATGGGAACTGAGGCGCACCAAATGGGCAAGCATAAGAGCAATATCCGCAACCAATGCAGGTATCTTTGTCGTGCAACACAACACCTTCGTCGGTTTTGTAGAAGCAGTTGACGGGGCAAACCGCCATGCAAGGTGCGTCAGAGCAGTGCATGCAGGCGACAGAAATAGATTTCTCGCCAGGTACACCGTCATTCAAAGTGACAACGCGGCGGCGGTTCACGCCCCACGGCACTTCGTGTTCGTTTTTACAAGCGGTGACGCAACCGTTGCATTCGATGCAACGCTCTGCGTCACAAATAAATTTCATGCGTGCCATTTATTTTTCTCCTTTAACGCGGCGCTTTAGGCACGCTCAACGTTGCAAACGGTGGTCTTGGTCTCTTGCATCATGGTGACGCTGTCGTAGCCGTAGGTGGTAGCCGTGTTAACCGCCTCACCCCGCACGATGGGCGCCGCACCTTTGGGGTAATGCGCCAACATATCCGCGCCTTCCCATCGTCCTGAGAAGTGGAATGGCAAGAAGACGGTATCTGTTCCAACGCGGGGTGTGACCATCGCCATCACCTTGATACGTGCGCCAGTAGGCGAGGTCACCCACACCTGTTCGCCATTGCGAATACCGCGGTCTGCTGCTGCTTTGGGGTTGATTTCCACAAACATGTCTTGCTGCAACTCAGCCAGCCATGGGTTGGAACGGGTCTCTTCACCGCCGCCTTCGTATTCGACCAATCGGCCAGACGTCATGATGAGCGGGAACTTCTCATGCACTTTGTCTGCGATGTTTTTGTCTTGCACGGTTTTGTACAAGGTGGGCAGACGCCAGAACGCTTTTTTGTCGGCGTGTGTGGGGTACTTTTCCATCAAGTCTGGACGCGTACCGTAGAGCGGCTCACGGTGCTGCGGGATCGGGTCTGGGAAGTTCCACACCACGGCGCGGGCCTTGGCGTTGCCAAACGGATGGCAACCATGGTTTTGCATGAACACACGGATCATGCCGCCTGAGTTGTCGGTCTTCCAGTTTTTGCCCTCAGCCAATGGCTTTTCAGCGTCGGTGAGTTCGTCCCACCAACCGAGTTTTTTGAGCAATACGTGGTCTAGCTCTGGGTATCCCGTGGTGATATCTGCCCCAAATGAATGGGAACCGTCTTCTGCCAACAGGTTTTTGCCTTCACGCTCCACACCAAAGTTGGCACGGAAGTTACCGCCGCCGTCCATGACGTGCTTGGAGGTGTCGTACAAATTGGGGGAACCTGGGTGCTTCAACTCTGGTGTGCCCCAGCAAGGCCAAGGCAGACCGAAGTAATCGCCGCCAAAGTCGTAACCCGTTTCTTTATCTTTGCCGCCTTTGGATTTCAAGGTCTTGACGTCAAAGAGGTGCATATTGCGCATATGCGCTTTGAGACGCTCTGGGCTTTGGCCGGTGTAGCCAATGGTCCAGACCGACTTGTTGATTTCGCGCAAGATTTCTTCGGTCATGGGTTCGTCCATGCCCTTGACTTTCTGTAGCTTGTAGTTCTTGACCAACTCTTTTCCAAATCCGAGTTTCTCAGCCAATTGGTACATGATCATGTGGTCTGAACGGCTCTCCCACAATGGTTCAATCACTTTTTCACGCCATTGCAAGGAGCGGTTCGACGCAGTGCATGAGCCACTGGTTTCAAACTGCGTCGCAGCAGGTAATAAGTACACGGCGCGATTGGGATTGGCGTCTTCTGGCTTACCAGGCATGGCGGCCATTGCTGCAGTTGCGGATGGATAAGGGTCCACCACTACCAACAAATCCAGCTTGTCCATGGCGCGCTTCATCTCTAATCCCCGAGATTGCGAGTTAGGCGCGTGGCCCCAGAAGAATACTCCCTTGAGGTTATTTTCTTGATCGATCAACTCGTTCTTTTCAAGCACACCGTCAATCCAACGCGAAACGGTAATGCCAGGCTTACTCATCATGGCAGGGCTGGCAAAGCGACCTTTAAGCCAATCGAATTCAACGCCCCAGGCTTTAGCAAAGTGCTTCCAAGAGCCTTCTACGATGCCGTAGTAACCAGGCAAAGAGTCTGGATTTGGTCCAACGTCTGTCGCGCCTTGCACATTGTCATGGCCGCGGAAAATGTTGGTGCCACCACCCGACTTGCCCACGTTACCCAAAGCCAACTGCAAGATGCAAGAAGCACGCACGATGGCATTACCAATCGTGTGCTGGGTTTGACCCATACACCAGACGATGGTGCCGGGGCGGTTTTCATGTAACCAAGTCGCGACCTTGAGCAATTGCTCAGGGCCCACGCCGCAGGCTTCCTCGACCTTATCGGGCGTCCACTTGGCTAAGACTTCTTCTTTGACCTTATCCATGCCATAGACACGGTCGTTGATGTACTTTTTATCTTCCCAACCGTTCTTGAAAATGATGTGCAACAAGCCAAACAAGAAAGCGATGTCTGAGCCTGAACGAATACGCACGTATTCATCAGCCCTTGCGGCGGTTCGTGTGAAACGTGGATCGACCACGATCATCTTGCAGCCGTTTTCTTTGGCATGCAACATATGCAACAAAGACACTGGATGGGCCTCGGCAGCGTTGGAGCCAATGTACATAGCGACCTTGCTGTTTTGCATGTCGTTGTAAGAATTGGTCATCGCGCCATAGCCCCAAGTATTGGCTACGCCCGCCACGGTAGTGGAGTGGCAAATACGCGCTTGGTGGTCGCAGTTATTTGAGCCAAAGTAGCTCACAAACTTGCGCAGTAAATAGGCTTGCTCGTTGTTGTGCTTGGAGGAACCGATCCAGTAGACACTGTCAGGGCCGCTGGTTTTGCGCAAGTCGAGCAACTTGGTAGAGATTTCGTTCAACGCGGTATCCCAGCTTATACGCTCGTATTTACCGTTGACCAATTTCATGGGGTAGCGCAGACGGAATTCGCCGTGGCCGTGTTCGCGCAAGGCTGCGCCCTTGGCGCAATGCGCACCTAAGTTGATGGGGGAATCGAACACGGGCTCTTGGCGAACCCAGACGCCGTTTTCAACAACCGCATCGACAGCACAACCTACTGAGCAGTGGGTGCACACCGTGCGTTTGACTTCGATTTTTCCGGTGCCGTTGCCAGCACCTGCACTAGCGGCGTCGGCTTTTTTCACCAAACTCAGTTGGGTAGCTGCCAGACCAACACCAACGCCTAAACCGGAACGGCGCAAAAAGCCTCGACGATCTAATGTGGGAAGGGCTTGCGACAAACCGCGCTGGAGTCGATCCACAAATACGGACTGACCAAGCTGCGCTGGTGCGTTGGAAGAAGAATTTTTACGGGTCAACAACATAGTGGCTCCTGAACTCAGACGCGGGTGGTCTGGTAATAGCGTTTCACGTGCTCGCTCAAGCTGTAGCCGCCACCGTTCTCGGGGGCGGGAGGAAGTTTTGCAATTTGCGTGGCTTGCCCGCCCATATTGGGCATGGTCGTCACAGCCACTGCGGCAGCACTTGCAGCAGCTGCACCCATAAAAAATCCGCGTCGCGAGGGCGCGGATTTTTCTATTGTTGGGGAGTTAGGTTGTGTTTTTTTCATAAGAGATTCCTCGCAATATCCGTATGTATACAGACTCAACCTGTACTTTAAGACCTTTACAACCTTAAAGACTAGGTAGTAACGCTAGGCAGTCACCTAAATGACGAATACCGTTTCGTCAGTTAAGAGTAATAAATATCTTGGGTTGCTTTTTTCTCATGCGCATTAGCGCTGAGCGAAAAACCTCAAGCCATCAAATCAAAAGCTTGCGACTCAACGCTGACCAACGAACGCGTCAATTCTGCCAATGCCGCATAAAAACGCGCCCTAGGGTTGGCTTGCACAGCATCGCAAAAAGTAGGTACCCATGGCTGGACATGGGCAGCAAAGAATTTGGCTTGTTGGGTGAGGTTAGAAACCGTTACGTCGTCGCCAGCAACCAAAAAACGCATGACTTCAAGCACATAGGAAATATGGTCCTCAGTCTCCGACATCGTCGTGGCATCTCGGGTCAAACCCAATGCAGCCAAGTCTTCGCGTAACTTTGCCAAGGGCTTTTCGTTCAAAACCCACTCAAAAAATGCGAAGCAAATGCATAGACCTCAGGCTTGCCTACGCCGCCAAACAAAGCATCATGCTCTTTTTGAATAGCCGCGTCGTCCATATCGCGGGCTAAGCCTACCAGCTGTCGCCATGGCTCTTCTAAAAATCCGCCAGCTGCCGGCGCCTCAGTCGCTGCCACGCGCAATTGCGCCAGCAATTCAACACGGCTAGGTGCGTAAAACAATTCGGCGATCACGCCATAGAGTTCGGCGCGCGCGGTTTCTTCATCCAATGCAGTGCTAGAAGGTGGGTAGGTCATGAGATTTTTTGCTCGTCGCCAGCAGAGTAAATATCGATCACACGGCAATCGCCGCACATTTTGAGTCGCTCCAAAGCGGCGCCTTGGAACATCGCATGCCCCGCCAATTTGCCCAACATAGCTTCCACCCCTTTAAGCGTACCAAAAGGTTTTTTACAACGGATGCATCCATAAGGCTGGGTCTCATTGAGCACACGCACCTCTTTACGCTGCGGGGTCAACAAAAGGCGTGAGGTTAAATCGACCGCTTTTTCTGGGCAGGTCGTCACGCATAGGCCGCACTGAACACAGTTTTTTTCTACAAAGCGCAACTGAGGCGCTTGGGTGTTATCTTGCAAGGCTTGCGCGGGGCAGGCACTGACACAACTCATACACAAAGTGCATGTGTCTTTGTTGATGTTGACCGTGCCGAACAAGGCACCCTCTTGGGGTAGTGGCAATGCTTCTGGTGGGCTAGGTGTTTTGAGAGCAGGCGCGTTTTCGAGCAAATGGTCTATCACTAGTCCCAAAGTGCCACGCTTTTCGGCGGTTACTGCAAATGGGGCAATGGGTAACTTGGCTTTTAAACGCTGTGCGCCCACCGTCAGTCTTTGCAAATCAGCGTCGAGTTCCAGCGCATTACCCGCTTGCACCAACTGCAGGGGAACTTGCCCTTTACCTGTGTATCCCAATCCTTCCAAAAGCGCTTGGCCTTGCGCCATTTGCGCTTGAACACCATCGAGGTATTGCGGCGCTTCTTCATCTGTCATCAAAACCAACACTTGCGCAGCACCATAAGACAGAGCGCTAAGCCAGACATCTAGTCCAGTGCTAGCGGTATGCCACAAGGCCAAAGGGATCACATGCGCGGGCAAGCCTTTGGCAAGACGCAGTTGCGCAGCACGCCCCACTTCTTCCACCATCGCTTGGCCTTTGCCTTGGCTGTGAAGCAACAGGACAGCGTCTTTGCCGCCTGCCTTGGCATACGTGTTGAGCAGTGTTTTGAGTTTGAGTCCAGTATGACTGGCCGCAGGATAGGCATAGGTCAACGCACCTGTTGGACACACGGTGGTACAAGCACCGCAACCGACGCAGAGATTGGGATTGACCACAATTTGCTGGCGTGACTTGTCGGAATGAATCGCCTCTGCCGAGCAAATGTCGATACAAGCGTTGCAGCCAACTTGCTCATTGCGGCTATGCGCGCAGAGTTTTTGTTTGTAAGCAAAGAAGCGAGGCTTCTCAAACTCACCCACCAATTCACGCACCTTGAGCAAAGTGGCCGTATTGGCATCACGAAAATAACCTTGCGGCAAAGCGTGTTGGCTAAACGCGCTATGTGGACGCAGGTCGAGCACCATGTCGAATTCAGCCACTTCTTCGGCAGCTTGACGGTCAAAGCTAATAGCACCCACTGCACCGCAAGCCGTTACACAGTCGCGGTGGGACTTGCACTTGTCGAGGCCAATTTGGTAATCCAAACCAATGGCTTGCTCGGGGCAGGCGGCAATACATGCGTTGCAACGTGTGCAGACGTCTAAATCGATCGGGTTGCTACGCTTCCAAGTTAATTTGAACGCTCCTAACCATCCGCCTAACTTAACAATCTCACCGCCTAATACGGGGTGGTTTCGATTTTGGGTGCTGATAGCTTGTCGCGACTGAGCACCCATTTTGGATACGCCAGCCTGATTAGTTTGCGATGTATTGCCTTGCGTAAAAACGGTGATCTGCAAGTTGTCTGCCAACATGGCCGCCACGGGCTCTGCCGCATCAAGTGTTCCGACGATCAATAAACGGCCGCTACTTTTATAGGTAACCGTAGGCACGGGATCAGGGTCTGGCAGATGCGCAGTGGCGAGAAGTGCAGCGATTTTGGGAGACGCGTTTTTGGCGTCTTGGCTCCAGCCACCGGTCTCGCGGATATTGACGAACTTAATAACGGAAGTTTTGGCGTTTGTCTGCAATGCTAAATCGCTAAAGAGTCTTTGCTCTTGGGTGCAAGCCACCACCACGTCGTCATTGCCTTGAATCGCTTGGAGGTAAGAGCCGACATCGCGACGGCACAAGGCAGTATGAAGTGTGAGTGGTTCAGACAGGCTTTGACCCAGCGCCTTCGGATCGAGGGGCTGGGTCTGGTTGCAGTCGCAAATCAGGGTGGTCATGCGTGTGGGGCTCGCGTTTTGAAATTGTTGCGGCAGGGACGGACTGTGCCACGACTCGGGTCTCTTTGGCGGTAGGGATGTCATTTAGATTGGCTTGCGCGTCTTTATTCTCGTCATCGTCATCTTCAAAAAGATTCAAAAACTTAGCGCTAACCATCTGTCGCAACATGGCTTGAGGAATGGGGTCAGATTGTCCGTAGTCGTCGATGTACACGTCCATCCTATCCATCACATTGAAATGCGGATCGGCAAAAAGCTTTTTCATGGCCGCGTTTTTGACCTCTGGCGCGACCTCGCTGGCCATGAATTGGGTGTAGTCGGAGTCTTTGGTGAGACTTTGTACATCTGCCATGGAAGGTGCTGGCTTTTGTTGCGAAGCGCTATCCAAGTGGTGGTTTTGGTCGTCCTTTTGATCTGGCGAACCAACCAGCCTTGTAGAGGGCGTCAAGCTTTTATCGCTATTAACTGCCTGAGCCCCTTGCAGTTCTGAATTTAAATGCTTGCCAGGCTTTTTGTCTTGGTCAATGGCAGCCTTAGCTGCTTCGTCCAAAGCAACACCCTGACGAACCTCCGCTTTACGTCGCGACCAACGGCTTAAAAATCCTGCAGGCGTTTCGTCATTGGCCATGTGGCCCACCTCGCACTTTGTCCGTGCTCACCGAAGCTGGATTACCAAAACGGTCTTGCAGACCTTTGAAGCTTTCTGGCCTTTTGCGACGTTTGGTTTCTTCCACCCAATGGGTTTGGGCGAAGTCGGCCATCCATGCCACCACTTCGACGGGGGCTTTGACTTGGTCTACGTTTTCTTGTGCGTCTAACCAACGGCCTGCATCGTGGTAACTCAAACTCACCATGGCAGGGACAGCCACAACTTCGTCAGCAATTCCAGGCTCCTCTTCCATGCGCCACAAAACAAACCAGCAGGGGTCAGGCGAGGAGAGGTTGAGGTAGTAGCCTTCAGGATCGTCTTTGAACAGTTCCACCTTAAAGCCAGGATGCAACCAAATTTGCTCGTCATCGGTTTGACGCAAACATTGCGGAGCCGTGCCAAAGTGTTCTGCGTGCGGCACTAAGTCATGCCCCACCACATCGTGTAAGACCCAACGCCAAGGCTGCCAACGGCTCATAGCCCCCGGCACACGCTCTCGGCGCATGATGACGGCTACTTGCAAACTAGGGCGTGAGGACATGCGGGGATCTTATAGAGGTGCACTAGCTTTTGATTTCAAAGGGATTTAGAAGATCCACACCAAAAGATTTGAAATCTGCAACATTTCGTGTAACGACTTTGAGGTTATGTACCAAAGCAGTAGCAGCAATCATGGCATCTTCATACAAAGTGTCTGAGGTACGGTGCATGAGGCGCGACCATTTGCGAAAAGCCGCCCCGTCTATAGGGAGCACACTGAATGAATCGGCCAGTTGATCCAGCCAACCTTCAATCTCTTTGGCTTTTAAGGGGTCTTGCTCTCTGGTTGACTCGATGCCCGCTTGGATTTCAGCCAATGTCACCGCAGAAATAAAGAGGTCGCTATCGTTGATCGATTGAATCCAACCCACTACTCCGGCATGAGGCTTCGTTCGACGTAATTCAGAAACTATGTTGGTATCTAACAAATACATCTTCAGGAAATTCCATCTATAGAACGTCTTTTCGCCTTGCCTCGCAGTGGCAGAGGAAAAGTATCGGATCGGCCCTGCTCAGATAAAAGCAATTCTTTCAAAGTCATTCTGGATGTCGCCTGCATACGTTGCCACACAGGCAACGGAACTAGCACAGCCGCATCTACGCCACGCTTACTGACCATTTGAGGACCATCGCTTATGCAGGCATCTAGAAATTCGCTAAATCGGGCTTTAGCATCTTGTATAGGCCAAGTTTGCATAAAACACCTCCTTTTGACTAGTTACCTGACTAGTTTAATCGAGGCTTATCCACTTTGCAAGCGACTTTTATTACCGTCTTGGGTACATACTGAAGACACTATTTACAGTTGTCCCGTGCTTAGATCCCCTCAGGATCTAAAAAAGCCTCCACCCCATCTTTCGGTTCAAAGCGTCCTTCTATAAAACGCAAACGCGTGGGTCCTATCATGGCTTTTTCTTTGATGGAGTGCTGCGGGTCGCCCGGATAACAAATATGGCGCAATCCATCGGCGTCAAATGTTTCAGGCATCACGACAGAGGGCTTTCTTGCCAAGGCTGCGCGCAATACGCTTGCGCAATCGCTGTAAGGCAACAAGTTCACCAAGGTCATGATTTGTGGAGGCGCCATGCTGATGCCACGGTCCCAATACTTCAACAGTGCGTCACGGGGCGATAGCCAGATACTGTCGACAGCTTCTACGTCGTCATGGATTGGTGTTTGGTTTTGTGGCAATACGGCTACAAAAAACCGCGTATCAAAACGCTTGCTGGTGACAGACGGCATGCGTGGTGTGATCCAACGTGACCACGGAGCCAAATGTTGCGTGTCGAGTTGCAAATCTCCGGACGCCAAAACATCGGCAAATGCTTCACCAGCATGCAATTGCTTTTGCCATTTGGCGCGTTGCATTGTGTCGTGCGCCAATGCATCGCTGTTGCGGGCGCGGGCATACAAAACACCGCATTCTTCCAAGGCCTCACGAATAGCAGCCACATAGAGACCTGCAGCCATATCAGTATGAATCTCAGGCTCAGCCAATGAATGGTGCAAGTCCAGCGAATCCCGGTCTAAATGGCGCAATACATATTCGCTACTATCCGCCTTGTCTAATTTACCGCCAGGGAAAACATAGGCGCCGCCCAGGACAGCAGAGTCCGTATGACGACGTAACAAAAATACTTCCAACCCTTTCTGTGGGGCGTCACGTAATAACACCACCGTGGCCGAAGCACGCGGTGGTGTGGTGATAACTTCGCTGTTGAGTTGCATCAGCAGATGCAACAACTCTGACTAGGCATTGCGACCAAAAATTACTTGTTGGGGTAAGCCAAATCAACGCGGCGGTTTTGTGCCCATGCGACTTCGTCGTGACCCTGGATCGCTGGTTTTTCGCTACCAAAGCTCACTGCTTCTAATTGCTTGTCGCTAACGCCATAGACTTTCAAGGCACGCACTACTGCGTCAGCGCGCTTTTGTCCCAGTGCCAAGTTGTATTCACGGCCACCGCGTTCATCGGCATTGCCTTCCACACGAATGGCAAGGGTGGGATTGCTAGCTAAGTATTTGCCTTGGCGCTCGATCAAAGGACCGTCACTGGCTTTGATCACAAATTGGTCAAAGTCAAAGTACACACTTCGCTCTTTAGAAATCAAACTACTGGGGTTCAAGTGGTCGGCAACCACCGCGGCAACCGCAGACTTCGCAGGGGCGGGGGCTACTGAGCTCGCAGGGGCTGCTGCCACTGCTTTGCCAGAGACTTCTGCAGTTTCGGCAAGCTTGGTAGAGCTGCAAGCAGCAAGGGTCAGAACGGCTATTGCCATAGCGATTCGGGTGAGATGCGTAGTTGACATAGTTATATGGATTCAAAAAATTAAGACCCAATGAGTTTACTGGAGGGTTTTGCAGGGCTCGTGGCAGGGTAAACATCCATAAAAAGATAAA
>JACCDO012316329.1_pt1 | contig 15626 bp, 17 predicted proteins | sample 7446101 | NCBI WGS metagenome assembly JACCDO01 (sample SAMN15323440, study PRJNA562643) | freshwater metagenome | isolation source: river surface water | place: USA:Blue River Watershed | collected 2017-08-16
ATGTAATTTGTTGAATACCACTATTAATACGACTATTTTTACGAATACTATGTTCTTCATAAATTTTATTTGGTTTAATTTTCTTTTCAGATACATTTTTAAGATAATAATAATTCATAGTAATAATACTAGGTTTATGGTGATATTTTTGACTTAATTCTTTAATAATAGAATTCCATTTTATATTAATTGTTTCATTATTATTTTCAGACCAAAGTTCTAGAATATTAATAAAATCAATAATAAAAAATGAAACAACATCATTTTTTTCTACATCATTTTCATCAATTAACAAATGATTAATGTTATAATCTTCAATATCTTGCATTATTGATAATAAATCTTTTATTATTAATTATTAAATATATCAATTTTTATTAGAAAAATTGATATATTTAATAATTAGAATATCAATTGACACTATTAATGAATTCAATTGAACAAAAACTCATACTGAATCGCAAATATATTGGTGCAATTAATACTAATAATTTTAAATCTAGTATTTATGAATATTATAGTTATAATTTAAAATACTTAGACAATTGTCTTCCTACAGAGCTTATTCTAACAATAATTAATAAACTATGTTCTTTATTAATTGTTGTAATAACATATGATAATAGGCTTCAATATATTAATCCAATAGATTGTAATATTATTAAAGAAATAAAATTAAAAGAAGATACTAATTATTATGATTATACTAATATAAACATATCAAACGATGGTCTCGCACTTATTATCTATCATGATAAAATTATTGTTGAATATTTATATAACACTTATGTAAAAGATAAATATATATTTGAATCAAATTATGAATTTCATGATAATAATTATTACTTACAAGATATTAGTATTAGTAACTCTACTAAATATTTTATTAAATTTGATAATAAATGTAATATTGGATTATATAATACAATCACTGGTATTCAAATTGCTAATTATATTATTAATGAGGAAAATATTTCAAATATATGTTTTTCTTCAGATGAAACTAAAATAGTTATAATTACTAACAAAGAGAATAATGTAGAATTGAATTATCATTTATATGTTTTATCAATAACTTCACAAAATACTCTTGAATTACTACATTTTGATGATTCATTAGGAATTGGAAATTATTCTGTATTATGGTGTAATAATAATTTATTACTTATTAATTGTCATACAGATGATTCTCATTATACTAATGCAACTTATAGTAAATTAATAAATATATATACTAAAGAAACTCAAACTATCATGTTACCTACACAAAATGCTATTATTAAATGGAAAAATAATAATTTATTATATATTGATGATAATAAATTATATATATATAATACTACGCAAAGCGTTATTAATAATAAAAAAAGTGTTCAATATATTAAAACATATCGTGATTATTATATAAGTAATTACTATATATTTGAAGAAACATTTATTATTAAATATACAAATAGGTATGGAGATGATATGATATTAATAGATAATAAATTATCAATTTAATTTATCAATTTAATTTATCTAATATTAATAATACTAGTTCATGTGGTAATAAATTATTTTTTTCAAATACTTCTATTATAAAATTATGAAACAATGGTGTATATATGTAATCTAACTTTTTGTCATCAACATATAATATTTTATAATTGTCTTTAGTTAAACAATGAGAACTAACAAAACTATTATGAGTATATTTTTTTAATACTTTGTAATCAGTACTATTTGTTGAATAAATTATTAAATTATCAGCTGTTCCACTATATAAATAATTATTATCTGATGAAAATTGTAAAAAATAAATATACCTTTCTTGATTAGAAAAAGTATATTTATGTTCTAATTTATGTTGATCATAATAAACAATATATAACTTTGATGCACTAGAACTAAAAGCAATATATTTCTCACTTACGGCGACACTTACTATATATTCAGAAACATCTATTTCATTAATCAATTCAAAAGTGTCCATATTCCACATTTTAACAGTTCCTTTAAAGTCACCACTTATTAATATATTATTATAATAATTTATACATAATACATCATCTTTGTGATTAAAAGTATAAACATGGTCAAAATTATCTAAGGACCATAATTTAATAGTTTCATCATTACTACAACTTATTAAATATTTATTAGTTTTAAGTAAACAAGTTATTTCATAATCATGAGCATCAAATTTTTTTATTAATTTATGAGATGAATTATTATATATATTTATAATATTACTAGAAGCACATATAATTATATCAGTATTATCTTTAGAATAGAATAATAAACTACTATTCATATCACTTGGTATTTCAAATAATGATTTATTTTTAACATCAAATATAATTGTATCTTGATCTTCTGTACCAAGATTATATAAAAATTTACCATCTTCGGCAATTTCCCAACCTTCATAATTATTCTCAATGTATTCAAGAATTTCCATTAATAATTTAATAACCTTAGGTTTTTATATAAATAATAAATCAATATTTTTTATAAAGCAATGAGTACTATGTTATTATATTAAACCTACCTAATTCATTTTCTTCATATAATAATATCAAATAATTTTTAGTCATTTTATAATTACATCCAACAAATTCTTTATCAATACATTTAACAAATAATTCTGCATTATTTTTTTTAATATCAACAGGCATTTTAGATATAACATATTTATAATAATCAGGTGTATTACTTGGAGCACCATAAATCATCATATCTACAAATTTCCAACTATTACTACTGTTTATACTAATCATATCAGCTACTTTCTCATGAACAATTGTATTATTAATACTATAATACACTTTATTAATATTCAATTCCTTTAGCATAATAGTGCATTGATAGCACGGACGAGAATTTACTAATTCTCCATTTGAATTTATCCTAATCACCATGATATTCAAATTTTTTGGCTTTTTTAATACACGACATTTTCCAACCATGCTTGGGGGAGTAGCTTATATGCTTACCCAAATATGTTGTAATTGCACTCAACTCTGCATGAGTTGATGGGCACACTCGCTTTCGACAATAATTACGTGCGGAATTTCCACAAATTTTTCCCACAGGGGTTGTTCCATGCATCATAACTGCAGAAACACCTATATTAACTTCGGTATTATTCTTAATGTTATCAATCAATTTGCTGATAAGTGCTGACATTTATTATAATATAAGATAAATATTGTTTTAAATAAATCAATAATCAATTTTTATTAAATTGATAAAACAAATTTGTGTATATTAGTTAATAGTTCTGGAGGTAAATAATTATTACTAATAACTAAACTATCAAACAAATCTAGCATTCTTTCATTATGTAAATATGTTTCAATATTACAATAAAAATAATTCTTATGTTCATTACTAAAAACATTAGTAATATCCTTGTTAAATAATTCTATTTTAAATAGAATTAAATATATAATATATTCACTATCCATAATTGAATATTTACGATAACGGGAAAATAAATACATTATACGCGAGATGTAAACATTTGGTAATTTTATTATAGTTTCTCTATAATACGTAGTATTATATTCTGAAAGTTTTTTAAAAGTATTAAATACATAGCAAAAAATACATTTACATATACGATTATTATGAAATTTATTTAACCATGACCTCAATATTTTTTTTGTTTTATGAGATACCATACGAAATAATGGTAAATAGTCGAATTTATATTTATACTTTTTTGGTCTTATTATTTCAAATCTTTTAGCAAATATTGCATCATGCATATGAAATATAGTATGTTCATCTATTTCATCGCGTAAATAATGTTTAAATACATCAACTCTATTCATACACATCAATAAACATTTTGCTTCAGAATGTCTAAACCCTAAATTGATTAATTGTTTTTTATGAAATTTAGACACACTAATATCTTCCATAACAATAATATTAACTAATAAATAAATTTGTTTTTTTCAATTTTTACGTAATTATATTTTTAATATTTTCATATATAGTATCGATTAATTCTACAGGCAATTTATAAATATTATTAGATTCGATTTCTTTAATAAATATTTTCCAATTCATCTTTGTTCTAAATAATCGCTTAAAATGTTGAAAAAATACATTAGCATGTTCTTCATTATAAAACATTGTCATATTATTATCAATAATATCTTTCATAATTAAGATATCATCCTTTTCATTTTGTTTTTTGTGAAAGTATAGTGATAATATTTTAGCAATAGCGACTGATTCTATTTCTACAAAAAGTTTCACATGCGGAATATATTCTCCAAAATCATATAATTTACCATATAAATACCAATATTTAGAATAATTTTTTTTATTATTATTAGCCCATTTATTTAAAATTCTACATATTAATTTACTAAACGGGTCTCTCGGTTCATATTGAAAGAAGAATTCATAAAAATAATAAATATCTGCAAATATAATTGATTTGTGTATTAATACATTATCATAATATTTGATAATGTATTTCAACACGGTTTTTGCTTCTCTGTGACTAAAACCCAAACTAATTAACTGTTTTTTATACTTTAAAAATAAACTGTTCTCATTAGCTTCATCTTGCGAAGATGCAAGTTCCATAACAATATTTATTTATAGTACTATAATAAAAATTTTTTTCAATTTTTCCCCCATACTAATAATTCCAAACCTTTGTCAAACATTATTTTTTGTTCCCATCCTAAATTAGTCAATTTATCATTAGATATAAAATATCTAGTATCATTAAAAGGCCTATCTGGCATGTATTCAATATAATCACTTTCATTATCAGAGTTTTTTATTAATTTAATTAATTTTTTAGCAACATCCATCACACTATATTCATTATCGTGATTTCCGCCTATATTATATACTTCTCCTAATATACCTTTATTAATAATTATTTCAACAGCTGTACAAACATCATTAACATGAATAAAATTTCTAATAGCAGAACCTGTTCCTGCAATTGTACATTTTTTATTATTTTTTAACAAGTCTATAAATTTAGGAATTAATTTCTCCGGATATTGATTTGGTCCATATACATTATTACCTCGTGTTATAATTGCTTTTAACTTAAAACTATAAATATATGAATAGACATACATTTCTGCAGCTGCTTTACTCGCACTATATGGATTTGTTGGACATAATATTGATTGTTCATTCTTCATTTCATTATGAAGAGATTCTCCATAAACTTCATCTGTACTAAAATGTAATAAGAAAATATTTAAATCTGTTTCTCTAATAGCTTCTAATAATGTATGTGTTCCAACTACATTATCTTGAGTATATTGAAAACTTTGATGAAAACTATTATCTACATGTGATTGAGCTGCAAAATGAATAATGTGAGTGATTTTATGTTCAACCAAAATATGTTTAACTAAATCAAAAGAACATAAATTACCTTTAATAAATTTAAATCTAGACGAGTCTCTTATTTCTTGATTAATATTATTTAAACTAGCGCAATAATACATTGCATCTAAACAAATAATATTACAATCTAAATATTTATAAAAATAATAATTAATAAAATTAGAACCAATAAAACCACATCCTCCTGTTACTAATAAATTCATATAATAGATATTATAAATTTTTAAATGTTAAACCTATTTCTGGAAATTTATTTTTCAAAGCTTCCCACTTTTCCTTACTTAAATATTTCCATGCTTTATGCAAACCTAAAGGATTTTCAGTATAGTCTTGTTCTGTTGAAAACAATACACCTAAAGAATGTGGTGAAGGATTAACAATGTTTTTACAAATAACAGTAAAAAATTTATCTTCATTAATTTTAATATTTGTATTATTATATTTTTTATAATTATTAATTGCTTTAATCATTAAACTTTTTTTTCTTATAGAAAATCCACCATTTTGAAAAAATTCATAACGAGTTTTACATGGTGCTCCAATAAAACCATAATTCAAATAATTTGTAAAATCAAATGTATTAATATGTCTTACTAAACACGAATCTGTCTGAAATATTAATATATTTTCTCCATTAATTTTATTCCAAAAATTAATAGAAGTTAATAAAATATTATATTGAGGAATTGTTAAATTATCTTGATTCAATTTAGTAAATATAAAACGCTGGCTTTTATAATAATCTTTAAGTTTTTGTTCATTTAAATTACTGTGAAATATATGTATTGGTGTAGTTGTATTTCTTGATATATTATCTATTACAGTAAATAAATATTCATGATTTCTTGGTTCAACAATAACTGATATATCTATCATTATTATTTATAATATTATTAGTCTAATAAAATTCTTTATATTACTTATAATATTAATATGGAATATACAGTAGATATTAAAAATATTAAATGTGTTAAATATGGCCAATTAAATAAAATTATAGATGTTACAAAAATGTTTAAGGATAAACTACAAAATGAAGGCAGATTTAGTATATCTGAAAATTTTACATTGAATAAAATGTTAGTATTATATTTATATTTGAATGATAATACAAAAATTTTTGCTATGCATGGTTCTGTTTTTATATTAAAACAAGAAACTATTTATACACCTAATAATAAAACTAGTCTTTCGCAAGGTTATATTAATATTAATAAAAATAACAATTATAATAATTATATATTATCTACAAATGTTAGAGATGAACCAAATATATTAGAATGGATAATTTATCATTTATTAATAGGTTTTGATAGAATAGTAATAATAGATCATAATTCAAAAATACCAGTATTAAATTTAATTCAAAATTATGAATGGAATAAAAGAGTTCATGTTATACATAGAATAGACGAAGGACCTGTTAAAATGAAATTTTTAAATGAAATAATAGTACCTTATATGTATGTTAATTGTAAAAAATATTTTATTCATTTAGATGCGGATGAATATTTATATATAGATTATCCAAATGTAGAAACATTATTAAACACCATAGGTGATAAATATAATACAAATGTTTTAACATTAAATTGGTTAATGTTTGGAAATAATAATGTTACAAAAAATACACATCCAAATAATTTTTTAATACCTACATTTACTAAATCAGATTCTAAATTATCAAATCATTTTAAATGTTTTATAAAAGTAAATCAGAATATGCCATTTATATTCACAAATCCTCATACAATTAAATATATTAGAGAACCTAATACTATTTACACAAATGTTCTTGGTAAAAAAGTTAAATATACAAATGATATGGATAAATTATTCGGTGAATTATATATAGAAGATATTAAAAACGTACCAGCTTATATAAATCATTATTATGTGCAAAGTAAAGAAGATTATTTGTTACGTAAAATAAACAGAGGTCGCGATGATAATAATGAAAAAAGACAAATGGAAAAAAATATATTTGAAAAATATAATGATATAGATAATACAAATTTAGAAAAATATAGTAATAATATTTTACATGTATTAAATGATATTAAAACATTTGGTTTTATAATATTAAGATGTGTTAATAGTGAAGAAACTAATAAATCATGGATAAGATGTTATAAGAGTATTAGAAAGTTTTATAATAATAAAATTATTATAATAGATGATAATAGTGACCAAAAATATATAACAAATATAGAATATTATAATACAACTATCATAAATAGTGAATTTCCAAGAAGAGGAGAGTTATTACCATATTATTATTATATTAAAAATCATTTTTTTACTAGAGCTGTTGTAATACATGATTCAATGGAGATAATTAAATATTTTGATTTTATGAATATAAATTTACAAAATAAATTTAATAATTATTCAAGATTATTTTCATTTGATAATAATTGTTATCAGATTGATATAGAATTTTTTAAGGAAATGACTACATATATTAAAAATGGCCATGCTCTTTATAAATATCATTTAGCAAATAAAACAAAATTAATAGGTTGTTTTGGAGTGTGTTTTGTTATAGATTATAATTTTCTTCAAGATATTGAAAATAAATATAATATATCAAATTTAGTTAATTTTGTAGATAATAGAAAAAAAAGAATGAATTTAGAAAGATTTTTATCATGTTTATTTGAATATGATAGAGGTAAATCATTTATAACACCAAACGATATATTTGGAAATATACATAAAAATAATAATTCGTATATAAAAAAATATTTTTATGGAAGATAATAATGGAAACTTTATACGGTGACATAGAAAAACTTACTCTAAAAAATAAAAACTATAGAAAAGTTATTAATACTACACCTAACCAACAATTAGTATTAATGAGCTTAAAACCCAAAGAAGATATTGGAATGGAGATTCATAAAAAAGTTACTCAATTTATTCGTGTTGAACAAGGCACTATTATGGCTATAATTGGTAAAGATGAAAATCAAAAAAAATATAAATTAAAAGATAATTCATTTATAACAATTCCACCAAATACCTATCATAATATTGTAAATATAGGCGAAGATGAAGTAAAATTATATTCAATATATTCTCCTCCAAATCACAAACCAGATACTGTTCAAAAAACAAAACCAGCAAATGAATAATTATTTAGATTTAATTTTTAAAAAATCTTCTACTATATCATTAATTGAATCATTATAATTAATGCTATCGTATATGTTACTAATTTCTTCTATTTCTAAAACTTTAGGATATTTCTCAATCCAATTAATTATCATATTATATATTGAATCAACACTTTTACCATTATACCATTCTTCAATAATATTATTATAATCTAACCATAAGTTATTATCCATATATAAAAACTTGATAATTTAAATATATAATGGACCTTTTAAATGTACTATTATTGGGAGATGGTTTTTTTGCACGCGGATTTCTTCATCACATCGATTATAATAAATTTAATGTAACACAAATTTATAAAGACCAATTTATTAACCCTCAAGATATGATGTATGATTTACAAAGAAACATAAAATACACTAATAGTTATCATTTCAAAAATTATATTAATAATTATATTAATAAATCTAATAAAAAACAAATGTCTATAGAATCATTAAAAATTATTAATAAAAATGAAGTAGAAATTAATAATAATAAATATAATTTTGATTATTTAGTTATTGGACTTGGTGCTCAAAAAACATTAAAAGATTGGTCTAATGAATTAAATGAATATAATCATTCTAATAATTTATCTATTGGTATTGTAGGTATGGGTCCGATTGGATTTGAACTTGCTAATATATTAAGAAATAATAATAAGGTTGATATGTTTGATATGTTACCAAAAGATAAAGTATTAGCTTATGTAAATGAAAAACATAAAAAAGAATTATTAGAATTATTAAATAAAAAAAATATATCAACAACATTTGAAAAAATGTATAATAAAACAGAATATAATCATGATAAAGTCATTTTCTGTGTTGGAACTAGACCAAATAACTTAACTGCAAATTTTAAAGTTAATAATTATTTACAAGTTAAAATCGAAGATAATAATTATGAAAATATATATTTAGGAGGAGATGGATTAAATTCTACTAAATATATTAAAACAGGACAATTAGCTTATCAACAAGGTAAGTACGTTGCAGAAAGATTAAACAATGATAAAGAATTTAAATATGAACCAAATGGTATAGCGTTAAATTTAGGTGATAAAAAAGTGCTAATTGAAAATCATAATGTTGTTCCAAACGGAATTTATCCAGATTTTATAATTAAATTTTATTCATTCCTATTTGTATAAATTATTTGTATAATAATAGACATTTCTTAACAGAATCTTTTATATTCATTATATTTGGATACAAGGTTATTAATTTGGTTGTATCTAAATAATTATTAGATCTATCTGCTTTTAATATTTGTCTTTGTTCTTCAATACTAAAATTTTCCCAAGTGAAATCTTTATCAACTATTTCTTTATACATTTCTAATATTTCATTATGACTTATTAATCCAGGATTAACTAGATTAATAGTTCCACTTATATTGTTTTTCATCATATCAATAACATATGGTAATAGTTCAGTTAATACAGTCATACTATTTGGAATAGAACATATTTTTTTATAATTTGTTATTTTTGTTATAAAATTTCGCGGATTATGTGAATCTACTATTGGCATACGAATTCTTAAATTTAATACATTTTTATATAAATGCATCATTCTATCTGTAAAACCTTTAACAACTGAATATGAAGAACCGAAAAAATTAGGTTCGCTTTCTTCATCAAAACCATCAACCTCTTCATAAATTCCTTCAGAATTTTTATATTTAAAAATACATCCAGTTCCTAAATATGTATAATGATAATTATAAATTGTACTTAATTGTGCTAATACAAATGGTGCAAATAAATTATCATTTATATTTTCAACTAGTTTTCCTTCTTGTTCTAGATAATCAATTGTGTTATAACTAACTCCATGAGTTACACCATGAGTACGACCAATAAAAGATACTACATGAGTTGGATTATATTCAAATAATTCTGTTTTTACATCATTAATATTATCAGCTCTACATTCTGCACATTTAAAATTAATATTTACTTCTTTTAATAGATTAATAAACATAGAACCTATCCAACCTTTACTACCAAAAACTAAAACTTTCATTTTAATTATATAATATTAATTAAAATGAACATTTATAATGCTTTATATGCAGATACTGATATTATAAACCAATAATATTTACCTTCTTCTACAATAATATTATTATTAATATTATTTTCAATCATAGCCAATGAACCTAATTTTAATCTATTTTGAGGACATATTTGGTCACAGCATGGTATTTTAGTATAAGTTCCATCGTTATTTTGAATAATAGAAAATTGATTATCAGGGCATTTAATTCCTTGATTTTGTTGAATAATATTAGTATAAAATGTTGAATTAATTAATTCATTATTTTTAACTTTATCAATATCCTCTCTTTCTAAATAAACTATATAATATTTATTTGTTTCTAAAATTTGTTTATGATTTTCATAAGTAGTATTAATTTTTTGATATAATGATAATAATAAATTATCAATATCTGTTTTATATTCAGCTGTATTTAAAAAATTATAATAATTATAATTTAAAATATTATTAAAAGAAATGAATCTAATATTTGGAATTATTAACTTCCAATCATTAACTGTGTTAGTAGGAACAATATTAACAATTTCTTCAATTTCTTCTTTTAAAGAGAACTCTAAATCTTCAGAATGAAAAAAATATTTTTCTAAATTAACTATATTTGGAAATTGGTCCATATATTAATACATAGATTATAATAATTCTACTATTTATATATTTATTGTTGTTTAAAAAACGAATAATTTGGTGCATAATTATTTCTACTTCCTGTTGCAGAGTATTCTTGGTAATTATTGAGATTAGTTAAATTACTATTATATTTATTTGTTAATGTATTATTATCAATAGGCTCAACTTGTTTTTGATAATATGATAACATCTTGGCTTTTAATATTCTATCCATTACTTCGTCGTTATAAAATCTAATTTCATTGTAGTTCTTTAAAATTGTATTTGTTATAATTACTACTTCTAATGTGAATGACCAATCAGAACCATTTAAACCTACTAAATTACCATATTCATCTTCTAAACTTATTTGTAATTTAGGTATATCAATAGGTTGTTCAAATTTAATATTATTACCAATTATTTTTATAAATGTCTCTTGATTAATATCATCAAAACGAGATTGACTATCAGTAACTATTTTAGATACATAACGACGATTTTTATTAATAATATTTCCATAATCATTTATTTTAAGGAAAAAATATTTAATTTGTGGATCAACCATGGTATTTGTTCCTGTTAATGTAGCACCGGCATTATTTATAGTATCAGTTGATAAAAATCCTAATACTTCTCCTAATGATAAATAACTAGTCCCACTTACTGGAAATGTAATTGGACCAGCACCATTATTTACAATTGTTACTTTATTAGTAGTTGATGATATAGTTAAATTAACACCTGCCATATTTGTTTGTAAATAGGATGTTAATTCTGCTTTAGTATAAGAACCATCTGGAACAACAATATCTATTCCATTTAATTCTAAAACATTATTACCTTTAGAAGATTGAATATAATAAACAACATTTGGTAATTCTAAAGATGTTATTTTAAGTTCAATTACATTTTTCTCATTAAATGGTTCAACTGTATATGTTAAGCCATCTGGATTAACACCATCCATTTTATTAAAAACAAAGTTATTACTATTAGGGTAACTATTTGTGTTTCTAAATTTTGAATCAATATTATATATTCTATTATCCATTATTATTAATATTGAGATTTAAATTATTAAAAAAATACGAATAATTTAATATAAATTATATATATATTATGTTTAATATTAAAATTTTAATTACTATTTGTTTATTATTATTAATAATATATATTATCAAAAAAAAATCAAATATAGATTTTTTTAATAATAAACCAAGTGATTTTGAAGATAGTCCTGTTTTCGTTCCATTATATGCAGATAATAAAACAAAATTAAATGTAATGCTCATATCTAAACCATTTCCTACTAAAAATGATTATAAATTATATGAGAAAAATAAAAATAAGTATATATACATAGGTATTACTAGTTACATGGAATTTCCAGGAGTCCCTTCTAATCCACTTGATAAATTTAAACTAGAAGAATTTGGTAATTCCAATCCCTATAATATGAAAATGTATCAAAATATGGCAGAAGGTTGGTTGCATTGTTTTAGGAACCCATGTGATTATATACCATGTAATAAACCTTATGCATTAATTTCTGAATCAGATTTTGTTAATACAGAATATTTAAAACCAGACGATACTCCTAAAGAATTTGACTTTGTTTATAATTGTCCAAAAGTTAGTAAAGATTCTGGTTGTAATGATTGGGTTAGTTATAATAAAAATTGGGAATTAGCTTTAAAATGCTTACCAATTTTATGTGAAAAATTCAAATTAAAAGGATTATTAATAGGAAGAGAAGGATGTGAATTACCTGAAAAATCTAAACCTTATTTAACTACAACTGGATGGGTAGATTATGAAGATGTTATAAAATTATATAAAAAATGTAAATTCTTATTTTTACCAAATGTTCGGGACGCATCACCAAGAGTAATAACAGAATGTATGGCGTTAGATATTCCATGCTTAATGAATATTAATATAGTTGGAGGTTGGAAGTATATTAATACAAATGGTATGAATACTGGAGAATTCTTTACAAACGAGACAGATTTAGAACAACCATTAACAAAATTACTAAATAATATTAAAAAAAATATATATAATCCACGTCAATTTATATTAGATAATTATGGACCAATTAATAGTGGTATTAGATTAAAAGAATTTTTATTTGAAAATTTTAAAGATAAATTAAATATAAAAGATGCAAAATATATAACGATTAGAAATCCAATTTAACAATTGGGTTAGGATATAAGCTGTTAGCAATTTATGAAAAATATTTAATTATATAAATAAATTTATCTAAGGATTATTATAATGAGCGAAGCTCTGGAAATTGTTAAATTATTTATAAAATCTTGCCCAATTATATATTTTTATAAAAAAGAACCTTATATGCCTTGTAATTTTGATGATTTATTAAAAATCGCAAATGTTACTAGTGATGATTTAAATAATGTTAAATTAATAAATATACCGAGAAATAAACGTTTTAATCATCCAATTGCTACTCAAATTTTATGTAAAACAGAAGGATACATAACTGTTAGCAATAGAACATATATTGATTTAACATATATAGTCACATTTACTTGGAATGGGACATTACAAGAACATTCTTTTGATAAAGAAGAAGTTATTATTAGATTAGAAAAAACACCTACTGCTAATGGAAATCACTCATATGAAATCATTAGAGTATTTGGAAGTTGTCATGGTAATGGGATGTGGTGGCCTATACGTTTAATGGACGTAGATCAAGATTCTAATAAAGTAATAGTTTATTCAGCGAATGAATCACATGCAATGTATAATGAACCTAGAGTACATAAAAGAATCTTTGGTTTTGGTAATGATGTTTGCGGACGCGATATTAGATGGGAACCAACTGAATTTGTGATATTTACGACCGATGGTATTAATGATACAGTTAATATTTATGATATTAATGCTAATATAATTAGACCTAATGTTAATTATTTTAAATATCCAAATAATATAGGAGATTTTAAAAACAATCAAGACTGGCCGGGTAATCGTATTTATGAAACATTAGATTTAGATAGTTATTATAAATATCAAGGTGGATTTGATAATTTATTTACTGGAAAGAACAAGGTAGTTGATTATAAATATAGATATTTAGCTCGCATAATAACTGGAATTATATTGTTTTTATTTTTTGGATATTTAATTTATATAAATGTTATTAAATCACCTATTGTTGGTAAGCTTAAGAATAGTGGATTAATATTATTACAATTATTAATATTTGTTCTTCTATTTATATCAAGTGCATATATAAGTTGGGAAATATTTATAATTAGTCCTATTAGTAATTATGATATAAAAACAGCACCAATTAAATTAAAATTATATGACGATGATGATGATAATGAAGACGAATCTTCTTAATTATTATTAATAATTATTAATAATAATCTAGTTATTATTAATAATGGAAAAAATAGTATCTAATATAAATAGTACTAATGTTTTATTATTGGCAAATAATACTTTTAATGGTATTACAGAATATGTATCAAAATATGAATCAGTTTCTATTACTATTCAAAGTAATATATCAAGTGCAAATAATGGAATTAAAATATATTTAGGTCCATCTGAGGATAGTTTAACTAACAAATATAGTTATTCTTATACAGCTAATGAAAATAAAGTTATAAGTTTAAAATTAACAGATAAATTTTTTAAATTAACTTATACTAATGGTTCTACTAATCAAACTTCATTTTATATAGAAACTTTCTATAGTTATGTTTTACCACAAGGAACTATCACTTTACCTGAATTAATTGAAGTCGAACTTCATGATGCTGCTGGTAATGGCATTACTAGCACATCTAATGCATTAGATGTTAATATTAAAAATAGTTCAACAATAACTAGTTTTGATTCAAAACAATATGATTTATTTGGTAATATTAAAGTATCTAATCCATATACTTTATTAGATATTGCTCATGTATATGATAAAAATACTCTATTTATGGATGAATACATTAAAGGTTCTGCATCTTCTACTTTTGATGCAACTAATGCCTCTGTTTTAATGGAAGTAAGTGCAAACAATGATGTTGTTATTAGACAATCTAGATTATATACTGCTTATCAACCTGGCAAATCATTATGTATTAGAATGACCGGTGTAATAAATGCAAAAGCATCAGGCGGTAATGGAACTAATACGACTAGTCGTATTGGTTATTTTGATGAAAGTAATGGATTATTTTTTGAATATAGTGGTGGGATTTATTATGTAGTTGAAAGAAAAAATGGAAGTGATAATAGAATAGCACAAAGTAATTGGAACATAGATAGTTTAGATGGTTCAGGAACATCTGGTATTACAATTGATTTTACTAAAAATATTATTTTTTATATAGAATTAGCTTATCTTGGTGTTGGCATAGTTAAATATGG
>JACCDO011161224.1_pt1 | contig 15625 bp, 12 predicted proteins | sample 7446101 | NCBI WGS metagenome assembly JACCDO01 (sample SAMN15323440, study PRJNA562643) | freshwater metagenome | isolation source: river surface water | place: USA:Blue River Watershed | collected 2017-08-16
CAATAATCAATTGTTTCGTTTAATTTATTTTGTTCAATTAAATTTTTAATTTTTAAAATTATTTTTTTCATAAGTAACATACTTCCAGTATATGTAAAATATGGATACAAATTTTTTTCAACTTTATCAACTTCAATCATTAAAGTAGTATAACCAAGTTGATGCATAGGATATTTTTCAATAAGTCTTTGAATTTCTGTCATTTTAAATTGTGTTGTATTTCTAAGTTTAAATTTTAAGTTTCAATTTATTTGTATATCTATATTATATTGATATTTGTTTTTAATTTTTTATATTTAAAAAAATTCAAAATAAGATGTCATATGATTTATTGGACTATAAATATGTATTGTAGTAGTTACAGAGTTTGTTTCGTTAGATATAGAATGATAACCAACTTTATCATCTTTCATAAAACTAATATCATTCGTATTCAAATTGTTAACTTTAATTAAATTTAATTTATTATCATATATATATTCTGTCAATATACCCTCTAAAACTTTTAACCAACAACCATTCTCAGAATGATCATGAATTTTTGATTTCTCATTAGGATGCCATAATATAATATAAATTTCAAAATATAAGTTACTAAATATTTTAAATTTTGAGTAGCTTAGATTTGTGTTCAATTCAAATTTTGAAAAATCGCATTTTGAAAAATCAAAATTATTTAAAATATTATAAATCTCTTTGTCTTCAAAATTATTATTATTATTGTTTAGAATTTCTTGAATATCATTTGTAAGGTTTTTTATAGACATTTTATTTAAATATAAAAAATTTATAAATTGATTTTAAAAATAAAAAAAAATTAAAGAAAAAATATCATGCATGACGACTTAACATGTGAATATTGTTTAGAAATATTTAAAAATAAATTATTGTTAAAAAAACATATAAAAAATGCACAATATTGCATTAAATATAGAAATATAAGATTTACATGTTTAAATTGTAATTTTTCAACTATCGGTATAAAAAATATAGAAAAACATACAATAGAGTGTAATGATAATATTGGTATAAATAATGATAATTTAGTAGATAATACATCTAATGAACTAGATAATGATGTAAAACAAGAACAACAAGATAAAATTAATGATGATAATTTATCATACGAATTTGATGGATCATTTTATGATCTTAAAGAAAAAAATATTGATTTAGAAATTTTATTAAGAATAGAAACAAAAATAGATAATTTATTAGAAGCAACTAATAAGAAAAAGAAAAAATATGATGTAAACAAAACTATTTGTACAAATGTTATTAATGATCTAAAAAATTTAACAAATACTGAATTACAAAACAATCAAGAAGAAAATTGTGTATTAAACAAAAATAATGATATAAAAGTATCAAATAAAAAATCACCGGAAGTTAAGAATTTTAGATCTATAGGGAAAGTAATAGAACTTAAAGAAGAACCGTCTGACAAGGTTATAAATGATAAAATCATTGCTATTGAAAATAAAATCAATGAAATAAAAAATATGTACAAAGAACAAATTATAAGTTCTGAAATTATTTTTGAAGAATGTTTTAAATTTATTTTAAAAAATAAAACATATACAAGAGAATTAAATTTGATTAAAATAAATAGGTTGAAGTTAATTGAAATGTTATCTCAAGAGGATTATATAAAATTATTGCAAAAACATGTTACTAAATTAGAAAATATATGTAAAGAAAAACATTATTCAGATAAAAAAACATCAAATATAATTACAAAAACTTTAAATACATTGGATACAAGATTGATCTCATATGTAAATTATCATAATGTTCCACTTGAAATGGATGAAATACAAAAATTTAAAAATTCTTTATTTTTTTATCATTATTCACCGCCATATTATGCAATTTTTAAACCTGAAAAAATATTTGAAAGCTTTTTAAATCTTGGTTGTGGTATTTCAACAATTAAAGAAAATATAGAAAGATATTTATTTAATAAGTATGGTTTTAATAATATTATTTACGTACCTATTAAATCATCCACAGATGATGATCCTTTTAGTTTCTATGTTTTGGATAAAGTTGATAAGAAAAGATATTGGAAAATGGATTGTAGATTAGAACAATTGATTATTGCTTTTATAGATAATATTAAACCATATTTAATTAAGTTATTTAGGAAATTTTATTATGATGTGTTTAATGATAATGATTATAGATCTAATTATTCAAACCTTTCTCCTATTACTGAAAATGAATGTCAACAAATTTTGCAAAATATTTATACTATAAATAACTTTAAAGAATTTTCTTTATTATTACGAAATATTGTTAAAAATAATGCTACTTATTATCCAACTGAAAATGATAAATTTAATATGTATAGCAATGATATGGTTCAGAAAAAGAGATTTAATATAAAAGAACCTGTCGATAATACAGAGGTATTAAAATTATTATTTGATAATATGACAAATGAACAAGCAGTTGATTGTTATAGAAATAGTTAATTTTTATGAAAGATAATCATAAAAATTAAATACAAAAGTTATCAATATTTAAGAATATTTCATATATAGATTCAAAATGAAGTTTAAATTTGTTATAAGAATTTGTTTCTACAAAAACAATATTTTCTTCATTTGTATCTATAGCTCTACTAGAAATATAAACATGTGAAATGTAAAGTTTGTATAAAGAGTTTTTATCTATTTTATTTGTTATAATAATTATATATTTATTTCTGTAAATAAATACATCTTTCAAATTATCGGATGAATATCTACTTGATATCAAACTAATAAATTGATTTTGATGAATATCTATCCATTTATTTTTAATTAAACAATTGTTTATATGTTTATTCTTTAATAATAAATAATTATTTGGGTGCATACCAAATAATTATTTTTTTCTTTTGAAACAATTCAATTTTAAAATTTGTAAATTCTCATTAATTTAAAATGTTTTAGAATGTGATGATATTTGAAGAATATAAAATCAAATACTCTTATTACTTTAATTTCATTTCTTGTATGTTCTATTATATAACTATCTGGAAAGTCTTTATTTTCATTTAAATTTATAGTTCTTGCAAAAGATAATATATTTTCTTGTGCTTCTTTTTTATTTAGAAAATATGAATAAGGTGTGTTGTTTAATAATAAAAGATATATTTTATCTTCATCATCTTCGCTATCTTCATCGATATCATTTTCTTCTTCAAACTCATCACCTTCATACTCGTTTTCTTCAATTTCGTCAACTTCTTCAATTTTGTCAACTTCTTCATTTTCGTCAACTTCTTCATTTTCTTCATTTTCTTCATTTTCTTTGTAGTTATTATTCTCATTCTCAATATCATATTGAACACATGAGTCGAGTCCTGTAATTTTAAAGGTTATATCATTATCTCCAAAAAATTGTATTCCTTGAGTTTTAAAAATCTCTTGATAATTGTCAATATTAGTTTCGTTCGTATTCTCATGTATAACTTTATCTTCATTTTCCTTCTCCTCTTCATTTTCATCAAGTTTTTCAACCTTTGAATTAAAATAATTTTCTTTTGAAAATATATCAAACATTTTAATTTTCTATATTTATCTTTTAAATTAAAAATTAAAGTTAGTTAGTAAAAGTGTATTATAAATATAATAAAAAATGTATTTTATTATATTTATAACATAATTTTATAAAATACATTTCAAGATAAAATAAGTTAAAAGAAAAGTTGATATCTCATTTTTTGTATTTATAAACAAAATTATTTTGTTTCATTAATTTTTTTAAATTTAAAAAAATTAAAAATGAAATTATAAAAATTTTTAAAAATTAAATTAGTAAATGAATACTTCAATATCAAAATTTCTTAAAAATTTTTACATAGAAGGTGTATTTTATACACATGTTTCTATGGTTGCTCCAAAAGGAGCATTTCAATTAAATCGTGATTCCATGGAGGAATTTTGGAAAATATACTGCGATGATATATATGAAAGTATAAAATCAAAAAAACCAATTTGTGTAGGCGTTGGAGAAAAACCAGGATATTATATTCCAGTTTTAGGAGATGCAGATATTAAGTTATTAGAAGAAGAAGCAGAATGCTTAACATTTGAAGATTATTCAGAAGATGAAGAAAAACATTTATATACAAAGAAAAATCTAAAAGATGTAATTGAAGTATATCAATCTGTTTTAAGAAATATAATTGAAGGATGTACAGAAGATATGTTATTATGTATAGTACTCGAGAAACCAATTTATAGAGAGAGTAAAGCAAATATAACTTATGTTAAAAATGGGTTTCATTTACATTTTCCTAATTGTTTTTTAAGTAAAATAGATCATGAAACACAATTATTACCAAGAGTTAAACAGATTATGAAAGAATTAAAAATTTTTGAAAATCTTGGAATTGAAGATTCAGGAGATGTCATTGATACAGGTTATGTGAAAACACCTTGGTTATTGTATGGTAGTAAAAAAGAAAATGATAAAATAAAAAGTGGAGAAACAATGAAACCTTACGAAATTACAAAAATAATTAATTCTGTTGGAGAAGAAATTAGTATTCAAGAAGCTTTTAAATATTATAATATTTATGATGTTAGAGAACAACTCATAAATATTCAAGATAATATCGAATACTATCTTCCAAGAATATTAAGTATTATTCCAAACGGAAGAATGTGTTGTGAATTAAAATATGGATTGTCTCTTCCTTTAAAAGAAAAATATATTAGAAAAGAAAAAGATAGAGAAAATTTTAATAACACAACTGATATGCCTATCATAGAAGCTTTAAAAATTTCAAAGAAACTATTACCTATGTTATCATCTTTTAGAGCAGATGATAGAAATGAATGGATGACAATTGGATGGGTTCTTTTTAATATAGGAGATGGTTGTCCTGAAGCTTTAGAACAATGGATTGAATTTTCAAGTAGAAATGAAGAAAAATTTGACGAAAACGAATGTGTCTTTCAATGGGAAAGAATGACAAAAAAAGATTATACTTTAGGAACCTTGAGATATTTTGCAAAAATTGATAATGAAGAAGCTTATAGAGAATTTACAAAAGAACAAGGAGAAAGACATATCAGAGAATCTTTAGAGGGTTCGCATAATGATATTGCGAAATTATTGTATAACGAATATGGTACTGAATTTGTTTGTTCTAGTGTGACAAATAGAACATGGTATCAATATAAGAATCATCATTGGGAAGAAATTGAAGAAGGTGTATTTTTAAGAGAATTAATTTCAAATGATTTGGTTAAATTGTATGGAAAACATGGAGGAGATATTTTTGCAAATTCAGCAATTGCAAGTCCAGATGATAATTCATTTCAATTAAAGATTAAACAAACGCAAAAATTAATATCTAATTTAAAAAATTCATCTTACAAATCTCATGTAATGAGGGAAGCATGTGAAGTATTTTTTAATAAAAATTTTAAAAATAAATTAGATTCTAATCCTTTTTTAATTGGTTTTAAGAATGGTGTCTATGATTTGAAATTAGATTTGTTTAGAACTGGTCGCCCTGAAGATTATATAAGTAAACAAATGCCAATTAATTATATAAATTTTAATAAAACAGATGATCGTGTTTTAGCAGTTGAAGATTTTTTGGAAAAAGTATTTCCAGATACATCTGTTAGAAATTATTTCTTAGATACATCATCTGATATTTTTGAAGGTGGAAATAAACAAAAAACTATTAATTTTTGGACAGGTGAGGGTGATAATGCTAAATCAGTGACACAGACTATTTTAGAAAAAATATTAGGTCCTTATGCGATTAAATTTAGTACTACATTAGTAACTGGTAAGAAAGCATCTGTTGGAATGGCAAGTCCGGAATTATCTAGAGCAGGTGGTGGAGTTAGATTGGCAGTATTAGAAGAACCAGATGGAGACGAACAACTTAATATTGGTATTTTAAAATCTCTATCAGGTAATGATAGTTATTGGGCTCGTGATTTATTTGAAAGAGGAAAATCTACAAGAGAGATTGTCCCCTTATTTAAGCTTATTTTTATATGTAATAAATTACCAGCTACAAGAAATGCAGATCAAGCTTTTTGGAATCGTGCTAAAGTTACACCATTTGAATCAACTTTTGTTAGACCTGGAAATTACGTTCCAAGTGATCCATCTGAACAACTTTTACAAAAGAAATTTCCTATGGATACCGAATTTGCTAAAAAGATTCCTAATTTATTAGAACCTATGGCTTGGAAATTATTAGAACACAGAAAAAATATTAAAGGAAAAGGTCGCGTCGAACCGGATAAAGTTAAGATGGCATCAGAGATGTATAGAAAACAAAATGATATCTATCGTCAATTTAAGGATGAATGTATTGTTGAATCAGATAGTTATATTACTCTTATTCAATTATATAGTTCTTTCAGAGAATGGTTTAAAATGAGTTATCCAGGCTATACTATGCCTTTAAGAAACGATTTACAGGAATACTTTACAAAAGTATGGGAAGAGCCTGAAAGAGGTTTAAAATGGTATGGATATAAAGTTAAATCTTTAGAAGAAGAAATCGAGGAAGGAAATGCTTTTATTTTGGGTGAAGATGATTTACAAGAATATGATGAAACAAATTCTATATGTAGTAAAAGTAGCGGCGAAAATAAAAAAGTTGCACCAAAAAGAAAAAGTCCAAATAAAAGAATATTACCACCTGTATAAAAATAGTTTATTTTTATTTTTGTTTAAAAAAAATAAAAATATTATTATAATTATTAATAAAATAACTAATGGCTCGAAAAAGAAAAATAGCAGAGGCAGAAATAGATACATGCGGTAAATTAGCTTATAGTAATGTTATATGTGATTCTAAACAAAAAGAATTATGGTTTCAATTAAGATCCGAATGCTTATATAATTTTTATTTGAAAAATGGTTTGACTCCAGATAAAATATTTGCTCCAATGTTAATAACTCCAATATTTGCAGGGTTTATTAAACCTAGATCTCAATACGGTGAAACAAAAGATCAAAGAATAGATGAGTATGTTAATTGGATATACGATACTTATTTTTCACAGTCTAAAAATAAAACAGAAGTAAAATATATAACAGATATAGGTTTAGAATTGGCAAATTGTAATTCTATTTGGTTTAGAAACGCATTTCCTAAATTTAATATAGATTATGATGTTATTTCAGAAGATCCAAAATATTTAGAAACTTTAAATCATCTTGATTTTTTGCCAGAAATTTTAGGGGTTATAGGAAGGGATACTTTTGTTACTAAAAGAGAATATATTTTTGCACAAAATAAATTATCTAAATTACAAGATAAAGATTCAAAAGAATGTCGTCAAATTAAAAGTATTCCAGATTGTGAAGAAAATATAAAATGTGTATATAGAAAAGGTATTTGTGAGGCGGCAAATAGGGTAAGAACTGTAGAACCTGGTAATCCGAATGCTTATTATATTTTTGAAGAAGATTTTATAAGAGATGGTAAGAAAAAAAAAGAGATGCTTCTTTTTAAACCTTTGTCTAAATGTTTTATTATAACAGGATATTCTGGAATATTTAGAAGATATAATTTAGATAGTAAAGGACATGCTATAGAAACAAATAAATATACAATAATATTTCCACCATTTGATGGCCAATCTGGACCACAAGATAAATCTATATTTAATTTATTTAATTATAGATTTGATTTTTGGAATGGATTTTTAGCATTTTATAAAGGTCAATATATTCAAGATGTAAAAGTTCGTGAAACCAACGAAATAGTTGGTGTTAGTTCAGGATTATTTTCGTTTATTAATGATTGGTACAATAAATGTTTTGAACCTTTGAAGATACCACTTGATGCGGAATTTTATATTGTTGGAACAAGCTTGGGGGCTGCATTAACAAATATTTGTGCATTTTATTTGTTGAATATGGGTTATAAAAATATCCATTATTATGCTATGGGAAGTCCTCGTGTTGGGGATGAAAGATTTAAATTATTTATGGAAAAAAGTAAGAAAAATAAGTTATTCAAAGAAGATTCATATAATTATGTTAGGTTTAATTATGTAATAAAAGATGGTAAATTTCAAACACAATTTGATCCAACTTGTAAATTTCCTAAAAAACAAGAGGGATGGATAGGTAAATTAGATTATTCCAATGTTCCAAATTTGAGAACATTTGGAGCAGGTGTAACTGTAGATGTATATGATTTAGATACATATCAATATCAACCTGACCATGATATGATTTATAATGATCCTTCTGTTCCTGTTTATGATAAATGCGAAGCATTTTGGTCTTATGCACACTCTGTAAGTGCATATAGTAAAAATCTTTTTCTAGGAGTTAGACAAGAAGTTGATATACCTTATATAAATGATTTTGACCAAATAATAAATATAGATAAAGTACCATGTAATTCTATTATAGATCAGGCTGGAAATATAAAAAAAATGTAAATAATAATGAATAATTTTTTTAAACAAAAAATAGGTTTAAAAAAATAAAAAAAAATATTTAATAATAATAAAATGTTCTTTGATAGAAAAAAAATAGATTTAGATAAAAGAATAAGTGAAAGTAATAGGATTTTAGCAAAATTTCCTGATAAAATACCTGTGATAGTTGAATCTAGTGATAAAGAATTAATTAAACAAATGAAAAAAAATAAATTTTTATCTCCTCATGATATATCAGTTTCACATTTTATGTATTCCATAAGAAGACAATTAAATTTGAATGCATCTGAAGCATTATTTTTATTTTGCAATAATACTTTAATTAATGGTACAGATATAATGGGTAAAATTTATGAAGATTACAGATATAATAATTCTAAAGAGAATGATAAATTTTTATATGTTCAGATCTCCAAAGAAAATACATTTGGATAAATTTTTTATTAATATTAATAAATATGTTTTTATTAATATTTATATTTATAATTATATTTATAATACTTTTTTATTCTAGAAAAAGAATAGAAGTTCAAGGACATAGAGGATTTAGAGGTTTATATCCTGAAAATACATTACCAGCTTTCGAGCAAGCAATTATTATAGGAGTTGATGTTTTAGAATTGGATTTACAATTAACAAAAGATAATATGGTTGTTATTTATCACGACAAAGCAATAAATAATCTATGCAAAGATGGTGTTTTAAATAAAGATATCCGGACTCTGACATTAGAAGAAGTAAAAAAATATGATTGTGGTTCAATAAAGAATGAAAGATTTCCTTTGCAAAAAATAATACCATCTACAAAAATACCTACATTAGAAGAGTTATTTCAGTATATAAGAAATATTGATAATAAGGATATCAAAGTTAATATAGAAATAAAAACAACAGAAAATTTGGTACCTTCTTATAATGATGAAGATGTTATTATTTTTACAAGAAAAGTAATAGATATTTTAGAAAAATATAATATGAAAAACAGAACAATTATTCAAACAGAAGATACCAGATGCGTAAAAGCTATACGAAGTATAGATAAAAATATTATATTATCATTTATAATTAACGCACCTTCAGATGTAGATATGGTTAAGATTGGTAAAGAATTAAATGTGAATATTATTTCCCCTGAATTTATATTATTAAATAAAGATATCGTTGAAAAATTACATAAAAATGGTTTTAAAGTTATTCCATGGACAATAAATAATGTTGATGAATTAAAAAAAATGATTGATATGAAAATAGATGGAGTTATAACTGATTATCCTGATATTGTTTTGAAATATTTAAAGAATGATAATAATATCATAAAAAAGTTTAATAAATTAACAAATAAAAAAACATATATAAAAGTATTTTGGATATTCATAATTTTACATTTTATTATTTCATATTTTTTACAGTTTTATAATGATATACATAATAGTTTACAATGTGAAATTATAAGATTATTTCATCATTTTATTATCCCTTTTGTATATGTTGGAATTATAGCTCCGGAGAAATACATACCATATATATTAGTAATATCGATTATAACTCTTATTTCATGGTTAATTACCGATAATAAATGTATTTTAACACAATTTGAAGCGCAATTATGTAAAACAAAATTAAACACATTTCATGATATAAGTTATTATTCATCTACTAAAATAGAAGATACATTGGTTAAAAATAGAATTATATATTTATTTTTTATTATAATATTATTAGTAATAAGATTAAACAATAAAAGTTAATTTTTAAACTAATAAAGTTTAAAAATTAAACAGTTTTTTTATGAAATAAAATACCAAATATAATTATCATGAACATAATTATACAAAAAGGTATAATCCAAATGTACTGATTATTTGTATTCTTATTTTTATCTTTGTCTGAATCTTTAATGTCACTATATTTTTTTAATTTATTATCTATAGTATTTTCCAATTTATCCATAAATTTGTTTCTTTCATGTTCTGAATCGTTTTGTTTATTTTCGGGTGGTTGAATAATATTTATAACAGGATTTTTTGTATCATTATCATCGTATAAATTATAAGGATAATATGGATAAGAATTATATGGATAAGAATTATATGGATAAGGATAATAATATGGATATCCTCCTAAATATCCCCAAGCTGGGTAACCACAACCTCCGGCATTGCAACCTCCCTCTCCCCAATATCCTCCATCCTTTCCGTAATAATTATTATTTATAATATTGGAATTGTGGTCAGGTGTAGGTTGTGGTTTAGGGCCAGGTGGTCCAGGTTTAGGACCAGGTGTAGGTTGTGGTTTAGGGCCAGGTGGTCCAGGTTTAGGACCAGGTGCAGGTTGTGGTTTAGGGTCAGGTGTAGGTTGTGGTTTAGGGCCAGGTGGTCCAGGTTTAGGACCAGGTATAGGTTGTGGTTTAGGGTCAGGTGTAGGTTGTGGTTTAGGACCAGGTATAGGTTGTGGTTTAGGGTCAGGTGTAGGTTGTGGTTTAGGACCAGGTGCAGGTTGTGGTTTAGGGCCTGGTGTAGGTTGTGGTTGAGGTCCAGGTGCATTTCGTATAGAAGAAGATCTTATAGAATTTCCTGCATTAATTCCTCCAAAACCTCTACTACTTCTTCCTATATTATTTCTACCAGGAGATCCACCTGCTTTACCTCCTCCTCTGCTAAATTGTTCAATAAAATTTTCACATATATCCATTTTATTATTTATAAAAAAAATTAATATAATAAAAATGTTTACAGTTTCAATTATTTTACCTACATATAATAGAAGTGAAAAATGTATAAGTGTAATTAAAGATGTGTTTAATCAAACTTATAAAAATATAGAATTAATATTAATAAATGATGGTTCAGATGAAAAAAATACATATAATTTAGAGAAATTTCTAGATGAAAATAAAGAAGATAAAAATTTTAAAAAAATAAATTATATTTACCATGAAAATAAAGGTCTTGCTACTTCTTTAAATGTAGGATTAGATGTGTTTAAAGGTGATTATTTAACATGGATTTCAGATGATAATAAAATTACGTGTGATTTTATACAGATATTGGTGGAACTATTGGTAAAAAATAACAAAGAATTCGTATATTCAAACTATATTATAAATAAACTTGATAAAAAATTCAAAATATATAATAAATATAAAGATATTTCAAGTTTAATAAATAACTTTAGAGGAATGGTAGCTTTTATGTGGTCAAGAGACTTGGTAAAAAAAATTGGATATTTTAATCCAGAATATAGCGGTATATGTGAAGATTATGATTATGAAATAAGAACATTTTTAGAAACTGATCAAATTATTCATACAAGCAAATATTTAATAGAATATAATATACATGATGAAAGTCAAACAAATATAAATTCGAAAAAAAAAGAAATTACTGAAATTATCGAAATGGTTAGAATAAAATATAATAATTATATAACAAACTTAGTATCAGAATAACTTTAAAAATATAATTATATTTAAAATTTTAAACCTTTAAGTTTAAAATTTTTTTAAAAACATTTCTATTTCTTCTTTTTAACAATAATATCATAATCACTATCACTATCATTATCTTCGTTCCATTCTACATAATGTATTGTACGACTATTAAATTTATCTTGTAAAACTTTGTTATTAAATATATCTTTAGTTTGTTGATATACAAAAAACTCATTTTTTGGTAAAAATTTTAAATTATGTTTAAAGTTTGCATGAAATTTTACTATATTTACCGATGCATCATATAGTCTTTCTTTTTCTTTATCTGTAAGAGAACCTATTTTTCTCTCATAATGTATTTTACAATACCACAAAATATCACATCTCAAATAATTACCAATACCAGCTAATAATTTTTGTTCCATAAGTGCTATCCCAATTTTCATTTTAGGATATTTATCAAGTCTAGAATAAAACTCTTCCATATTTACTTCTGTATTTAAAATATCAGGACCTAAAGACTCCCATGCTTTATCAAAATCTTTTTTTGTTGTATATATGTTTAGTGTACCAAAATTTCTAGGATCATTGTAATAAAGATTCGTATATACATCTTGAAAATTAAAAGAAATTCTACTATGTTTTTCTGCATCTTTAGAATAATATCCTGTCATACCGTGTACAAAAACTAGAGATGTATTATTCTCGCATTTTATAAAAATAGTTTTACCTTTAACTAAAATATCTTCAACTTTTACATTTTTAACTTTTTCTATGTTTGGAATTCCTTTATTGATATATTTTCCTGAAAGTATTTCTAAATTTTGTATTATCTTATTTTCTAATATAGGTTTTATAAAAATATAATAATTAAGCACTTCCGGACCCTCTGGCATTATATAATTTTTTAATTATATATTTTATAATTAAAAATTCAATTTAATTTGGAATCAAATTTTATTTAAGCTTTATTAAAAGTTGTATCTCCAATAATTTTTGAAGTTGGAATTAAACCTTTTGGATTTACAAAAAAGATTTCTTTGTTTGTAGAACTTGCAATTTTTCCAAATTCTTCAATTCTTTTTGTTTCAAGAAGGTAATTTACAACATTTTCATTTGTTTCTAAAATTTCTTTTAATGTATTTATTTGATTTGATAAAGCTAATGTTTTTATCTCAACTGCATATTTTTCTGCATCAGCTAAATTTTTAAGAGAAATTGATTGACCTTCTGAAACTAAAACTGCTTCTTGTTTTAATCCTTCTGCTGTTCGAATTTTTGTCAAAGTTTCCAACTCATTTGCCCTTCTTTTTCTTTCTTGCTCCATTTGTTGTTCTAATTGTTTTCTAACTTCTTGATTTTGAGGATTAAATTCTTGGATTTCGAATCTAGTACAATCTATACCCCATTGTTTAATACTATCTCCAATAACATTAATTAGTTCTTTATTTAAGGCATTTCTTTCTCTGATAATTAAATCATATTCAAACCTACCGATTATAGATCTAGTTGCGCTTTCACCAATAGCTAAGACAGAACTTTTGTAATTTTCAACACTAAAACAAGCCAGTTCGGGATCAAAAACTTTATGAAACAATGTACCTCCGATAATAACAGGAACATTATCTTGTGTAAATGCTTTTATATTTTTAATTTCATTTCCAGTTTCTCTCATATCTACTCTTTGAATTTTATGTAAAATAGGTAAATTAATACGCAATCCAGGTTCTAATTTAACTCTATTTGTTCCTAAAAATTCTCTATAACATATTTCTCCTTGGTTGACAACAGTAATCAAATTTCTTTTCGCTAATTTAAACATAACTTATATAATTGTAAATTAATTTTTAAAATATTTTCAATTTTAAAAATATATAAAAATTTTAATCAACCTGTTCCATATTGTCTTCGTCTTTGTTCACAGATTCTGTTACAACTTCAACTGGAGAAATTTCTTCATCAATCTGCTTCTGATCTTCTATGTCCAAACCTAATTTAATAAAATTTTGAATTCTCTTTGAAAACTTATCAGGTTCTTCAATGGTAAATCCGGATGTTAACAATGAAATATCATGTAATAACCACACCAAATCTTTGACACTTCTATCATCTTTGTTTTGTTCTAAACGCTTGGATAATTCCACAATTATAGAATGGGATGGATTTACTTCCATAATTTTCTTATTCATCATACCCATCATATTCATTTTATTTCCAAGTGTTTGTGCTTTCATTATTCTTTCAAAATTAGCAGTCCAGCCATACTCATTTGTAACAAAACAACAAGGAGAATCTGCTAAACGATTTGAAGCAACAACTTTTTCTACATTATCTCCTAAGATATTTTTAATTTCTTTACATAAGTTTTCAACTTTGGTTTTATCTTGTTCAAATTTAGTTTTATCTTCATCGCTGTCTTGTAAATCTAAATTTCCTTTTGCAACATTTTTTAATTTTAACTTGATTCCATCATCTTTAGAATATTCATTTAATTGTTGAACCATGTATTCATCAACAGGGTCTGTCATAAAGACAACTTCAAAACCTTTAGATTTTAATCTTTCTAAGAATGGTGAATTTTCAATACTTTTTCTACTTTCTCCTGTGATATAATAAATGTCTTTTTGGTTTTCTGGCATTCTTGAAACATATTCATCCAAAGATGATAATTCAACACTTTTAGTGGTTTCAAATCTTAATAATTTTGCCAGCTTATCTCTGTTTGCACTATCCTCGTATACACCTAATTTAATGTTTTTAGAAAATTGTTCGTAAAAGGTCTTATATTTTTCATTATCCTCTGCAATTTTTCCAAACATAGATATACATCTTTTTGTTAAATTTTTCTTAATAACACCTAAAATCTTGTTTTGTTGAAGAATTTCACGAGAAATATTTAAAGGTAAATCCTCGCTATCAACAATACCCTTAACAAAACTTAGATATTCCGGAATCATTTCCTTGCAATCATCTGTAATAAAAACTCTTCTAACGTATAATTTAATATTATTAGGTTTTTTATTATTGAAAAGGTCAAATGGAGCTCTCTTAGGAATATATAGAATAGATTTAAATTCTACTTGTCCTTCGACTGAAAAGTGTTCAACATGTTGATATGTATCCCAATCATTAGTTAAAGATTTATAAAAAGATTGATAATCTTCATCTGAGACATCTTCTTTCTTTCTTGTCCAAATAGGTTTTTGATTGTTAATAATTTCAAAATCATTATATTTAACAGTGACTGTTTTTTCTTCACTTTCAGTTACATCTTCTACTACGGGTTTATCACTTTCAGTTACATCTTCTACTACGGGTTTATCACTATCAGTTACATCTTCAACCGTAGATGTAACATTTTCATCTGAAACTTCTTCAACTTTATTTTCAACTGGAACTTTCTCTTCTCTTGTTTTTTCTACATATAAATTAATTGGAAAATTCACGAATTCTGAATGTTTTTTAACTAGTTCTTTTAATTTACTTTCTTGAAGATATTCTAACATGTCATTTTTAAGATGTAAAACGATTACAGTTCCTCTTGGAAGATTATCATAAAAACTTTGTTTTACAGTAAAAGAACCACTTGCTGAGGATTCCCAAACATGTTGTTCATCCTCATTATGTTTTGAATAAACTGTTACATTATCAGCTACAAGATAAGCAGAATAAAAACCAACACCAAATTGACCAATCATAGAAATATCAGCTCCAGCAGTTAAAGCTTCCATAAAAGATTTTGTTCCAGACTTTGCGATGGTTCCAA
>JACCDO010449617.1_pt1 | contig 15624 bp, 9 predicted proteins | sample 7446101 | NCBI WGS metagenome assembly JACCDO01 (sample SAMN15323440, study PRJNA562643) | freshwater metagenome | isolation source: river surface water | place: USA:Blue River Watershed | collected 2017-08-16
GGGGCATTAGATAGTGCACCTACTAAATCTTTCGCACTAAACATTTTGTTTGTATTTTGTATTTTTTTTTCATTTTCTCGAGGGGATTTACCACTACCGCGGAGTCGTGGAGAGAAGCAACAACAAGCAGCATACGTAGGGATAATGTCTAATGGGAAAGCGACTTCATTGCTATTGAATATTACTAAATGGGCTTTACCGAATTCTTATCATCATTATTTCCTACTTTTACAGGGAAGGTTAGGGTTTTAATTCCCGAAGGGGGCCCTAGTTAAGTTACGGGAAGTTGCCTGTCATCACATAGAAAAAATAATACCACAGTTGTGTAGTGTGGGAGGAAGTCTAGAGAAGGAGTGAATGTGCAAATAAGCATGTTAACATCAGAGAATCTAGCGTCAAAAGAGGGACCTCGTGGTGGTAAAGTTGCTGAACCAACGGTTGATAAAGCAAGTGCTACAAGAAAGTACGTAAATTATAACATATTATAATATTTAATTATACGTTTTATGACTTATTACTTATTGATATTATCTATTTTAGGGCGAGAGAAGATGCTTTAAATATATATAGAGGGGAATTGTTTAAAGATCCAGCATATGATTTGCATTTACATGGTACTAGTCGAGCAAGTTTACGTGTCTTAGTACAACGTACTATATTAGAGGCATCTCAACAAATTAAACGTCGTTATAGTTACTCTGCTATTTCATCGGCATTATCATCTATTAATGACAAACCAAATGATTCAATTAATGCATTAAGAATATTACAAAAAGAACGAATGATTGCTACTAGATTAGGTTTTCCTGATAAAGCATATGAATTAGATAGAGAAATTGAATTAATGAGACAAAAAGCTAAAAAACAACGTCAAGATGAAGAGCAAGCTATATTAGAACAAAAATTAAAATTATTAAGTTTATCTCATACACGTAAAAAACAACGTTTAGAAGCTGCATTACAAGAAGAAATTGGTGAAATGGAACTTAGATTTGATGCAGAAGAAAAGAAGTTGTTAAAACGACAAGAATTAGAGTTTATTCGAGTATTGGAAGGTGCATCGAGACGTGCTATTGGTAAAGTTAAGAAATGTAATTGTGTTCAAGCATATTTATGCCGTCATAACAAAACCGCATCGTACAACACTCGTCGACCTAATAAAGTTGTTGTTCAATACAGGCGTAATGGCAAAAGGTTGCGTCAAGCAGGCAGAATCGAAGAGGGCCAAGCTTGGGAAGAGAAAGCTAAAGAAATTGATGATGTTGAACAAGAAGCATGGCGTAAACGTATTTCTGACTCTATTATTGCCTCACCATGGGGTGCAAATGAGGCAATTGTTGATAAAATGACTGAAAATCATAAGAAAGAGATCAAAATATTACAGCAAACCCAACATGTCAAACGACAAGTGATTATTGGTGCTCATACTACTCGTAGACGCAACTTTTTAAATAATGTTCAAGCAGAAATTCGTAAAGTAAAAACTCATTGTCGTAAACAAGCTCAAGCTCGTACTCGTAAAACTATTGAAGATGATCAACAAGAAGAAGAGTTATTGAAGAAAATTACTGCTGGTAATGCCGAAGTTGCCCGTGAATTCATTGAAATAGAAGAAAATAATGGAGGAAAAAAGAAGATGGCTGGTACATTTCCTGTTGGTGGTAACAAATTGAAAGAGAATTTATTAGAGACTTACCCTAAGGGCGGCATCAGTTATGATGATGATGAGGACGACCTTGCAGGTGGTGGTTATGATGACGTGGAAGCACTTGGTGATCTAGACGGTCTAGATGATGGTGTTGATGAAAATTTTTATGATGGCGAACAAGAAGAAGATGATGATGACTTAGCTATTGGCACCGGAGAGAACGATTTTGCAGATATTGATGACAGCTATTTAGATAGTAAGCATATGCAGAGTCCAGCGAGTCGTGCAGTTTCTGAAAATTCTAATGGATGGGATGCGAAAAAAGTTTCTCGTCCATTTTCAGCTCCAACACAACCTGTTTGGATGAATGATAACACAAGTAGTGACTTTAAAAAAATGACATCACCTACATCACCTGTTCCATCCACACCTTCATTTCGTGCAGGTCGTAATATTCCAAGTCTTAGATTTGATACGAATGTAACGGATGGTGATAGTCACAATGATTCAATGCAAAGTCCATCACTAAATTCTGAACGTTTTCCTCCAACACCTATCTCTAGAGATGTTCCAGGTAGTGGTATGAAAGGGAGGCCTGCCCCAAAGGTAAGATCTCCACCACCTTCTCATGATGATGATAAACTAGAAAATGAAATGGTAACTAGTGTATCAGATGATGGTTTCACACAACCTAAAAATACTCGAGATAATAAAACTTATGATGATGATGAAAGTTATACACCCGCATTCAAACCAGGTTCAACTAGAGATGAAGATTGGGTAGAAAGAGAAAAAGCACTTGGTTATGGATTAGAAAATAGTTTTAATAATCCTCATGACTATGCTGCTGCACGTAATTCACCAAATCTTTCATCAGGTATGAAAAGTGCATTAAAAGCACCAGGTAGTGCAGGTAATGAAAGACGTGTACAATTTGGTGAAAATACTGTAAAAGTATTTCAAGAAGAAAAAGCAAAACCACCACCAGTTCGTGAATTAGATCCTGATCAGATTGAATCATCTGGTGAACCTATGTGGAATAGTGAAAGTAAACCAAAAAGTACACCAAAAGTAACTACTGAGGTTAAATCCAAGTATCAACCTAGTGACTGGTTTGTTGCATTAGCACGATTAAGATTATTGAAAGATTTACCAAATACATTGCAAGATATTATATCTAATGATGATTTCTATGCAAGTGCTGAGATATTTATGCAATCAATAGGTGAGAATGAAGAGAATTCTATCAATGGTGTTCATGTCGCCACCGTATTGTTGCTTCTGAAAGGTTGGATTCAATACATGCAAAATGGTCAAACAGAAACATTAGCATCAGGATTAGAAGAAGTATTCGGTGAGAATCCAGCTACTATCAGTGACGATCTACAAGCGGCACTAGAGTCACATCATGATGATTTAAAGTACTTGTTTAGGGTAACCGCAGATCAATTTATCCCCTTGTACATTTTATCAATGGATTTCTATACTTATTATAGTGACTTAGATATTGCACCAACTGATAAAAAAATGCGTGCATTATCTACTGTATCAGTTACATCAGCATTATTTCAAACTGAAGTTACAAGTATCATAGCTGACTATAACTATCCAATGGTGCTCTTCAATCGCATCAGCAACATCACTACAAGTAATGAGTTAATGAAGAAATTATATGGACCAAATAGTGCTAAAAATTTTCCTTCAAATTTTATTGATCAAAATTCTACTGATTCAAAATCATATTCACAATTTATGGAAGCTTGGAATAGTGGTGCTGATTGTATGTCAGTGTGTAGCTGCCGATTAAAGGATGGTAATGTTGCACCTGCATTATTATGTCATAAAGTTATACCAAGTGGAACAGGTAAAGAAGGTGTATTTGCATTACTTGTTGCATTTGACATGTCAACGGCTAATTCGGAACCTGAGTTAAAACGGTTGAATTATGTCTTAAAATCATTCCCATAAATTTATTTCGTATATAAAATAAAGAAACTATAAGATTACTCCATTTTGCGGCCCCGGTACTGATTTTTGGCGATTTTCGCCGACCAGCCAAGAGAAAATAGATAGCTTGACGACAGGATTGATTTGTTCTAATGAAGCAAGGTAAAAAAGTTGCTCGTCCCAAGGTAGAGAGTGAAGAGGAAGAGGAGAGTGAAGAGGTTGTTAGCTCTGGTGAGGATGATGATAGTGAAGAAGAAGAAGAGGATTCAGAAGTAAATAGTGAGGATGATGATAGCGAAGATGATAATGATGATGATGATAGTGAAGAAGAAGATGATGATAACAATGACGAGGAGGAAGAGAATGATGATGAAGAGGAGGATGATGAAAGGAGAATGAACATTGAAGACGATGTAGATGACTTAGTATATGATGTTTACAATTTAGCTGCATGTAACTATCATACATTACCATCAATTGACGATGACGAGAAAGAATCCATGTTAAAGGAAAATGCGACCAGAGCGACTCAATTATTAATTAATAAAATATTCAACTGTCCAACAGAACAATCTGACGCTGGTCCTTTAGCATTATTGCCTACTGAACTATTTAAACTTCCTCGTGAAAAACGTATACCTGAAGCGAAACCAGAAACTAAGTGGGAGAAATTTGCCAGAGAAAAGGGTATTAAAAATAAGAAGAGAGAAAGAATGATTTTTGATGAAGAATTACAAGAATATAGACCACGTTATGGCTATAAACGAGCGAATAATGGTATAGAAGACATTCCTATTGTTGAGATAAAAAATGGCCAAGATCCATTTGCAGATCCATGGGCTGAGGAAAGAAAGGAAAAGAAGGCACGGATAACAAAAAATACAAAGCAACAATTAAAAAATCAACGTAGAAATAGTAGTTATAATCCAGTAAGTGTACCAGGATTACCTATTGATCTAATAAATAAAGATAAAAAACGCGGTAAAGAAGGGATTAAACAAGCACTCCAGCTTGCACAACATTCCACCGCATCATTAGGTAGGTTTGATGAAATGCGCAAGGGTGAACCAGTTAGAAAAGTCAAAGGTAAAAAACAATCTTTCCGTGCTAATATACTTTCAAGTAATGATGATATTGCAACAATGAAATCAAATTTAAGAATAGTTAATGATAAGGTAGAGAAGAAGATGAAAGGTGTGACAAACTCACTTGCTGCATACGAAGGTATCATACCAGATGCACCTACTGATAAATTCCGACAGAAGAAAGGAAAAGGAAAAATTTCCAACCAAACAAAACGAAAGAAATAGCAATCTAGTAATGTATTACAATGTATGAATCGTAACAATTTACAATATTAACATGATGCTTATAAGTTTGAAGTCTCTCACTGCTTGCATCTCGTCCTCAGTAATGGTTTCCACAAGGTAGCAATAAATATAAACACGGCACCGATCATAGTAGCCGATGAAACCTTTTCTTTAAGTATAATCCACGCAAAAAATGTAGCAAATATTGGTTCTAAACTGTATATAACAGTTGTCTCAGCAGCAGTTAATATTTTTAACACATTCTGTTCTATGTAAGATGTCCATGCAGTGGTCATAATTCCGGTGAACAACAAAGCACTTGCAACCTTCCAATCACATAGTACGTTAAATAAGTCAATAACGGATCTTTTGTCGCATGGTAATGTCCCCGTTAACAGTGTCCATATCAATGTTATCACTGTAACAGATAAGAGCATAGTTGCTGTTATTAACTCAGTATGATTAGGATATTTCCTTGAATGCTTTTCTGATTTCCAAAAGCACATTGCAAAGTTGATTGGTGTTATTAGTAAATAAATATCACTAAATCTAGCTGGTTCGTTCAAACCATGCAACTCTAGTATAGTTGCACCAGCTAAAGCTATCAATGGTGGAATAAATGGGTTGTCACATAATTTCGTTGGAATTTTGTTATTGATTGCTTTGTCATTTTTATTTTGAGTGGACTTGCGACGAAATGTGGAGTGTATTAAATCAAATAAAGGTGGCATAATAACTCCTAATCCACATGAAAATGCTGCTTTAGATGCTGAAGTATATTGTAATATCTGTGCTTGAGCTATAAAACCAACAGCACAATAAAATCCTAATTCTAAACTTCCAATAAATGCACCATAATCAACTGGTTTTGAGTTGAAATATGATATAAATGCTGGAATAAAAAATAATGTCGCTAAAAAGAATCTAAACATAGTAACTAATGGTGGAGCTAGTTTATCCTATGAAAAAGTAAGCAAAATTAAGTACGAGTAAGCTGGTTAGCGAATATTGGTGAGTACCTGTAGGAGTTTGGTTGTGATGTAATTAGAACCGTACATGCATGATGCACTAGCGAGTGCGCACCGGGCAATAACTACATTATCTGTTTGAATAAACTTTTGCAATGGATTTTTATTCTTTTTTATAACAGCAACCTGCTTAATTGGCTGCTTCGCAGCTGTTGTAACTACCAACAGCAGTAGAATCAGAATGTAGAACATACGCATGATATTTTTTACCTGTTTCCTTTCCCAAATTCAACAAGGCCGCGGTTTTCACGGCCCTATTTCTTGAGAAGTTTAGTAGTGATTATTAATATGATTAGAACACGGGAATGGATACACTGGTTTCCCATCTTCCTTTGTTTCTACATTCGTACCATTTTTTAACTTGGAAATGTAGTAGAAGGATCCGGTGGGTCCTGAATGTTGAACTACCAAACAACAAATCCGGAAATCAAATCAAGATACCAAATAGCATTTGAAATTTGGAACAGTCTGGAAGAATAATGTCGTATCAAAGCGTTCCAGAGAATGCAGCTGGGCCATTAGTAGCAGACAGTGCAAGAGCAGTCGATATTAATGATTATGATAAGAATGGTAAAGATTATGTTGAAGGCAATGTGTTCAAGCATTACGATGAAGATGAATTATCTGGACCACCATTACCTGCCACGATATACACATCAGCCATGATTTGTAGTTTAGGCTTTAGTGCACAAGAGCTAGTAGAATGGAGATCATTTTGGGTTATATTACCAAATTGGTTAATTGTTTTATTTAATTATATTTTTTCATTTATTGTTATCATATGCATTAAAGAGTTACGAGATGACACTCCTACTTGTGAGGCAGATTTTGGATTACTAATGTTAAGTGTTATTGCATTTACTACCTATAATTTAGGTGAAATATATGAAACATTTTGTATGTTTTACTGGATATACTATCAACCAACCTCAAGTAAACATGAAGAATTAAAATTTAGTTCAGATGAGGAAGAAATCCTGTCAGGAATGACAGTAGAATACAAATTTTTATGCTACATAACACTTGTATTCCCTAAATTATTGATTGGCATATTAATAGCATATTATGGTAGGACTTACCTATCCACTCTCTTATGTACTCACTAACTTACTTGCTTTTACAGGTAACACTTTCTTATTATGCTCAGATAGCAACCAGGACATTATTCTGAACAGTATGGCACTAAAATTCATAACTGAAAATGATGAGATCATTTTTGAATCCATGGTACCACAAAATTTAAGAGACGTTACAGAAAAATTACCACCAATTAAAGTGAGTCATTCGACCAAGTTATGGGGCTTGTATAAGCCATATTTGATTGCTTTTTTCATTGGTTTGATCACATTATGGACCTACAGTGATGTATGCCTCGATGATCCTGCAAAAGAAATTGCTTAAATATATTTACTTTATTTATATAAGTACAAATTTAACACCAAAATAGCGCTCCGCACTCCCTTACATACACTTCTTAATTCTCGCTACTACCATCGGATTTAGATGATGAAAACATTGAAAAAAGAGACCAACCATCGCTACTATCACCATTAAAGTTATCATTATTTATCTCACTATCAAAGTAAGAATCTGTTATGGCAACGCAAAAGGAGTCTAGTGCGATTCCATTAGATATTTCTTTAATAGTGTTTGAAATACTATCTTGGGGCAACATCCTTGAAGCAATTAGGCTGAATTGGGGTAGTAAACTGGCTAAATAAATTGAATTTGTGGTCTGCCGTAAATCGGGTAAATCAGAATCATCAGAGCTAAATACGTCACGCTGAAGGGAATCAAATACGTGAGTAAAACACGTCTCTAACACTTCATTTAAAACCACAACAAACATGGGCGATTCAACAATATCCCAAGTTTGATTTTGTAAATTATGTATTGGCAACATTTCACTTCCCATGAAAAGACTACGATTAGTATCTAGTACTGTCTCGTCGGGGATTATCATAGACTTAACTAGTAACGCCATATCTGTCTCCAATGTCGCTCTTATATTTTTATTCATTTCATATAATTCTGCAAATGTTAATCGTTTTGCCGCTTTTCCATTAGGAATCCAATCACGCACATTCTCAATTACTGCATTTCTTACTCTAGCTGCGAAATTAGATAAACCGGTGTGCAGTAGATACTCATAAGTGTTACGAATTAGTGATTCAAAATTAATAGTATCATAATTTTCGTTGTTACTAGTGATGTCTTTCTTTCTTGTGTACCTTCCAAGTAAGTGCAACTGTATCCGTAATAGTACACACGTAATACTTAACATATACGCAGTGACATATAATACGGTGAAAGCTTGGATCTTCAACTCCTCCCATAGAAATGATTCCTTATCATCATTACCCGCTTCAGGATTGTTTTCAGTATAAACTGAACCATCTGTATTATCCTTTTTAAGTTTTCTGAATTCTCTTATAGCTCTTAATGCTGAATCAATATCAACAATTTTATTTATGCACACATTTAATGTTGGAAAGATTTTTAAAGCATTATGCTCAAACATTTTTCTTAATCTAAGCAAAAGTCTTGATCGCATCATACTAGGTTTTATTGTATTTTTTTCATTTTTATTACCTTCCTGGGATCCTTGACGCACATAAACTGGTCTATTGCTTGCTGTATAAGTCGTGTATAACGTTACCCCTATTGCAACTACTGCTGTGGCTGCTATCTTGGCGCGATTATTCCACACAAATTCCTTAACATTTCGCCACATTTTTCACAGCGTTTTACTCAAGGACTCAAGAAAGCAATCACACAATCTTCTGCTGTCACTCCTTTGCTATTACTTTAAATTAAATAACAATTTAGCTTGACTGCCTCTAGAAACGTATTGATGAAGTTCTCTTTTTTTTACTATTCCTGGAATTTTGAAGAAGTTCTGATGAGAAAAAGGTACTTCATTATATGGTAAAGTAATCAATAACCTATATTAATATAATGATAATTAAAAATATAAAGAGATAAGGAAGTTACATCGCTCTAATAACGATGATTCACTCTAATAAAGGAAGTAGATAGTACGTAAATTCTTAGGACACGAATATATTTAGATAATATGGAATCTACCAGTTACCAGCATATTAATTAATACATATGTAAAAAATAAACACCATAATATAACTCAATCGTCCCGTTTCTTTACGTTTTTGCTTCTTACTCCCGAGTCCATTTTCAAAAAAAATTCAAAAATACCAAAAATAGTGAAGTAGAGAAGGTGATAATGTCACCCAAGCCAGGTCCTACTGCTCATTTCTGTGGCTACCAAGAGAAGAGTAATGAGTGCCAAGCACAGGAGCGCAGGAATAGGCTTTCACGTATACAACAACTTCGTGTTGTCGAACGTGATAATGTGAGGGATAGATGTGATTTATATCAGAATGTTATTGATGAAAGAAAAGGTATTAGAGAGTTTGAAGCTAAGAATCAGAAGCGTATATTATTACAACAACAGTATGCTGAATTGGTTGATGAATGGAAACGCAGTTTAGTAAATAATGGTAAAGCTATGAAAGAAGCTAAGGAGACTGCAGTTATTACTCAAAAACGTATTTATCAAAAAGAATATTCTAATAGATTGATTGCACAACATGCCAAAGAGAGGAATAAGACAGCTGCTATCGAGCTATCTAAAGATCGTATTCCTTTTGAAACTGAGGAACAAAGAAAAATTCAATATACTACTGCATTACGTGATATGGCCAAGGTACAAAGAGAAAATGCCCATCAAACTGCCGAATCGAAGCATGCGAAAGAATTGGAAATTGAAAAGCAGAAACAACATGATTATTATGCTCATGGTAAAATTATTAAGCATCAAGTTGGTGCTGAACAAAGTGCATTTTCTATTTTGGATAGAGGTCCAGTTGTTGTACACGCATTGATACATCGACATCATCTACCATCTACTGCTCCAAACACCACCACAACTAAACTTGTTTATAATGCTGAATTAGAGGAGGATGTATCTCATAGACGTCTATGGAAGCGTGTTATGAGTGAATTAACCGGCAAGAAAAAAGCTAAAGTTCGCTCTAAAGCTGCTGTTAAAGTTAGAATTCAACATAAACAAGTTGATCATATGGAAGATGAGCTAATGATGCTTCATAATGTTGATCGTATCGGTTCTCGTTCAAATCGTGCCAAATCTGCTGATGTGGTACCACCTGATACACAGTCACCAGTATTATTAAGCGCATTTGAAAGAATCTTTTTATTGAATCAAAATGTTGATTTGGTGACTAAAGGTAGTGATGCCATGTCTGCAACTACTATAAGTAGTACACCAAAGCATGTTGTTTTATCCACATCTGAAGTTAAGAGTCAAATTAAAGAGTTGTCTCCTAGTCCTAAGAGATCATCGTCACCTAAAGTTGTGATGAAATCTAATAACTGGACCGTAGTGGATGACTCAAGTAGTATTGATGATGAAGAAATTGATGTCGCGGTAGAGAATGTATTAAGTGGAGCACCAAAATGGCAATCGGCTGTTGAAACTAGCCGAAGCAGAAAGGTTGTTGGAAAAGATACATCTTCTTCGCTAAAATCAACTTTAGATGCAAAGAAATTACAAGTATCAGCTCCTTCGTGGACTGCAGTAGCTACTAGTGGTTATGGTATCGAGGCAGAAGACCCAGTTGACGATGTTGAGATGCCAAGAGGTGCACTACCTCGTCCATTTAATAAAGAAGATGTATGGAGAAACTTACCTATTGAAGAAGCAATTGTAGAGAAGAAATTCATGCCAAAAATGAATACGGTTGTTGATTGGTACGAAGGTGATGACAATAACAATGACTATGGCGACGATGACGATTCACTAAAAGTTGACGAGAATAATTATAAGCAATATTTCCCATACGATGAGCAATCAATCCATAGTTCTGAGGCCCAAAAAAGTTTCTATGAGGTTCATTTACCAACTATCCCTATAACGGAGTCGGTGTCACCCGCAGTATTGAGTCCGCAATCCAGTTATAAAGGTGAATCTATTCAAAAGGAGCATCACACTTTAACACCTTTATTAATTTCAACTGGTATGGATAATATGGATGAACAAGGTGAGGTCGATGGGTCATGGCTTACTGAGGACAATCTGTCACACAGAAGTTACATCGGAGACGAAGATGACATTGTTAGCCGTGGTTTGTCATCTGATGCCTCAACTGATGTAGCACGTCATGATAACGAGACTTTTTTCAGTGATTCAAAATCAGCATTATCTGATACTTCACCACCTCCATATTCTGTTATTGATAGCTATGATAGATATGCTTCAACTGAGTCGGATGTTGATCGTAATAATCGGGATGACAGTGATGAAGATGAAGTATTAACGCCTAAACCATCACCTGTTTCAAGCCCAAAAACCATGAGCAGTAGTCGTGTTATGACATTAATAGCCCCTGATTTAACCGACGACGTCGTCGCCAGTGCATCGAAGCTGTCTACTAGTAGTAGCAGCAGCAACTCTATATTCCAAAATATACAAGATTCTGTTAGCAGTGTTAATCAAAGCATTCACTCTGAGAAAACACCATTTAAGGAGGTTGCAATTGATGTTTTGACTGGTTTAGCAGATCGTTCGTGTGAAATTTCTCCTTATCCCGGTGTTACAGAATATTCTGAACTTTCCACTACTGATTCTAGTGTACTTTCAAGTTCAATGAAGAGTGAGAAGGCGATGACACCAATGAGAGAGGCAGCTGTCAATACCTTAACTGACTTAATGAATGCACCATATGAGACGAGTAGGAATAGTAGTGCGCGGTCATCTCCTTCACACGTCTCCAACATGTCTAGCAGTACCAATGTAAGTATGAAGAGTCCATTAAGTGCAGAATCACTACCTGGTATGTCACCAAGGCGTCAAATTGCCATCAATTCATTGACTGATTTGATGAATGCACCTTACGAAACCAGTCGACACAGCATTAGATCATCTCCTGTGAAGTCCCCACTTGCAGTGTCTATGATGTCTTCAAGTAGCAGTATATCCAGAAGTCCAATGAGAGATGTACCAATGGACTTGACCCCAATGAAGCAAGAAGCTATCAATACCCTGACTGATTTAATGAATGCACCATACGAAAGTAGTCGCTCTTCCCCATCGAAGTCACCGTTATCTACTCATTCGCATTCTTACCAATCTGTTAACACCACCATTACCAGGAGCCCTGTGAATAGTGAGCTTGATATTACACCTGCTAGACAAAGTGCCATCAATACACTGACTGATTTAATGAACGCACCATATGAAAGTAGTCGTTCAACTCCAACAAGTAGGAGGTCGCCTCAATATTTGTCGCCATCAAAGTCACCGCTATCAAATATTTCACAATCTTATATATCCAACAGCACATTAACGAATAGTCCTCCAATGCATGAGGCATCAGTTGATCGCCTATTAAAATCCCAAAATAATTCATCAACTGACTTAGCAAAGTCACCGCGTATACTGAGTTCATCACGTGGTAGTGCGACTGTATCTCTTATGTCTAATGATAGCTTCGATGATAGTTCCTCGGATAATAGTAGCAGTATGGGTAGCGATGGTAGTCCGGTTCGTGAGCAACAAGATCGCATGGTACATGATAGTCTCAATTCCTCTTATCACAGCACGGTCACATCATCAACCAAATCAAGGCCATCAAATCATTCGGTGTCACAATCCTTCCACAGCAAAATTATAGATATTGATACCGCTCTCCTTGAAATTAACGCCGAGTTATTGAACCAGTCGATAGCTGTTGATTCCATCTCATCCAGTGCTCATGTAAGTAAAGTAGTAGCTGTTGAACGAGTCATTCCATCGTCACCATCAGCTGCTTCTAGTATATCATCTTACAGTGGCTACGACAAGTATACAGATCATGTTAACTCCGCTATGTTTGAATCACCAGCCAAAGGAGACGCGTCGTCCCGCGCACTGAGTAACCTAGAGGATGAGATTGACGATGATGAGATCCAGATGCTTCCACGAATGCAACCACCAAATCCATTTGACTACATAGACAACGACGGTTTAAATACAGAAATAACTAATGATGGTGATGACTATAGCGATGATAGATCAGAATCAACCGTAGATGAGATGCCTTTCTCCCTACTGGAAGTAAGAGCTGTTCCAGGTACCAAAGCACAATCACCAATTAAAATTTCAACCTCGATGACATCATCAGCATCTGAAAGAATAACATTAGACCATCTACTCGGTAACGAAGGTATTAGTAGTAACTCCAACTCTGCCCTCGATATATCATTTGCATCTAGTTCTTCAGCACACTCTTCATATATGACTCTGAATGCTAATAACTTGGCATTAACTGGGCAAGTACCAAAGTTATCATCTCCACCACGACAAGGTGTGCAGTATGACGCGGCTCGAGTGAGAATACGGGAAGAAATTGCGGGATTAAAATCTCACTTAATTAATATTGTTGGTACAACAAATAATCAGGTGAATGTATCCGTTGATTCTGTGAGTAGTAGTGAGGTTAGCCTTGGAACATTAACTAAAAAGCATCCATTAATGAACTCTTTCCCTACACCTGATGAGGCATCAGGTTATAACAATGAGCTATACGACCCTGTGAACTCACCCATGGGATTAAGACGCACACTAGGTGTAAATTATTTGTTAGGTAGTGAAAAAGATGATAGTTATGATGTTATTGATGAAGATTCACTAGTTGTTTCTGATATTTCATCATCGAGATTACAAAATAGTACTGGGAAAGTAAGTAACACACCAGTACAAGTCATGGGAAGCACATATGACCTGACTCCCATGAGCTTGTTATCAGAAGGAAGTCTTCAACAGCATTTAATACAATTATCTCGTCGATCTAACGAGAATAATTCTGCAAGCAAGTACAGTATCTTATCTGGTGGTAACTTGTCTGAAGGATACACACCCACTGCAGATAGATTCAATCCTGTCGATCGTAGCATCAGTCCTGCCGTCTTTAACGGCGGTACTCAGACCTCCTTGTCAAGTGGAAGCATTGATTCACAGGAAATTATCCACGACTCACTGGATGATGAAGACGTCGAGTCATACAGATTATAAAGAATATTATTTCATTGTATTTTATTTACAATTATACACTATTTTCATAACAGTACAGTGTTTTTACAACCGCAATAACGGTAGACTTTCCTCATTTACTTTGATCTCTTCTTCCTCCTCATCCAGTCTATTATTTGCATCACTAACAGCAGTTGATATTTCAGGGATCTCTGGTTCAACATACTCAGGTAGCACCAATATGTCATTGAGCTCACCATTTAAAGCTGTTACACTCCGTTCTTCTACTGCAATATCACACGATGCAACAGTCGATTGTAATGTAATAAAGACAAAAATATCTAGCAGAATACAGAAGGACCAATAGGGAGTAGAAAGCACCTCCAGCAGCCCAATTAACAAGAAATAACCACATAAGAAACCAGTAAAATTATTAACCGCGTTTATTTTTGGTACAAAGAATTGTATTATTAGAAACAATACAAGAGGGGTAATGGACCTTTTAGTGAGCGAGTGAGTGAGATAGTGAGTTAGTGTCTGAGTAGTGAGTGATATACCATGGTATAGGAATGATCCCAAAGAAATAAAAATAATCTGTATAATATACCATAGTTGACGGAATAGACGCATATGCAAGCCACCCTAAAAGAGTGCCTGTACAACCGAATATATCGACGTTATAAAGTGCAGCATGAAAATTATTCATGACTACATCACTAGCACCACCTGTTGATCTTGATCGTGCATTTATAGAACTTAATATAATCATAACAAGTATTGATTCGGATAATACCAAAATAATGGTATACTTGGCAAAATATATAGTACCTAATGCCCATTCTAGAGACCGAATGCTCCATAGCGACGTAACCATGAAGATGTAATGCGCTGGTGAAGGATGTAATAATCCAGCGGTCAACAAACGATAATATTGTTTAGAAACCATAATTTCTTGATAATTTATAGCATAATTTGTGTGATTTATTCGCTCAAATAGTGTGAAAACAAAAGAAAATGTAATGGCTATTATCAAAAAGGAGATAAATGGTGCATGGAACGCCTCTTGGAAGGTGTATAAAAAGCTTGCCATTTTCCCACTTCTATCTTCTCCTTCCAAAGAATTTTATCCGATCTATTTTATCAAAGTACACTCTTACTTATATCTTAAATGGTATACCACAGCTTGAGTTCAACTACTCAGTCTGTGTATGCCAAGTTCTCCTCCTCTTCTCTTTCTTTCTATCTTTGCAAATGAGATTCCAGGAGAGAAGGCCGGAATGTCTCATAAAATCGTTAAATATCTTTATTTAAATGTGAGAATATTTGTGACCGAACGATGACATGTTCTTGCAGTGTTTCTGAAGCTACTACTCGTCTGTCATAGCATTCTTCTCTTCTTTAACTCTTCACCGGTACCAGTGTCGGTACCAAAATAAAATTCAGCGAAGTTTACTTCAGTCAGAGACTCCTCCAAATACTACAGCTATGGCACTTTTTGTTATGAGAGCGTCTACATCAGTATTTATCCGAATGCATCTTTGATTAGGAATAACAGAATGAGCAGTTACAAGTTAGTCGGTATTACTCGAGTATGCTGTGAAGCTCTCTCTCCGAGATCACCGTTAACATCGCCAATTATTATAA
>JACCDO010728651.1_pt1 | contig 15623 bp, 9 predicted proteins | sample 7446101 | NCBI WGS metagenome assembly JACCDO01 (sample SAMN15323440, study PRJNA562643) | freshwater metagenome | isolation source: river surface water | place: USA:Blue River Watershed | collected 2017-08-16
GGTCTATTCACATTAGTAATGCTTTTGGATCGGCGCCTTTAGGAACTGTTGTTGCAGCCCTATATTTGTTAGCAGAATCAGAAGTGGGGGTTCTATCTCAGAGTGAAGAAGAGGTGCGAACAATACGAGATTCGTTGTACGAACGATGCATCGTTCATATTATTCATCAGGCGTTACAATTTTCAATCCCGAATTATCAATGTCGAGAAACTCCAAATCTTAGCGGAACATTAATGCAGGAATGCAGCAAGCACAATGATGGTTCGCCATCTTCTTACAAAAATAAAAACGCTTCTGATGACAGGACAAAATCCCAGCCCGATCCGATGACGGAAGCTGATGAATACTCGGAAAGTGCAGGTGACTATGTACCGCTGGAGTGGGCACTGCGCGTAGTGCAGGTGTTGGGTTGCCCATCACCCTTGACTCAAAAACTAGCAAATACTGCAATGTTTATTCAAGCGCTTCGTTCTGCTTACCGAGCAAACAAATTCGATCAGTGCGCGCTTTTGATAAGCCGTGTTGGGGATCTTATGGCGGGTGGTCTATTAGACAGCTGCGCCGTCGCGGAGATCGAATTTGTATTCCGGCACTTATGCACAGAGGATGCGCGTACTCAAGTGCGTGATATTCTTCATGAGCAATGTTCGGCGGCGCAAAAGGCTGTGATATCAACTTTTTTTGCGCACATGGAATTTAACAAAATCCCCGTAACTAGTCTGGATTTCCATGCTTTTTTGACGCCTGTATCAACTCAGCAAGATTTGCAGTTACTACAAGTTCTTAGACAAGTGAACGCTCTAGCACATGCTTTGACAAAGCCACATACCGCTCCGACTGATGCGACAAAATCGAATCAGGAATCAAAATCACAGAATCACGGCACTCCTTCTTGTGAAGATGCAGGGCACGACGCTCTAATAAGGATATGCCGCGTAGCAATATCAATTAATGCGGCTGTTAGATCGACTGCAGTTGCGCGTGTAATTGCTGTCTGTGGTGAGTCGATGCATGCAGTGCGGAATTGCCGCCAAAATTACCTCTTGCAGTTGCACTCTGCAGATAAGCGGGAGAATTCGACATCGACTTTAACAAAGAATTTCCTACAAATGGGAAAAGATGCATTTGTATCCGAGCAAGGTTATCTATACGATTCAAATAACTCGCCAGAATTGGTACTCGCCTACTTCAGATTAGGTGCAGCATTGTACGGTGGACATCGGATGGTCTTAAACGCTGCTGCGCATGCTCGTAAAGCCGCATTGGACATGCTTTGTGCAGAATACCACAAGCAAGCAGAGTCTATTCGAAAATATCTTGCAAACATAGGATTCAATTACGCTGAGCGCCAACCTGGCGATCCAAATAGCTCTTTGTTTGATATTCAAGATCCTTGGTTAATGCAATTGGAGCACGAAGCTGAAGTGCCATTAATCGTATCACCTAATGCACTAGAAGCAAGCATTTCGTTAAAATCAGTCAAAGAAAGCGAGCTTTGTGACAACAAAGATTCCCTCGCATTGCGAGAAGTCGGATTATCGACGAACGATGTTGAAAAAGCGAGCGTTGCCTCAGATCCAAGTAATGATTTTGCTATTTCTAGTTTCGGTCAGTCATACTCTGTGCAAATGGCCGCTAAGATATTGCGCCAACAAATGCAAACTCATATTCATACTCTTTGCAATACATTGTTATATCTCATAGACCCCAAGGGTCTATTAGCGAAGGGCGCCCAAAATAGTTATGTCAATGCAGAATTGACGGGTGTGTGTGGCGCTGTAGTCCTACAGCGAGGAGGTTTATTGTATTCCGAATTGCTTCTTCTGTCCGGAGTTCTGGACACTGCTCCATACCCTTGGATAGCGTTGCAAGGATCTGCTAAGTCCAGTGCAAGTGATGAGACCGGAGCTGCAGTCTTGGTTGTGACGAAGGTTATGCTAATTGCTTTACAGCCGCAGCAAGCATTTCGTCGTACAAAAAGACACTATAATTCAAATAATGGTAATAACCCTGACTCCAATAATGCCTTTGAAGATAAAAACCACGATAAAATCAAAGCCGATGACAACGAGGATGCGCTTCCGGACTCAGATATTTTAGTATCGAGGCAGGTCCTGTGGTATTGCTTTAAAATTTTGCAATCTTCCGAAGTTCTGCAGCAGTGCGACACGTCTTCTCCGGTATATAATATTTCGGTAGATGCTCGATTAGGTGGTATTGAGAGCAAACAATATGCGCCCGTGAAGCGTGCATCACCATCGCAAATGGCAGTGTTCATGTTACTTGGCCAGTGGTTGGGTTTACTCAAGGGTCATGCTGGCTTTGAGACCGTACCGCGAGTCAAAACGAACCTTTCTTTCGGCCCTGATCTTAAAATTAGCTCATCAGTGTTGACAATACCCTCTCTATTAGCAGCTGCAAAGGTGCGACATATCGCGCGCACTCAGTTGGAACGATCACGAGACGCTGCATGCCTTAAACAGAGTCCCATCATATCATACGCTCTTCATACCTTGATCTGAATTCATAAGCTGTATATTTATTTATTTTGAAAAATTCGGATTTCAAAAATTCCTAATATGTCTGCATTTGTAAAAAGTAAACAAAGCATAAATTAGCATGTCTAACTCACTTATGCCTAGAACCTATGACAGGTTAGGGTTCGTCTTTCGCTCAGGGTTCGTCTTTGGGCTAGAATAATCAATTTAACAGATAGTGATAAGTTACACATAAAATTAAATATCTATCACGAATTCTATGTCCAAATTCATATAATGAAACTAAGTACAAATGTTAATCGACCAAAACGTTATAGATGAGCTGATAGTTGAATGAAGGGTTTTCATTTTAGCGACGATTTCAGCGACTGAAGCACTGCAGTTAATAACCGCGCTGAGCCGGCATGTCCCGACTCTATGGTTTGTATCACCTCGCCGGAGTTCGATTTCAAATAAAGTTGAGTGACTGGACCGCAAAAGTGCTTCGCACTAGCTGCGTTAGCATTATTGTGAACTGAAGTCGGATCGATGTCCAGTTCATCTGCAGTCGCGTACATATACGACCATGTTACTGCAGAACCACCGCTATTAATAAACAAATTTTGCGCGATCCATTCGACGCTTTGAATCGTATTGATTACTTTTGGCTGAATTATTGCATATCCATTAGAATCACACCTTATTGTCAGCTGTGAAGGTAGTTGGCGTATTATTGATTCCAATGTAAGTACATCTCTAGTCGGACAATGTTCTAGCAAGTCTTTGTCCGTGCAATTCTGAGTTGAATCAAGATGCTCTGTATGACTCTCATTAAGCGGTGGGCTCGTCACGTCCCCATTGTCATTCTCTAGGGGTAAAAAACTCCCATGCTGATCCATGATCTTGTTTAAACCTGCCTCAGACACCGTGCGGGTTTGTACTTCTGAAGTAGAAGAACCTACAGATGCAACAGTTTTGACGCGAAACAATGTTTTATACCTTTCGGAGTCTAGTTCAAAGCCTTCGCTCCTCAAACGATTAGCAAATTCGTTCAAAATTCCGAAATCGGCATTGATATCAGTTGACCGAAAACTATTGAATTCCAAACTCTCTTTCAGCACTTTTCTATTCCCATTATCACGACTTCTCGAAAATATTCGCCCACCATTTTCCAAGACCCAGTAATCTATCATAGGGAATCGACGCTGGCGTGACTCCATGTCTGCAGCATGTATACCACTGACACAAATTATCGGAACGATCATGCTTATTTCATCAAGTAATACTAGTGATTCTGTTGATACAAATCTTGAAACCCTTTCGTATGCATCAATATGATTTTCTTTGACATTTTTTCCTTTAGCCTCTGTCGAAGTGAAAGCCAGTGATTTATCACAATCTATAAGAAAAAATTGCATTAGACCATCATTTTTATTCAAGGATGTGATGCTTATTATTTGAACGATGAAATTGAGCAAGAAAAGTAGCGCCATAGTTCAGCCATCAATAATAAGGGGAGGCCTTCAAAAAGTGAAGTCAGACAGTGTAAAAAAAGTAAAATTGGGGAAAGAGTGAAAACTGACTGGAGAAACCATTGAATTCTTTTGGTAGATGATATGTTTAAATGCAGAAACAACCGCTTAAGTCTCGCGAAAATATCGTATATACATCGCTATATTATACTTACATCGTTATTTATACTTTTATACAATACTATGTCATCGAAAAGGCTCGCCCTACATATCACCATGTACACGCTTAACCAGCGGGTTCTCAATATTATTTTCCATATCGTCTTCTGTTGGTAAGAGAGAGTGCTGAGATGAAGGAAGAATTACCGTCGCACTGTTAGCACGCTCATTGCGGGTTTTCTCGATATCCGCACGTTTCGCCTTGTAGATAAAATACCACCAAATAGCCAGTGCGGCGAACAATGCCCCTAAGGAACAGAACAAAGCAACTTGATGGGTTTTCATCCAGTTTTCGATTTTCGCCAGTGAACTGATGGGCGCAGGTGATGGTGAAGGAGCCGGTGTTGGCGAGTTGGCGCCCGCGCATACTTTGAATTGCGTGCCGGGACACTCCCACATTGTTGAAGTAGTGATGAGCGCTGGATCCGGTTGTGTGATGATCATACGATCGAGCACTTCGTCGTTTGTGGCATCGATGAAGCGGAAGTTCATCTGAGTTGCATTGACTGCTTCAATTATAGAATAGCCCCATTTAAACCAATTCTTCTCGTTCCAGGCTGGCTGCTCTTTGTTCACGCCAGTCATGAGGTCTGCCCCACCTGTTCCAAGCATATAATGCACTGTAGCTTGTGGATTGGCATGCATCGCCACTTCGTTGCCGTTTTCATCTATTTTTATCGTAGCAGCTTGTACTACCTTAAATTCCAAAATTGCACTTTGCCGTTGCACACAGTGCATGTGGCCATATATTCCTAAATTCACGCGATATTTCCAAAGCAACGGCTCCAAGTTGCGTACCATGAGGTCCATATTCGCGTTGTCGCTGGAAGGCACCCACTCGCCATTCTTGTTGTAGGGACCATAGTCACTACTAATATACATGGAACGGTAAGCACCGAAGAGCACCCATGGACTTTCGGTGCGGTTGATGGATTGCAAATCGGCCTCCAACCATTTCCACTGTTCAGAGCCGTGTGTAAAGTTGTGCTCACTGCTTAGTCCAATCACGTGAAACAGTCCGATTTTATAGCTCCACCAAGGTTTATCTTTCGTAGCGGGCTTCGGCTGTGGCAGCATCTTTATGGCTGATACAGTGCATTCTCCCCCGCTGTCACTACCCCTATAAAAGCTCGTGCTTTTGTCGGTAGGCGAATCGGTCTCATGGTTGCCCACCGTAGTCATGTACAGAGTATGGGCCGCCATCGGCGACATCATGTCCATATAAAAGTCCCACACTGCCTCGTACCCCACTGCGTAAGATAGATCCCCTCCATGGTAAATCCCATCAATTTTTCCAAGCGCACTTAGATGGCCTACGCTTTCAGCGGTAAAAATAGAAGCCGCACCATAATGATTCCAAGTCCATGCTTGATCATTACTGCCGCGGCCCAAATCATCATACCACACTAAGGTGGTCGGACGGGCTTTAGGCTGCGTGCCGGGCAGCGGCGGTATGAAGAGCTCCCAAACCCTTTGTGTGGCGTTTCCACCCCAAGATGACCACGTATTAGTGGACTTATCGCCAAAAGTGTAATAAATTTTTGATCCAGCGTACTTCTTCATACCAACTAATTGAGCACTATGTATGAGTCCCATATCCCTCCAACCGCGATCATTGGCTGGCCAGCCGCAAAATTCGCTCTTGTCAATACGATCAGTGGTTGCTTTGACCGTTACAGCATTAGCAGAAACACGTAAAACCTCAATATTGCTTGTACTCGTGTGTTTACCATCTGCTGTTGATTGAGGTTCAGAGACAAATCCAGGCACATCAGAAGCTTCATGTGACCAAATGAGTGTGGGTTCTTTCGTGGCTTCGGAGCTGGACCACATTACGTTAAATACATCGTAATCGCCGGTAGGTACCACTCGCGGACGGAGCTGTTCATTAACGTTGAAGTATTTTAGATCAGTGTGAGTATTGGTATTATTAACTGCTGTTTTATTTTTATTGAACCCCCCAATAATATAGTAAAACCGCACATCGGCTCGCAGATTTGTCATGTTGAATGTGATTGTGCCCTTACCAGTTATGTTATAAGCCGGGTTAAAATCGTCACAAAAGCCATACTTCACCGGAACTGTGGTAGATATGTCAACGTCGGCGGGAGAATATGCTGCGATCCAGTCGCTATGGTGTGGTGATGACGTAGTAAATGAGACGGTCACCATCTCGTCATTCCAAATATTGCGAGGATGTACGTTTGTAATCTCCCAGATATTATCATCCACATTAAGCAAACTGCGCTGAAGCTCATCGAGATTAGATAAACTTTTCATTTCACTGTAAGAAAGCAATTCAAATTCATTCTGTATATCATGATGATTGATACCATAGGCCTCATAAGCATCCCACAATGCTTGTCGCTCAAACGTTTTAGAAGATACGTCACGTCTATAAGATTGTGTAAACAACTCACCTTCCGTCAGCGCGTAATGGCAAAGGAGTATAATAGAAAGTAAACGCCATCCTTTAAAAGCGCACATCAGTAATCGGTAAGTAACACCGAATCCTTCAATCATTCGTATAAACTACAAGCAGAGAATGATACACACGCGATGATAGATTGTAATCACTCTCTAGAGAAAAACAGAAGGAGTGGATGCTGATCTTTGTCGATAATGCCGCGGAGATAGTTGGTCAATCTATGGCTAGCCAAGGTTTTGGTGTGAAACCTAACCCGAAACTTGCGCTCCAAATGAAAATTACAAGCTGAATCCAAAAAGTTTCCGTCTTAAGGCGGAAAGAAGTCGTGATGCACACCCGTCTTTCAGAATTTGTAGAAAATCTAGTGATTGACAGAAAAAAACTTCCTATTGGTGATGAAAATGATAGAATACTGAGAATTCTTGAGCCTGATGCAGTAGTCTTATGCCTCGGAATCCGTACGCCAATTTGTAAAGCTAATAAAGGTTCGTTTAAAAGCATGTGCAGTGATGAGCTTCTATCTTCTGTGTTGTCTGAAGTGGTGAAAAGAATACCTCATGTGCCGCTAGAGGCGTTGGGAGAGGTTATGGTGGGGACCTGCCTGCAGCCGGGAGGTGGCCAGGCGATGGCTCGCATGGCAGCTTTTGAGGCGGGATTTCCTTATAGCGTACCTGTTGCCACTATCAATCGACAGTGCGCTTCTGGTTTGCAAGCTATTGCATCTGTTGCCGATGCTATACGTAGTCAATCGTTTAGAACTGGCAACTATGTTCAGTTTGATTCAAACAGCACTGCTAACGTGGCATCCTTGAGTATTATGCAGAAAATGCCATCTCAATTAGTGCATGATACTGGTTCTCATTTGCAGTGTCAGTTGGCTATCGCTGCGGGTGTTGAGAGTATGTCTACATGTAGCTTCGACGAAGGGACTCCGATAGTCAATTGGACGGCAGTAAAGAAAAGTCGATTGGCCGCAGCGTGCATGATTCCTATGGGTATAACATCAGAAAATATAGCCAAACTTTACGGTATAACTAGGCAAGAAATGGACGCATACGCGCTAGAGTCTCATCGGCGTGCTGACGCAGCTCAAAAGGCTGGGCATTTTGAAGATGAAATTTTGCCCATCTCAGACGTGAAGATAGATGGAGGAATACGTAGTGATTGCACTGCTAAAAGTTTGGCTGCACTTCCCACTGTATTCTTGCCCAAATTCGGGACAACTACAGCTGGAAACTCTTCTCAAACAAGTGACGGGGCAGCAGCAGTACTTTTGGCTTCCGAAATCACAAGGCAACAAATGAATTTACCTCTGTTATGTGTATGGAGGCACTATGTAGTGGTAGGAACGCCACCTGAAATCATGGGCGTTGGGCCTGCGTACGCTATACCAGCTCTTTTACATAAAGCTTGTCTGACAGTAGCTGATATCGATGTCTTCGAAATTAACGAAGCCTTTGCATCTCAAGCCATTTTTTGTGTTCGAATGTTGGGATTGGATCCTGCAAAAGTAAACCCTTATGGTGGTGCGATTGCGCTAGGGCATCCGCTGGGCTGCTCGGGCACTAGGCTGGTCGTAACATGTGCGCATTACTTGCGTCGACGAAATTTGCGTTACGGAGTTGTATCTCTCTGTGTTGGTACGGGCATGGGTGCCGCTGCTCTCATCGAGAACCCTGCATACACCGCACGTGAAAAAAAAAATAAACAGGAAACTCCGTCGGATGTACACCAAACATCTGTCGATCACAACCCACGACAAAGCAAACTGTGAATTATGTAATATATAATATCGTCAAAACAAGAAAAAGCAGTCGTTTTTAAAATCTATGATTCATGTTACGTTACTGATATACACTTTCAAAACTAGCATTATCGCCGCGATCAGGTACCCCCACATATCCCAATCGCTAACGGCATTCACCAGAAGAAACGCATCCTAGCCAATAACGATACCCATTTCAGTCGAAGTCCATCAGGCGGTTGGCAGACATCAAGCAAAGCAGACAAGAGCAAACGTATATAACTCTAAGGGTGAACAAAACATTTTTCCAAAGTATGCGCACCCCATAAAGACAGCCTTCGTTTACATCGTATCAAACCTGCATGAATCCGGTACTCGCCCATGGAGTATCGCCAGCAACGTTTACCGGTTAGCCTTTGCGACGCGTTCGATTTCATCCTTCTTCTTGATGGCGTAAGAGTTGGAGCTGCCACGGGCAGCATTGATGATCTCGTCGGACAAGCACTCGGCAATAGTCTTGATGTTGCGGAAAGCAGATTCACGAGAGCCGGTGGCCATCAGGTAAATAGCCTGGTTCACTCTTCGGAAGGGAGACACATCAACAGCCTGACGACGGACCACACCTGCAGAGCCCACACGGGTGCTGTCCTCACGGGGACCAGCATTGATGATGGCATCGACGAACACCTGAACGGGATTTTGATCAGTGAGAATGGCGATAAGCTCCAAAGTGTGTCTCACTATGCGCACAGCCATCAATTTCTTACCATTGTTGCGGCCGCAGCGCATCAGAGCAGTTGCCAAGCGTTCTACGATGGGGCATGCTGCCTTGCGGAACTTCTTGCGCTGGTAACGCCCAGCAGTGTGTGGTACATATGTGGCGTTCTTATCCTTTACAGCAATGAAGTCAACGAGAGAGATATCAGAAATCTCGACATCCTCGAGAGACCATTTGCCGAAGAGCTTAATAGAAGTTGCGGAGTCAGCCATTGTGCGATTGCGGCGCTAAATGTTAAGTTAAGAGCGTTTGAAAAAATGGGAAATAATACATAGACAAATATATAATTGAATCGAAAATATAAGTTAGTATGCAAAAAAAGATTTTTTAAAGAATTTGTGAGAAGAAACAGGTATGCACACTTAGGGAAGAATCATTATCGACGACCTCTTTGCCAGCCGCTAAAGAATCAGGAAATTCAACACAATTAAGTGTTTTATTACAGCTACATTATACTTCCTTTCGAATCATTTCGCGTTCCTAAAATTCACAGCATATACAGTAAAAAGTGTAGTCAACCAGAGCATGAGTGACTCAATCACATCGACACCAATCTTGATTGCCCAACTATGAACACTATTAAGCATATTGACACCTCTATATGCATCAAATAGTGACAAATAGGCTTCTTAGACGGATGGCATGGATATTGCGTAACAATACTAATACGTACCTTCAGAGATCGACCAATAGATGTTGTCTCCAGCCAATTGTCTCTGTGCCCACAGGGAACCCACAAACTCGTCCCTTAAAATGACGCCAAACCGCCCGTACGGTGAGTGGTTTTGTCACCTGAATCAAGTGAGCCTTGTGGTACAAGAAGAAATATTCCTGGTCATAAAAGTACAGAATATAGTACTAATATCAAATTAAACTAAATTTTATTGATATAATTTAGGAAAGCACCATGGCCGGTACAGTTATTAGCCAATCAGAATGGAATCGTATTGTACACAGTGTCGGACCAGAGACCAAAAATGACGCGAAAATGAAGCGAAAGGAAGAATTAAAAAAGCTTAGTAGCGATAAATATTCACATTGGCCGAATACATTGGACTCGTTGCGAGAGAAGAAACTAAATTTTGTAGCTGAAAAGGCACGACAAGAGGAACTTGCCCGGCAAGAGGTAGATCGACAAGTAAGTGATGCATGTTGTATGTTTAATTGTGTGATGATATAAACTCAAAAATTGAAACGTTGTTGTGAACTTTCGGTCAGGATTGAGCTGTTTTGAATGAATCTGTTAATATATCCAAGATGGACAATGATAAAGATATCGTTTCTACAAATATGATAGGGAGGCAAAGAATTTCAATAAAAATATATTTCTTATACAAATTGCATGTCATTCTCTTTGGTGCGCAGCGTGTGCTTCTCTTGGATTGTATATTAACGTTTTACTTACCTCACCTTACCCAACTACCCACTCCAGGAAGCAGAACTGCGTCGCAGAGAAAGGTTGGCAGCCATTAAACGCGCAAATGACCTAATGTATGACCAAACCGACAAAATGAAAGGACTAAGGGGGGCAAAGTTGTACTCAGAAGTTGTGCTAACTCGTGAAAAACAGTTAGAAGAAAAGAAGTTGCGTCAACAAGCTGAAAAGGAATATAACGCACGATTCCACGAGCACATTCTTGCCGTAGTAGCAAAGGGGGGAGAAGAAGAAGCGGATAAAGCACGTCGGCTAGCCGAAAAGGTCGACGTTATAAAGAAACAGCGCAAGGAGCAGGTGGATGAAGTACAAGCTAGAAGAGACGAAGAGGAGGCAGAAGCCCGGGCAATTGGAGAAGCCATGAAAAAACGTGCTAAAGAACAGCTTGAGGAAGAATTACAGTTACAAAAAGACAAGCAAGAGCGCATTGCGGCAGCCAACCTTGCCACATTAAAGGCGAACGAACGTGCGAAGGTTGTGCGAAAAGAACTTGCGGCCGTAGAGGCTCTTGCGGAAGAAACGCGTCAAGCAGAGAAAGAGCAAATTGATGGCCGTGTCGTTGCGCTTAAGGCCTTAGAAAAAAGGCGCTTTGAGAAAAAGCAACAGACACGCCAAAAGATGATCGATCGTGCCGTGGAGCTCCTTGCTCAGCAGAAAGCGACTGGGGACAGGCTAGAGCAGAAGCAAGGAGAGGAAATTCGTGCAAAAGAGGATAAAGCCATACAAGACAAAGCAGATAAGCGCGAAAAGGAGCGCCTCGCTATTGCGCAATCCAGGTCCGAGCAGCTTGCTGCCAAACAAGAAAAGCAACGCAAACAGTGGGAAGAGGATGATCGCATGGTCCAGGCCCAGCGGGAAAGAAGCGCGAAGGAGGAAGCCGCCGAAAAAGAAAAAAATGCCAGAGAACATGAGAATTTACGCAGATTAAAAGCTATTCAATATTCTGACGCAGCGAAGGCGCAAAAAAAGAAGATTGAAGAGCGCATTATCGCAGTTCAAGAGGCGAAGTTGTTGCAGGATGTGGGCACGCAGGATGACGATAAGTTTGCAAATATTTGCAGAGCAGAAATTTTGCGATTTACTCAGGAAGGAAAGCCTACTTATACGCTGTTAAAAGCCATGGAACAGACAGCGCCTCCTTTGTTGGCAGCGAAATTGGATCCAACAAAACGGGGCAAGGGCCTGGCCAAAGAATGATATGTTCGTCTGTTCAACTAACAGTGCTGCTGAACCATTTGGATGCGCACAACATATGTGTGAAGGTTTTAACACTAACCCTACTCGTAGTCTGTATCAATTGAAATTTAATTAATCAATGGCACTCTTTACTGTATGTTTATTCTTCAAACGCAATCGCACTTCTGTTGCATTTATTTAACATACAATTGCTTGTTTTTAACAAATTCGTAAATGATATTTAGCTTGGATAATGATCGAAATGTCTGGGAAGCAACGTGCTCAACAAGAAAATGTGGTACGCCGTACGAGCGTTGCCGTACGGCAGACTACAAAACTGATTCTGGACTCTCTTCGCGTTATGGCAAGTAATAACTTATTCTGTGTGTCATTGCTATAAATTCCTCGATTCAACAGTTTTGGCTTTAATTCTTATTTCATTTTTGGGATATAAATTGAAATGGACCAGATCGTTGTCACGGACTTTACAGATAGTGTTCTGAACGTGATTAATGCCGTTCGTAACGCCGCTTCTATAAGAGAGCTTCAAAATGCGATGGCAGAGGCTGCCTTGCAGCATGTATATACTCGGTCTGCTTACTATTCTGTGCCATCAATTGTAGATGCTGATGAGGAGAGTACTGATAGTCTTGTAGTGAGCACTCTGCAAGCATTCTTTTCAGATCCGACCAATTTGGAATCGGATGCTGTGCGACTTGCCATGTCTCCTCATGCTACTCATTGTGAAGCTATATTGCTTGAAGGAGAAGTAGAAATCAAGTATCAATTTAAATACCTAGAGCTACCATCGGTCAGTGCTCTTATTGACGGAGCATTGGTGGTGCAAGGACAAGTTCTTCAAATCGGTTATCGACCCGCTTTGTGCAATCTATTTTTTGGTGGGCAAGAACCTGATCTGGACATTGCGCCGTGGGAATTCATTTTTGAAGATGCTGGAGTGGGCTCGGAACATGGTGGAACCTTCACAATACCGATTCGAAGCATACCTACAAGTGCCAATATAGGAGGTATTCGGGTGCGTGTATTTGTTGGTTTGTTTAACCAGGCTCTTGAAGCACTGTATACTGATCCTTCTGATGAAGCGAAATCACACTTCATGTCACCTGAAAACTTGTCGGCAATTAAAGCGACTGGAGCGGACGGAACCGGTAGTGTTGAATCTGCACCTTACGTTGTAGCGCTAGAATTTACTGTCGGCGTCCATAATTTGCAACCATCTCTAAGTAGCATTGAACTGGATGTTGGCGGTGATGAGTTTGCTGCCATGGATTCTGCTAAGACTCAGGCACAAGTGCTTGCTGCTGTTCGGGTGGCTCTTGACGGTGACGAAATGTCGCAGCTTCGGGCCCAAGGTTTTGAATTAATTTGCTTGCATGTAACTCCAAACGGACATAGAACGGACAACGAAGGAGCTTGGCCGTTCTATATTATGGGCAAATATGGACCTGCCGCGAATGGTGGGATCACTAGCATTTCGTTTTTAACTGTACCTCGTCATACGGCTGGTGCAGTCGATGCAAACGAAGAGAATGATAAGATGGGAGCCAAATTGCCCCCAGCCTTAGAAGAAAGAGAGAGTGGGGTATTGGTGGAAACGTTCCTACAATATGACCTAGCTGCTTGCACGAGCGAAGACCCCGGTAGAGAGCATGTTTATTTGCAAATTCAAACTACTTTGCAACCTAAACGAAGTGAGCTAGTATATGAACGCGTGACCATGATCTCTGCAAGCGATGTAGAAGAACAAAGTAATGCACCTGGTGTTGTTGCTCGATCAGATGACAATTCTGTGAATGTGTTCCTGTCTACGTTAGATGCCTCGGGTTATTCATATGTCCCGCTACCTCCGAGCCTAGCAGCATCTTTAGGGTTTATCTATCCGAATGCCGGTTTGTTGTTAGAAAAGCTCAGTTCTGGGCAGGTACAAGGGGAAGCACTGGGTCATGCGTCTGGATCTGCTTGGGGATCAGTTGAAGACGAGGCAGCCTTACAGGCTGCAGCGGAGGCGGAAGAGGCTGTGGAAGAGGCTGTCCATGCACGTGCTAATGCTGGTGGTGTTGACGGCGAAGACGACAATATGTCTCACATGACAGGTTCTGATAATGGGGAAGAGGAGGTGGAGCTCAATGAATTGCAAATGGCGGAGCAGCTGGAAGAAAAATTGGCTGCCTTGCTCGAAGAACAACAACAACTGGAAAATGACAATGCAGAGTTGCAGAAAAAAACTATTGTGTTAGTTGCACGAGAACGAGCTATGTTGCAGGGACAGAAAGCTGGCAAGGATGGAACTGGTGCTACTAACGAAGACGAGCCTGAAGCTACCAACGACCGAACTGCCGAGAAAGAAAAAGCATTGTTAGAGACACTTAGTAGTATAGTAACAAGTCGAGCAAAAATTGCTCAACAAACGGCAGATTATGACCAGCTCTCGCATGATTTACAAACGCGGCTGGATGATCGCGAGTACAAAGCGAATGAAATTTCTGAAAGCTTCGCCAAATTTAAAAGCGAGATTTTGGGTAAAGCCGGAGATGCGCGCACTAGCCAGCCATTGAGCAAAAAAGTAATTAAGCAATTTGAGGTTGCGCAGGCTAAACGAGACGAAGATCTGGAACGTGTTCGATTGAGAAACATTAGTATGCGCACTCAGTTACTGCGGCTAGAGCGACAGCTGCGCAGTCGCGAACAGCTTGCAGAAGGCCTGCATATGATTGATTTCGAACAATTAAAGGTCGAAAACCAAACTTTGTATGAAAAAATTGAAGAGCGTACAGAAGAATTAATGAAGCTGAGTCGTAAGAAGACTAATACTGTGCAGGTGCTAACTCACGTTCGGGAAAAGCTTCGATTCATCGAGAAAAGCAATTTGCAGTTGAATAAAGAGTTGGGAGTTGTGGAAAATGACACCATGAGCCGTCGGGGCACATTGACTGGTAGCAAAAAGAACAGAGACACCGTTAGGGAGGATAACAAAGAGCTCAAACGGAAGCAAGGATTTGCCTCCTCAAGTGGCTTACTGGTTGACTACGAAAAACGAACCAAAGCCCTTGGTGATGCCCATGCATTATTGAAAGAGCTGCAGGAGAAATATAACGCAGTAGCTGCTCAGTGTGCAAAAGATGAGGCATTTGTGTTATCCATGAGGCAAGGACGAACGCTGACTCCATCAGCACTGCCATCTGGGCCCGGAACCGGCACGCGGGCCATGAGCGTTGGAACCGGAGTCGGACTAAACCATCCTCCCAAATCCTTGCCGCAAACACCTTATTTTCCGGGGGCAAGACCAGAGTCAAATGGTGCTAGTGCAGGGAACTTTTTCCCGCCACCTCGAGGAGCTTAGGGTGCAGAACTATTTTAACTAGTGTGAATATCAAGAATACAAATTATAAATAACTAGTAACTCTAGTTTATAGTGTCTATGCTTCTTTATTACTTGCCAAATCTTTGTTAGTTACAAAGGGAGGAGTTGTGCGCATCACTGCGCTGAATATGGTTCTCATGTCTCTCAAGGAGCGCGCACCATATATATTATATTAATTTTGAATGCCCCAAACAATCTACTCTCAATTGGTCATAATTCACGTCTGAATTACGACTAATTGAGAATTGATTCTTAGGGGGATTTCAGAACATCCACACTTTTAGTCGAAAGTCCTGATGCTCACCTGTATTTCCGTTACTTGTTCGCTTGATATATAAAGCAACGTTTAGAACAGACGAATACAAGAATAAGCTAGGTCAAATTGTATCAACGTTAGCATGGCATTTCAATAAAATAGTACAATTAAAACCTAATAAAATACAACTACTTTCGTCTATTTTAGCCTAACCCTAACCTCCGTTTGCATTGTTTACCAAATAAGCTTGTTTTTA
>JACCDO010762640.1_pt1 | contig 15623 bp, 9 predicted proteins | sample 7446101 | NCBI WGS metagenome assembly JACCDO01 (sample SAMN15323440, study PRJNA562643) | freshwater metagenome | isolation source: river surface water | place: USA:Blue River Watershed | collected 2017-08-16
CGACGCGGGGGGAGGCGTTGCGGAGGGGGGATGCCCCCCCTCCGCCCCACGAATCGCGCGCCGTCCTCCCATGGGAGAACGATGGCGTCCAGACGGTGGCATGGAGCGATCACGGGCTCGAGGCGTCGCATCTCGCGCTACGCTCGGGGAACGCGCGCCTCGGCGTGGAGGGACGCTGGGCCGACACGGGGCCCGTCGACCTCCACCTCGACGCCCTCCGCGTGCAGCTCGGCACCCTCGTGGGGCTCGCCCCCGACGCGCTCGCCGGCCTGCAGGGCGTCCTGACGCTCCGCGCGGGGGTGGACGGCACGGCGCGGCGGCCCACCCTCGCGCTGGAGGGCCGCGTGGGCGACCTCTCCTACGGGGACGCCCTCCACGACGCCGACGTCCACCTCGTCGCGTCGGCGAGCGACGACGTCGCGCGCGTGGACGTAGGGCTCGCGCGGGACGACACCCCCCTCGCCACCCTCGGCGCGATGCTTCCCGTGCGCGTGCAGGACACCACGGCCTCGCTCCTCCGCGACGGTCCGCTCGACCTCGCCCTGCGGCTGCACCCCGCGCAGGCGGCGCCCTGGAACGCGCTGCTCGGGGACGCGATCCTCCCGGAGCTGGCGGCCAGCGGCGAGCTCCGTGTCCGGGGCACCCCGAACGCGCCGGACGCCACCTTCGTCGCCGCGGCCGACGTAGACGTGCCCGACCTCGGGACCGTGCGCCTCGACGTCGACGGGCACCTCGCCGACGACACCCTCACCCTGCGGGCCCTGGCGCGGGAACGTTTCCGGCGCCTCCTCCTCGTCGAGGGGCAGGCCCACAGCGGCGCGACCACCCTCCTCCGGGACCTCCTCGACGACCGCCCGACGCCCGACCTCGCGGCGCTCGACACCTGGGCCTCCGAGCTCGACGTGAACGTCGTCCCCATCGATGTCCCCGCCGCCCGCGTGGCCGAGTGGATGGGCCGACCGGGCGCGCTGGCCGGGCGAATCCTCGGCGGGCTCCACCTCACGGGCGCGCTCACGGCCCCGCAGCTCGAAGGGGGGCTCACCCTCGTCGAGGGGAAGCTCGGGCCGCTCGCGGTCTCGCCCGCTGACCTGAGCTTCAGCCCCGACCCGGCGCGCGCGGGCTACACCGTCGACGCCGAGCTCGGCTTCCCGGCCGGGCAGGGCGCGGGGGGGCGCCTCCACGCGAGCGGGTTCGTCCCCTTCGACCCCGTCACGCCCTCCCTCGCGACGCCCGGGCTCGCCTTCGACCTCGAGGGGACCGACGTCCCGCTGGAAGGCCTGGCCGCGCTCGTCCCCGACGTGCGCGAGGTGCGCGGGCGCGCGAGCCTCTCGGGCACGGTGACGGGCTCGGTCGCGGACCCCGTCCCCGACGTGAAGCTGGGGCTGGCGCAGGCCGCCTTCACGCTCCCCGCGACGAACGTCCGCTACGAGGGCGTCGCGGCGCGGATCGGTGTCACGAAGGACGCGATCACGCTCGACGGGTTCGTGGCCACGACGCGGCCGGCGGGGGCCCGCGCGGGCACCGACGAGGGCACCCTCACGGGGAGCGCCCGCGTCGCGCTGGTGGACGGCGCGCCGACGGAGGCGAAGGGCACGCTGGGGCTCGATCGCGCGTGGCTCTCGGCCTTTCCCGACACGGCGGTGCGCGTCCGCACGGGCAAGCTGACCCTCGACGGGAGCTGGCCGAAGCTGCGCCTCCGGGGGAAGGCCGACCTCGAGAACACGCGGCTCGTGCTCGGGGAGGACTTCTTTTCCAGCGCGTCGGGGGCCCTGGCGCTGGACCCGGCCATCCGTGTGGTGCGGGGGACGGAGAAGCTGGGGGCGGAGGGGGGCTCAGCGCCCCCCTCCGCAACGCCTCCCCCTCCCGCCGGTGGCGCGGTCGCGAGCACGGAGCCCGCCGTGCCCGACACCCTCCTCCCGCGCGACCTCGGCCTCTCGATCGACCTCGATCTCGGCAAGTCGGGGTTCCTCGACGCGACGATGCCGATGGAGGAGAGCCTCGGCGGGCCGATGGCCGGCTTCGCGTCGGTGCGCGTCTCGACGCAGATCGACGGGCAGCTGAAGGTCGGCGCGGCGAGCGGCGATCTCACGCTCTCCGGGGAGGTCCTTCCCCTGCGCGGCACGGCACGCGTGTTCGGGCGCAACTTCGACATCAAGGAGGGGACGGTCGCGTTCACGGGGAAGGACGCCACGAATCCCATCCTCGACCTCACGGGCGTCTACCAGGCGGGCGCCTACGGGCTCATCACCGTGAAGATCACGGGCTCCGCCGACGCCCCGCGGATCGACTTCTCCAGCGAGGACGTCCCGGCCACCGACGACATCCTCTCCCTCCTCCTGACGGGCGTGCCCGCGAGCGAGCTCGGGGCCGGCGAGCAGGGCGCCGACGCCCTCTCCCTCCTCGTGTCGGGCTTCGCCAGCGGGCTCTCCGCCGGCGGCGCGGGCGGGCAGATCGACCTCTTCGAGCTCAGCACCGAGGGCGTGCGGATCGGGCAGCGCCTCGGTCCCGACCTGTTCCTCGTCGTCGAGGGGAACCTCCTCGCCGACGACGAGGACACGAGCCGACTCGTCCTGAGCCTCGAGTGGCAGCTCAGCGACCGCTGGAACGCGGAGCTCTCGTCGGGATCGGCGGGCACCTCGCGGGCGTCGGTGCGGTGGAAGCGGAAGTATTGAGCGGTTCCGGTCCAGCGTCACGTCGCCCCGCCTCACCCTGCGGCGCATCACCTCCGAACGCCGGACGCGCCGAGCGCGTTCACGGCAGCGCTACCACGCGCTCGGATCGTCCCACGGGATCCCCGCTCCCGACACCAACCACGCGCGCCCCAGGAAGTCGCGCGCGGGATCGCCGACCACCAGGATGTCCAGGAACCCGTCCCCGTCGTAGTCGCCGAGGGACGAAATGCCGGAGGGCGATCCGGAAGGGTCCCTGAGCCGCAGCACCTGGCGCGGCAACGGAACACCCAGGCCCGCATAGTGTGCTGAGGGCAGGATGATCCCCACGTGCTCGTCGGGGGTGTCCATGGTCGTCGTAACCTCAAAGGCGCCGTCCCCGTTCACGTCCGCCACCGCACGGAGCCAAGTGCCGCCGAGAGTTGTCCAGTCGGCCCCACCGAGCAGGGAAGCTTCCGCGACGGTCTCGACGTCGACGGTGCCGAGCGACGCAGCGTCCCGTCCGCCCGGCACGACGTAGAGCGCCCCCTCGTCGTAATGATCGACGGAACGGCGGTGGTCCTCACCCATCCAGTCGTCGATACCGTCCCCCGTCCAGTCGCCGATCACCGCGACCGTCACGCCCCAGCCTGAGGCGTCGCCGACGGCGACGCGCGGCACGACGAAGGTGCCGCCGACGACATCGCAGTTCCCGCCGTCCGCCCCCGGGAGATCCTGGCCGTCGAGCAACACGACCTGCTGCTGCGAGGCGCGCGCAACCAGCAGGTCGCCGAGGCCATCGCCCGTGACGTCCCCTGCCGCGATGCCGTAGGGTATGGCGCAGTCCATGGAGATGTCCGCCTCGAAATATCCTTGGGTCGCGCCCGCGTCCGGGGCGCCCAGTACCACGTGGACCGCGCCTCCCCTCTCTCCGCTCGACCAGGACCACTGGTAATAGAACGCAGCGTCGGAGAATCCGTCCGCATCGAATTCCGCGACCGCGACGCCGTGGCTGCCGACGCGCCAGTACGCATCCGCGGCGACGTCGACCACCTGATCGCGCCCCCACCGCGACGACGGACCCAGGAAGAGCCCGACTGGCCCGTCTTCCCCGGAGTAATACCAGAGGTCCGACGCTCCGTCCCCGTTGACGTCCCCCGCTGGGACCCCGAAAACTCGGCCGTAGTCCCCGTCACGTCCGTGCCACCACGCGAAGGCGTCGTCACGAGCGTTCCGCCCCACGGACAGGGCCGACCCGCCCGCGACGACGTAGAACTCGTGAACGCCGGCGAGGCCCAGTTCCTCACGGCCGTCCCCGTCCAGGTCGCCGAGGAAATCGGCGCCCCAGACACGGTTCTCGATGGACTGGCCGTCCCAGGTGCCGACCGCGACTTCCTCGAGGTCGATCGGCTCCCCGCACACCCCCGAATCGTACGGGTCCCCATCACAGTTCCAATCGCGCGTGTCGCAGCGCTCCGCCGCGCCCGGAAACACGGCGGGATCGGTGTCGTCGCAGTCATCGACCGTGGTGTAGCCGTCGCCGTCCGCGTCGAGCGGCGCCGATTCGGCTCCGGAGTCCCCCGTATCGGCAGCTGGCGACTCCACGCGGTCGGTGCAGGCCAGGAGCGCGAGGAGGGCTACCATGCGATCGTCGTCATGTTCACGCCGCTCCTCGTCACAGCATAGCACCCCGCGTTCCGGACGCCGTCCCCCCTCAGACCACGTCCTCCACCACGACCCGCGCCTTCTCCTTCCCGCCATACCGGTCGACCTCGAGCCGCCCGATCACGACCTGCGCGGCCGTGGCGCGCGCCTGCCGCTCGGCGCTGCCCCACCACACGGCGTCGAGGCCGCCCACGCGGAAGAAGAGGTGCTTCTCGTTGACGACGCGGAACCCTTCGACGCGGCCGGTCACCGCGACGCGCACCTGCTCGTTCCCCTTCCCGCAGGGCTCCAGGAGGCCGAAGCTCCGCACCAGCGGGAGCGTGACCGCGCTCCCCGGCAGGGTCACGTCGACGCGCTCCTCCCCCGCGAGGTCGGCCGCGTCGTGGTGGGCGTCCACCCACGCCGCGAGCCGTTCCTTCAGCGCGGGGAGACGCTCCGCGGGCAGGCTGAACCCCGCGGCGGCCGCGTGCCCCCCGTAGCGCACGAACAGGTCCGCGCAGGCGTCGAGCGCCCGCACCGCGTGCACGCCCGGAACCGAACGCACCGAGCCCGTCGCCTGTCCCTCCCCCAGCCGCGCGACCACCGCCACGGGGCGGTTGACCCGCTCGCGCACCTTGGACGCCACGATCCCCACCACCCCGCGGTGCCAGCCCTCCGACTCGGCACCATCCACGACCACGAAGGAGGGGAGCGGGTCGGGCAGCTGCGCGAGCGCCGCCTGGAAGAGGTGGTCCTGGATGGACTGGCGCTCGCGGTTGAGCGCGTCGAGCGCCTCGGCCTGCTCGCGCGCGCGCGTGAGGTTGCGCTCGCGGAGGAGCTTCACGACGGCGGTGGCGTCCTCCAGCCTGCCCGCGGCGTTGATCCGCGGCCCGATGCGCCAGCCGACGGTGCCGGCGGTGATGGGCTCCTTCGCGCCGTCGGGCCCGAGGGCACCCGACACGGCGAGCAGCGCGGCCAGACCCGGCGCGTGCCCGCCCGCGTTCAGGGCCTCCAGCCCGAGCCGCACGAGCGCGCGGTTCTCGGGCGTGGCGAGGTCCACGACGTCCGCGATCGTCCCAATGGCGACGAGCTTCGAGAGCGAGCGAAGGATGCCCTCGCGACGCGGATCCTGCGCGAGGAGCGCGGTGGCGAGCTTGAAGGACACGCCACAGGCGGCGAGCGCCTTGTTCGGGTAGCTGCACGCGGCCTGGGGGGGACACAGGACGACGTGGGCGTCCGGCGGGACGTCCGACCCCGGCGGGAGGTGGTGGTCGACGACGATCACGTCCATCCCGAGCGTACGCGCGCGCGCGACGCTCACGTGGTCGCGCACCCCGATGTCGGCCGTGACGAGGAGGGTGACGCCCTGCTCCGCGGCGAGCTCCACCGCGCGAAGGCTCAAGCCGTAGCCCTCCACGAAGCGATCCGGCAGGTGGTAGGTCACCGTCGCGCGGCTCCCCGACTCCTGCATGCGCCAGTCGAGGACCCCGTGGAGGATGAGGCAGGAGGTCGTACCGTCGACGTCGTAGTCCGTCACGAGACGGATGTGCTCGCCCTCCGCGAGGGCGCGCTCGATGCGTGCGACCGCGCGATCCATCCCGTGGAGCGCGAAGGGGTCGTGGAGGGCACCCGCGGGCTCGGTCGCGAACCCGGTCGTGGGCGCGAGGAAGCTACGCGCCGCGTCGAGATCGAAGCCGCGCCCCGCGAGCACCTCCGCGAGGGCGCGGGGGAGCCCCAAGTCGGTCTCCAGCGCCGCCGTGACCGCCGGTTCCGCCACGGGCAAGCACCAGCGCCGCCCTCCCTCCGAGGTCCATACCTGCGCGCTCGACATCTTCTCTCCCATCCCGAACTCCCCGCGGCGTATCCCGCCGCACGCAGCCCCTTACGCCGGCGCGGGGGAAAACCCGACACGCAGCGACGCGACCCGGCTACACTCCGCGTCGTGGAGCTCCGTTTCATGCACGTCGCCAGCTTGCTCGCCTCCCTCCTCGCGTGTGGAACCCCGGACAAGGCGGACACCGCGCCTGTCTCGGCCGATTCGGGCGTGGATACCGCCGACACGGGCACCCCTCCCGGGCCCGACGCCCTCTGCAACGAGGCCGGGTTGACCTACCGCGCCTTCGACGCCACCGCGGCGGGGAACGACTTCGACCTGCCCGCGGGCGACTTCACGGTGCAGACGCTCGACGGGCCCTGGAACCTCGCCACGAACTGGTCCGGCTGCGATGTCTACGTCTTCATCCTCGTGGACGCGAGCGTGGTCGACACCGCCCAACTCCTCGACGCGCGCGCCGCCGAGATCCGCGACTTCCTGGAGCGCAGCCCCACGAACGTCCACTACTTCTGGATGAACTACGGTCGCGGCGCGGAGGCCGAGGCCCGCGCCCAGGCCATCCGTGACGCGCTCGAGCCCAAGCTCGACCGCCTGGACGCGGGCGAGGCGAACTGGTGGAAGTCGCGCTTCCACTACGTGACCGAGGGCGCGCGCGGTGGCGGCGACTGGCTCGGCGACCTCGTCCGGGGCTACGAGTCGAACAACTTCCAGCTCTGGGGCTTCGCGATCGACCGCTTCCAGCGCGTCCGCGAGGCGGGCTACTGGTCGGATCCGGCCACCGGCTGGGAGACGGTGCCCCCGCGCAGCATCGCCTGGGACGCCGTCTACCTGAACTTCGAGAGCGACCGCCAGGACCGCCTCGACGCGGACGGCGCCGATGTCGTGCGGGTCCTCGACGCGCAGCTCGTGCAGGACCCCGGTTGGTCGGGTGCGAGCGCCTCCGTCGACGTCACCCTCCCCGACGCCGCGACGATGGCCAGCTACGACACGCTCGCGATCGACCTGACGCTGGCGTGCACGGGGCACCCGGATCTCCAGGACTGTCCCGCCTGGGACTACCTCGTGTACGCCTACAGCTGCGAGCCCGTCGACGGTGCCGAGAACTGCGTGGAGATGGGCCGCTTCATCACGACCTACTGGCGCCCCGGCCGCTGGGTCGTCGACGCGAGCGCCTTCCTCCCCGAGCTGAAGGACGGCGGCACGCGCCGCTTCAAGTTCTACACGACGCAGCCCTACGTCGTGACGATGGACCTCCGCTTCTCCAACGCAGGCAAGGGCGCCGCCCCCGTCGAGCGGCAGCCCCTCTGGACCGGCGGGGCGTGGGATGAGAACTACAACGCCGCCCACACGCCCATCACCTTCACGCCGCCGGCCGGGACGCGGAAGGTCGAACTCGTGGCCATCACCAGCGGTCACGGCTTCGGCGCGGACACGGAGAACTGCGCGGAGTTCTGCAACCACCAGCACCGCTACAGCCTGAACGGCCAGTCGTGGATGCAGGAGTTCCCGATGGTGGGCGACGATCTCGGCTGCGCCGAGCAGGTCGCCATCGGGACGGTGCCGAACCAGGCCGGAACGTGGCCCTTCGGGCGCGGGGGCTGGTGCCCCGGGAAGGAGGTCACCCCGTGGACGGTGGACATCACCGCTGCGGTGGACCTCACGGGCGAGAACACCCTCAGCTACGAGGGCCTCTTCGAGGGTGCGCCCTTCGTCCCCGACTACGACGTGCCGAACAGCACGGGCTTCCGCGGGCGCATCGACCTCGCTTCCTACCTCGTCTATTCACGCTGAAGCGTCCGTCTGCTTGACGTTCGCCCACGCATCGTCCTATAAGGCTCACTCGGAGTCGCACGCATGCCGTTCCTGCCTGCCCTCGTTCTTCTCGCTGCCTGCAATCCGATGGACGCCGAAGTGTCCGGCTCGTACCTCGCCTACCTGGCGAAGGGCAGCTCGGAGAACCTGACGCGCCTCGAGCGCAGCGGTGAGACCGTCGCCGAACAGGCCGAAGGCCTCGGCCTCGCGGCCGTCGACTGCCGTGACCTCTCCGGCCTCGAGCCCGACGCCCAGACCGCCGAGCGCCTCCCCGGTGCCGAGTTCGAGGCCAACTGTCTCGACGAGGCGGGCGACGCCAAGGCGCTCAAGTACTACACCTGGCTCGACGACTACGCCTACTGGCGCAAGGAAGGCGCCTTCGCGCCGGAAGGCGACGTGCAGGCCTGGCGCACGGAGGCGGTGATCACGCCCGAGGGTGACTTCCAGCTCACGGTGCACGTCGACGTCGACGGTATCGGCGACCTCCGCTTCGGCTGGTCGATCGACCCCGACTTCGCGCCGACGGTGTGCGACGACACGGCGGACGGCACCGGCGCCGAGACGCGCGCGGTCGACGGCGATTGGCTCGCGGGCTGGCGCGCCAGCGCCGAAGCCAGCGGCATGACCGGCCAGCTCTGGCCCCTCAACGCGGGCGGCTACCAGATCAACCCGTCCAATACCGGCGTCTACTGGTACATCCCGCAGGAGTGGATGGCCGGCACGGCCTTCGCGCGGTTCGAGGACGAGCAGTTCTTCAGCCACCCGACGGACTACGCGGATCCGGACGGCGTCCCCCTCTACCAGACCATGTACGCTGGCTCGAGCTACCCGACGCCGCGCGCGAACGGGCCCGAGGCCTACCTCACCTGGGCGGAGAACACCCGCATCCACCTCGGAACGTCGGCGTCCCAGCCGGCCGAGGAGAAGGGGATCACGGACTTCGCCGACATCGGTCAGTCCGACTTCGCGCCGAAGCTCCTCGTCGAGGACAACAGCTGGCGTCCCGCGGACGTCGAGGGCACCGAGGGCGCGAGCGGCTTCGACCAGTGGCTCGGTGTGATGCCGGGCTGGGTGCGCATCGACAACCCCGAGGCCATCGAGGTCGGGAGCAGCACGCCCGTCACGGGTGAATTCCAGATCTACCTGGAAGGTGTCGCGGCAGCCTCGAAGATCCTCGTGAAGGGCAACTTCAGCATCGCGAACATCCGCGAGGACAAGTGGGGCTACGACCCCGTCCTCGAGGAGCGGAAGATGGAAGAGAACGGCACGCCCTCGTGCGGTTCGACCGCGGCGACCGCCACCGAATAGTTTCAGGCTGTTCCGCCGGGACGTCCCAGGAAGCGTCGGCCGCGCAGAGCGTGGTCGGGCGCGCCTCGGAGGCCCGGCGGACTTTCATTTTTGGGGATCCGATGTCCAACGTGACCTGCACCCGCCGCCTCGAGTGGGACGCCATGCACCGCATCCCGCGTCACGAGAGCAAGTGCGCGGCCTTTCACGGGCATCGCTACGCCGCGGAGATCACCTGCCTCGCCGAGTCGCTCGATGACCGCGGTCGGGTGATCGATTTCGGCGTGGTGAAGGAGCGCGTGGGCGGCTGGATCGACGCGAACTGGGACCACACCGCGATTCTCCAGCGCACCGACCCGGACCCCGGTGTCGCCGCCATCGCCGCCAGCAACGCGAGCCACGGACGCCCGGTCTACTGGATCGATGCGCCCCCGACGGCCGAGGTCCTCGCAGCGGAGCTCGCGCGCATCGCGCAGGACCTCCTCGCGGACACGGGCGTCGAGGTCGTGTCGCTCCGCCTCTGGGAGACCCCGAACGGCAGCGCGGAGTGGCGCCGTGGCGTGGAGCGGTAAACTCCTCGGGGGCGTGCTCGGCGGGATGGTCGGCGGCCCCGTCGGGGCGGGCGTCGGCGCGGCCCTCGGTCACATCCTCGCGGACGGCCCGGCACACGACGGAGCCGCGCGCGGCGGTCGCCCCCTCGTCCTCGGACAACTCCGCTGGCGTCACCACGGCTTCAGCGCGGACGGTCCGGGGGTGCACCTCGCGCCGCAGTGGCGTGCGCGACGGCTCCAGGACGCGGATGTGCACGTGACGATCCGGGCCGCGGGCCTGCGCCACGAGGGGATCATCCTCCCGGAGAGCGATGACGAGACGGTCGCCCTGCCGACCCTCTTCGTGCCCTACGCCCGCCTCCCCGACGCGATCGACCGCGCCGAGGTGCGCGTCTCCGTCGCGGCGCGCAGCACGCGACCGCGTGTCGCGGGTGCCTCCTCCGAGGGACTCTGGGACGAGGATGCCGCCGCCTACGACCTCGATCTCCCGAGTCCCGTGCGGCGTCTCGGCTCGAGCGGCCCCGCCCGCGTCGTGATGGCCCTCGTCGCGTGCGCCCGCGCCCAGAATCGCGCCCTCACACGCGAGGACATCCGCTTCGTGCGGGAGACCTTCCAGGCGGCTTGGCCCCTCTCTGAGGCCGGTACCCTCTGGCTCCGTCGCTGGCTCCACACCCTCGCGGAGGCGGGCGTCGCGCGCCTGACGCCCGACAAGGTCGCGGCGCGCCTGCGTCCCCACCTCCCGCAGGGCGACGCCACCGAGGTGCTCTTGTGGATGGCACGGGGGACCCAGACCGTGTGGCCCAGTCCCGCGACGGAGGGCTGGCTCGAGGACTTCGCCGCCGCGATGGGCGTGTCGGACACGACCCCGTTCTGGGAGGAGGTCGCCGCGACCAACGACGCCGGCGAGCGTGTGCGCGCGCTCGCGACGCTCGGTCTCCCGCCCGACGCCACCCTCGACGAGGCCCGACGCGCCTGGCGCGAACGCGTGCGCGCCCACCACCCCGACCACGCCCGCACCCCCGAGGAAGCGAGCGAGGCGACGGCCCGCACCGCGGCGTTGAACGCCGCGTGGAGCGTGTTGCGGGAGACAGACGGAGGGTGAGGGGCGGCGCGTGCATGCGCCCGCGCCCGCGATAGCAGGCACGCTGGAGAATTCCGCGTGAAGAATCCTCGCGCCTTCATCTTTGCCCTCGCGGTGGCGCTCATCGCCACGCTCATGCAGTGCCGCTACGTGGCGAGCCGCGAGAAGGACCTCCTCTACCGGAGCGAGCCCATGAAGGTGCTCGTGGCCACGCGAGACATCCTCCCCAACGTGCGCATCGACGAGACGATGGTCGAGATGAAGGAGGTCCCGCGCGACTGGGTCCAGCCCAAGTCGGTCGGCAGCGTCGACGACGTGAACGGCCAGATCACAGCCGTCCCCGTCTTCAAGGGCGAGCAGCTCCTCTCGACGAAGCTGGTGGACGCCGACGACGCGGGTCTCGCGTTCTTCGTCCCGAAGGGTCTCCGCGCCGTATCGATCGCGGTCGATGTGTACAACGCGGTCGGCGGCCACATCAAGCCCGGCAACCACGTCGACGTCCTCGGCACCTTCGATTTCGGCGAGGGCGACCGCTCCGACCTGCGCACGATCACGCTCCTCCAGGACGTCTGGGTCCTCGCGGTGGTCGACGACATCGGCAAGCCCACGACGCGGGACGTCGTGCAGATGCCCCCCGAGGGCGAGGAAGCCGAGAATCCGCCCGAGGCGCCGCCGGGCCCCAGCCAGACGGTGGGCTCGGGCGCCACGATCAGCCTCGCGCTGAGCCCGGCCGACGCGCAGAAGATCATCATGGCGCAGGAGCTCGGGCGCCTGAGCGTCACCCTCCGCTCGCTGTGGGAGGCGGAGGGCGCGCAGACCCTCGACCCCGCGACCGTCGCCGGCACGCTCGGCATCGCGCAGCCGGTCCGCAAGGCCGGCCGCCCCGCCTACCGCGTCCTCGGCGGAGGAGAGTACTGATGCGCACCCTCCGGAACGCCCTCCTCGCGGGGGCACTCGCGCTCGCGCCCAGCCTGGGCGTGCTCAGCGTCCTGGCGGCCCCCCTGACCGCACAGGCCGCCGACGGGATCCCCGACCAGGCCGTCGTCATCAACACGCAGCTCGCCGTCGACGTCCCCTTCGCGTTCGGCGACATCAGCGTGGGGAGCAACGAGATCGTGAAGGTCGTCCCCCTGCGGGACACCAAGCAGCTCCTCATCGCGGGTCGCGAGGAAGGCACGACGAACATCATCCTCTACGACCAGAAAGGCGCCCGGAGGGACGAGTTCGAGATCACCGTCGTCCCCGCCAACCTCGCCAAGGTCATGAAGAACGTGCAGGCGCTGCTCGACGACATCGAGGGCCTGCAGTTCAAGGTCGTGAACGACCGCGTCTACATCCAGGGCGAAGTGTCCCTCGACGACGAGCTCCAGCGCGTGAAGGACCTCGACGAGCGCGAGGCCATGGTCGAGAGCATGGTCACCCTGTCGCCCGTCGCGCAGAAGCTCCTGGGAAGCCTGATCGAGAAGGCCATCGAGGCCCCGGGCGTGAACGTGCGCCTCATCGGCAAGAAGATCATGCTTGAGGGCACCGTGCACAGCCCGGTCGCCAGCCAGCGCGCCGAGGCCATCGCGAAGGCCTACTACCCCGACGTGATCAACGTCCTCGAGGTGAAGGAGACCGACCGCACGCCCGGACGCAACCAGTCCGTCGTGCTCGTCGTCCACTTCGTCGAGCTCACGAAGAGCCTGATCGACAGTTGGGGCGTCGAGTGGACCCCCCTCAAGAGCGACGGCGCCCAGTACTACTACATGAAGGAGTTCACCGGCTCGAAGTGGGCGGACCCCACGGGCTACGTCACCTCCACGGTGGACGCCCTCCTCCCGAAGCTCGAACGCGCCAAGCAGAGCGGCTACGCCCGCGTCATGGAGAACCCCACGGTCTCCGTGAAGTCCGGGGACACGGCCCACATCTTCAGCGGCGCGAAGGTGCCCTTCGTCTTCATCGAGAACGGCACGCAGACCGTCGTGTTCGAAGAGGTCGGCATCACGATGGACGTCACCCCCTACGCGCAGGGGAACGACGTCGACCTCTCCCTGAGCATCAGCGTGAGCAGCCTCGGGGAGGTCGCCGCGAACGGCTACCCGAGCATCGACCAGAGCGAGATCAAGACGAGCCAGTTCTGCCGCGCGGGGGAGAGCATCGTGGTGGGCGGCCTCCAGCGCCTCTCGGACCGCACCGACTACAACCGCGTACCGAGCGGGGCGGGCGCGAACCAGGGGGTGATCACCCTCTACAAGTCGAAGAACTACAAGAAGTCGAAGAGCCAGTTCCTCGTCTTCCTCACACCGCAGATCCACGAGAGCACGACGACCGCCAACCGCGAGATCCAGGAGAAGTTCAACCTCTCCGAGGTCCGCCAGTAATGGCCGAGGCGCGCGCCACCCTCGTCGCGATCGCGGGAGCACGGGATGGTGTGGGGCGGAGCACCTTCGCGGCCAACCTGGCGTTCTCCTTCCTGAAAGAGACCCAGCAGCGCGTGGTGATCCTCGAGCTCGACCGCGCCAACGCGGGCGATGCGGCGATGCTCCTCGGCGTCCCGGAGACGCGCTCGATCGCCGACCTCGTGCCCTGGCTCGAGCAGTTCACGCCGGAGAGCTTCGCGCCCTACATCACCTGGCACCCCGCCGGCGTGGGCGTCGTGCCGGTCGGGAACACGCCCGAGCAGGCGGGGCCGATCACGCGCGCGCAGGTGGAGCGGGTGATCGACCTCCTGAGCCCGCTCGCGCGCTTCGTCATCGTCGACTGCGGCGCGGGCATCGACCCGCTGGGAATGGCGGCGATGGAGCGGAGCAACGGCATCTTCGTCGTGGCCACCCCGGATCTCGCGCTCCTCGGCGGGACGGCACGCATGCTCACGCAGCTGCAGGCGCTCCAGTTCCCGCAGCAGCTCGTGAAGGTGGTCCTGAACCGCCTGGACGCATCCGGCCCCATCCCCAAGGAGATGGCGGTCCAGCGGATCGGACGACCGGCGCTCGTGGCGCTCCCGAAGGACGACACCCTCTGCGGCGGCGCCGCCGCGCGCGGCGCTCCCTTCGTGATCGACCAGCCCCGCGCCGCGCTGTCGCGCACCTACGACGAGCTGGCACGCCAGCTCGTGGAGAAGGGTGTCCTCGAGCAGCTCGGGCAGGTCGCGCGCCCGAAGGACGTGGCCGTCGCCGACACCCGCGCGCAGGACGCCGCGGACGCCGCCAAGGGCAAGGACGCCCCCGCCTGGAACCGCCAGCGCGGCAAGGCCAAGACCGGCGAGGTCGACGCACGCACCGCCCTGAAGAAGCTCGTCCACAAGAAGCTCCCCGAGACGCTCGACCTCAAGCGCCTCGACAAGGAGCTCTCCAACAATGCCGACAAGGACCGGCTCCTCCGCGAGCGCGCAGAGGCGGCGATCGCGCGGGTGGTCGACGAGCAGGGCGCGAGCATCACCGACCGCAACGACCGCGTGCGGATCGTGAAGGAGATCCTCGACGAGGCCCTGGGCCTCGGCCCGCTGGAGGACCTTCTCTCGGACAGCCGGGTCACCGAGGTGATGGTGAACGGCCGGGACAACGTCTTCGTGGAAATGAGCGGGAAGCTCACGAAGACGAGCCTGAGCTTCACCGACGACACGCAGCTCCTCGGTGTGATCGAGCGAATCGTGCAGCCGCTCGGGCGCCGCATCGACGAGAAGAGCCCAATGGTCGACGCGCGCCTCCCCGACGGGAGCCGCGTCAACGCCGTCATCCCGCCGCTGGCCATCGACGGGCCGAGCATCACGATCCGAAAGTTCTCGAAGGACCCGTTCAAGGTGGACGACCTCGTTCGCTTCGGGGCCTTCACGCCGGAGCTCGCGGACTTCCTGCGGGCCTGCGTGGAAGCGCGCCTGAACATCGTGATCAGCGGCGGCACGGGCTCCGGAAAGACCACGCTCCTCAACCTGATGTCGAGCTTCATCCCCGAGGACGAGCGCATCGTCACGATCGAGGACGCGGCGGAGCTCCAGCTCAAGCAGCCCCACATCGTGCGCCTGGAGAGCCGCCCCGCCAACATCGAGGGGATCGGCGAGGTGAAGATCCGCGACCTCCTGCGGAACTCGCTCCGCATGCGGCCCGACCGCATCGTCGTCGGGGAGTGCCGTGGCGCCGAGGCGCTCGACATGCTGCAGGCCATGAACACCGGTCACGACGGATCGCTCACCACGATCCACTCGAACTCCCCGCGCGACGCCATCTCCCGCATGGAAACGCTGGTGATGTTCGCGGGCCTGGACCTTCCGAGCCGCGCCATCCGCGAGCAGATCGCCGCGGCCATCCACATCATCGTGCAGACCACGCGCATGTCGGACGGCTCGCGCAAGGTGATCGCCGTGAGCGAGGTCACGGGGATGGAGGGGCAGGTGCTCACCCTCCAGGACATCTTCCTGTACCGGCAGTCGGGCGTCGACGCGAACCGCAAGGTGCAGGGCGCCCACGTGGCCACGGGCTTCGTGCCCAAGTTCATCCCCAAGCTCGAGGCCATGGGAATCCGCCTCCCGCAGGGAATCTTCAAGGGTGACGGGGCTGCCGCCGCGGCCGCCATCCCGCGCGGGCGCGCCTGATGCTCGCCCTCCCCGAAATCTGGGATGTCTGGACGATCCTGCGCCTCGCGATGCTCGGGGCCGGGGCCTACGCGTGGTGGAAGGTCTCGCTGGAGCTCGCGCCGAAGCTCTTCACGGCCTTCGAGAACGCGACGAGCGGGTACGTGCGCTGGATGCGGGCGCAGTTCGACCGCATGTACATGGAGGTCCCGGAGAG
>JACCDO010663242.1_pt1 | contig 15622 bp, 8 predicted proteins | sample 7446101 | NCBI WGS metagenome assembly JACCDO01 (sample SAMN15323440, study PRJNA562643) | freshwater metagenome | isolation source: river surface water | place: USA:Blue River Watershed | collected 2017-08-16
CATTTGATTTATGGGATTCATTTGATTTATAATAGCGTTCCTTTATAAATCAATTTTGTAAAAAACATATAAATATATTTGACGTTAGTAATATATTATGTCGTCTGAAAAATCATTTATTGTAAAAACATTCAATGACCACTTCTTTGAGTTTTTTGAGGATGTTTTAAAAATTTTGCCCGATAATATTCACATCAAAACCGCGCTTAGGTCATTCAAAACAGTTTCAGATTTGAACAAAAGCATATTAATCAAATGCTGGCACAAGTTTGTTTATATGAAATATACCGACGTAATTAATACAGGCGATATAACATTCTTTTTTGAAAAGGATTATTCAACCGACATTTCCCATTTGTCAAATTCAAATAATATAATGGACATCATAGATACGATTCGTCAACCGGTGAAAGATGCATGTGAGAATCCGGTCAACAAACAACACGTTACCACTTATATCCAAAATCTTTCCAGATTGTCAGTTGCATATGTGGAGTAAAAAATTATAATGATATAATAATATATATTATTATAAATATGAGTGAAATACCTATAACCAAACATGACGTAGAAAAATTGTCCGTCGCAATCAAGAATAATAATTTGGAAGAAGTAAAACGGTTGCACGCGTTAAACCATAGAATCATTTTTGAAAAAAACAGCGAAAACGACACCGCAATTCTTGAAAATGCCAGATACGGCAATTCAACCGAAACTTTCAAATTTTTGTTGGAAAATGGAGCCAATGTAGAAGACCGTGATATAATGAATCAAACGCCGTTGATTGTTGCCTCGCAAAACGGATGCACCAATTTAGTGAAAATGTTGTTGAAAGCGGGGGCAAACGTACACCATACTGGAGATTATAATATGTCTGCACTGATTGCTGCTTCACAGGAAGGACATACCGAAATTGCCCGGATGTTATTGGAGGCGGGAGCAAACCCGGATTTGGAAAATGGCGATGGCGAAACCCCACTTATGCTTGCATTAATACAAAGTCGTGGCAAACCGTCGGAATTGACAAAATTGTTGAGCGAAAGTGGTAAAGCAAAAGGGAAGGCAAATAAAAAGAAATCAAATAAAAAGAAATCAAATAAAAATATGAAAAAGAAGAAGACAAACAAAAATAATAAGAAGATATAAAGCAAATGCCGTATTATATATAGTTATGAATTTTTCACCTTCTGGAAACAATTTGCTTGATGTTATAAACTGGTTAAGGACTGGATACTTTGTGTGTCTCCACAATGCATATCATACGGGGAAAGTGTATTATTCAGTTAAAACGATGGAAACCATACCAGACGATAAGGAAATTGTTTATATTGATTTGCGGAATTGTCTGGGCTTGTTAAACAACGATGAATGGCCGTGGTATATTAAAGACGCGGGGTTTGTAAAGTATACTAGCACAAAAGTGTTGCCAAAAATAGAACACCATTATGAAATACCTTAATTTACTTACAAAATCATAAATATAAATTCAAATATTTATGATTGTCCTTTATATTAAAGGGAAGTGGTTATACAGCCGTCAGGCCTTAAGCAAAGCGGCGCCTTTGGGGAAACCTACGGTTTCCCTATATGGGCACCATAACATTCTCTCCATCCAAATACTTCACAACTTCTTTTTGGTTAATGAAAAACTTCTTGTTTTCCTTGTGTTTTGGCAAAAATACCTCATAATGGAGTTTCTCCACAAAATACTTGTCTTGTTTTTCGGGAATGTTTGTTATCAAAAGCGTCTTTTTCACATGCACCTCCCAATACAATTTGCGAATGCGTTCTGCAAACAAAGTGAAATGCTCCAAAAACTTGTTGAAATGTTTTCGGTACTGCGGAAAATACCTAAGAAACTCGGACACCTTCCCAATCTTTCGCAACATCAAATATTGGTAGTGCAAATTCGGATTGTTCCCACGCAAAGTCTTTGCTTCCAAATACATTTTGTTGTAATACGCGGTTCTTAACCCGGTTTCCTGATCCGTTATCATAACACCAATATTGGTATATTGATTCAGCGGGTTAGAAAGCGCTTCATCCAAACTTGGGATATAGTCCAACACGTGATTGGTGGAATCTACAAATTGCTCTTCCAATGTTTTTCCTGGTGCAAAAACAAAATCGCGTGCAAACTTGACCCCCATATTTACAAAATCCTCGTAATTTGGATGCGATTTGGGATTCACATATGCGTACGTGTTATCCTCCGCAAATTTATAGGTATGCACCAGATAGACCGCCGGCTTTTCAATGGGGAGAACAATGTGATTGGAAGGGTGTTGCATCACAAACGAATATGAATATGATTTGTCAAATGGCAAATTATTTAGTGCAAAACCATCCAAAAACATTTCACGAAATGTTTTCTGGTCGGGTTCTTCTAGTTGAACTTCGTATTTATTTCGAAAGAAAAAATATTTTCCGCCGATGCTTTTCTTAGTCGCGATTTCCCAGTCCCCTAAATTGGGGTCCCAAAACATATTAATCATTGTGCCCTCAATTATTTCATTGGCACACACCTTATTCGCAGTGGCAGTTGCATTCGCAGAAACAAAGTTATCATTGGTCAACGACTTTGCAGGAGCCAAAGCCAACAATTTATTTCCAGACATAATTGCACTTCGGTATATGCGATTTTTCAAATCCGCATTTGGAAGAAATTCATTTTCCAGATTATAAATGGAATAATGGTATTTAGTATCTTCGTCGCCGTATTGGACGTGCTTTACTTTAACAAATTCGGGGATATTATCTGGTGTAAATTTTTGCATACTTGTATATTGAATTGATTAAAAACGCTTTAAGTTTTTTGTGTAAAACAAAAATAAGAATATAGTTTATTATACTATACAATGTCTGCGGAATCAATTGAAATATCGGATTTAAAATTTAAACTTGGGGATATTATTCAAATAGAATCTACAAAACCGGATTATCATTTGAAACACTTTTTTATTGAGTATATTGACGACGAAATAATCAAAATTATTGATATTAACGACGGGAGAAAAGACTCGCTTGATTTAGATGAGGACGGGTGTTTAACCGACACCACCATTCATAAAATTTATTTACTTTCTAGAAGCGACGAGGAGGGGTATGCCAGACAAAATGGTTTGTTGCCGGAGACGTATATTAAAATTGTATTCACCGACAATGTTGAAATAACTGGAAAAATTGCAAGTTTAGAAGAAGATATGATTGAAATTGAGGTTGACGACGACGAAATCATTTTTCTTGATTTTGAATACAAAGGTATTCCGAAAAACATTCCTATTAAAACTGTCGTCATTGTTGAAAAACCGACAATTCAAGAAGCAATTATTGCCAAAGCAGAGAAAAAAGTAAAATTTGCAAGTGATGAAGGTGTTGAAAAAGCCTCAATTGAAAAAGCCTCAATTGAATATTCCCCAGAAGGCAACATCATTGTAAACATCCCGGAAAATGCAACCGTGGATTCCGTACCATCAACCGACAATTTTATGGTTGGCAAGCAGATTGAATTCTTCGCCGACGTTGAAGTCCGCGAGTCTGAACAAAGATACGGTATTGAAATCCAAACAAATGATTTATTGGACGAAATGCTTTCAACCATCCCCGACAATGCGCGAACTTTCCCAGTTATGGAACGCATTCATCGTACTATAAGACGATTCAAGGAACTTAGAGAAAAATTCTCTACATTTGACAAGAATGGAAACATTCTGGGTTTCAAAAATTTTAACGCAACTTATAAGCCATTGGTTGAACATATGAACAATTTGGATGCCAATTTAAGGTGGATTATCCCGGTAGTAAAAGAAAAAGTCAAATTGTATAGTACAGTCGCAGAAGGCCATGTTTCAACTTTGTTTGCAGATTTGAAAGAGTACAAAAACAACATGGATGTTTACAAGGGTAACAACAATTATTCATCTTTCTATAACGGAATTAATGGATTTTTCACTCCGTTTGAGAAATTTAAAGGCGGAAACATATTGAAATCCGACACTGTAAAAACGGATTTGGAAGCCATTGTTGATAATTTGGATGACTATTATACCCAAGTCTATAAAAAAGGCAATCAAATTCAAAACAAAAAATTCTTTATCCAAAGATACAATTTGGGAATGACCAAAATTGGCAACAAAGTATTGCGGTCTGGCAAATCGGTTTATATGAGAGAACCCATTGGCGACAATGATGCAATTTCCATAAAATCGGTGATAATGTTGCCTAAGACGGTTCTTGAGTTTTCCAGAGTGAATCTTCCAGGTACAAATATTTTGACACGCGCATGTTTAAGTCAACGCTGGCTGTACAATTATAAAATGCTGACAAAAAAAACCAATTTATCAAAAATGGACGTTGATAAAGAATACAATGAAATTGACCACGAGAAAGAAGATGCTTTTCTAGAAACGGCATTGTCTGTCCAGATTCCAAATTCCGACAGCCCGGACTACAAGACTGTACTAGACTCAATCATTCCGCGTTCCGCATCCATCATTCGTTTGTTAAAGTCGCAGTACATTGGATACAATTTTTACGATATGCTTGCGTTTTTTGAGCCATTTATGATGTATTCCGACAATATTACCTATGCCGGAAATTCCAAGGGGACCAAAAATGACGCCGCGTATCAGGGTAAGGGAGGACCTTATCAAGAGTTGCGAACTCACATTATCAAAAACACCAACGAATATAAAAAAAACTTTTTCAAACAAATGAAAAAATACGGAACGCTCACAAAAATGAAATCCGCGAATCAGAAGAAGAATTCCGTGTTTGAACATATTAAATTAGAAATGCAGAATCAACTCATAAAGGAATACGGAATCAAAAATGAAAAAGCAACCGCAACTGAAGTTCTGAATAAAATGATTGAACTTGATAATGGAAACTTTTATATGAGTTTATGTTCCGTAATTATGTCGCATTTGTATGCACCGGAATTGGCCGAATTACTGGAATCGTCCGAATATGGAAAAGACACTTTTTCTCAATCAAAGAAGTGTTCTTCGCAAGTAATTGCCAAAAAGTACACTTCTCTCAACTCATTGCAAAGAGACAATGGAAAAGAAGAGGTGTATTTTGACAAGGAATTTGATACAACGCCTTACGATATTTTAAAGAAATACAAGGAATCTCAAAAAGAAAAAACCCCAGAAGATTTTTTAAATTATTTTACACTGGTGTTGAAAAAAGAACACGGAATCCAGTCGCCTGAGACAGTTGCAAAAAACATTATTAGAGGTCACAAATTGGTTGAAGAAGACAATTATGCGGTCCTTATCATCTACCCAACTTTAAAATCCTCCTTTTCCGAGAACAGCTTATCCTCGGAAGAAAAAGAAAGCATAGAATTGGAAGCAGATGCGAAAAAACGCGTGTCTTATTTTAAACGAAAAGGCGACAACTGGGTCTTGGACAAAGAAATGGAGGATTCCGAAATGTCAAACGAGTTTTTCTGCAATTCGGAAAACAGTTGTTTTTATGACAAGACCAATGAAATTTGCGATATGGCAGAAAATGCTGCCAAACGAATGAAAAAAATTGCAAAAAAGAGTTTATTTGAGACCGCGGTTTCGGTTACGTTGGAAGAATTCCGAAAAGAATTATCCAAAATGTATGAATTGAAAGAACGCCAAATTAAAAAAACCAGGTTGATAAAAGAAGCAAAAGCCGAAGAATTCTCTGTGCGCGCCCATCATCTTGGAAACAAAGCCAAAAACGTGGACATAGTTGTTTCGCCTTATGCGAATTTACGTGACCAAATTTTGGCGGAAACGGATTTTGTGCAAAAACAAGAACATCTCATACTATTTTCAAGAGAACACTGCCGAAGTGCAATTGAAGGAGAATCCACTTATTGGTTGTATTGCAAAGAAAGCAATATGAAACTTTTACCAACATTTTTTGTTAATTTGGCGTCTTCATTTCCATTAGGGTTGTATCCAGAAGTGTTGGAGAACATAATTGCAAAACAAGGAAAACTCAGTGATGACGGGGATGCAATTGTAGACAAACATAGTGGATACGTGATAAGATACCTTGATTTTGTTGCCCAAGACGAGTTTGACGAGCAAGGGTTTGTCATCAAAACCCACGATCTGATGAAAAAAGACAGTTCTGAAATGATTGAAGAAGCAATTAATGCAGAGATTGAAGGAAATCAGCAAAAATCCGATAAACCGAAAAAACGCACATTTGAAGACCAAACAAATCTATATATTTACAATGTTTCAAACGCAATTTCCAAGGGTCTTGGAATTGATATTGATGAAATTGACGACCAGGTTCTTTCAATCGCGTCAAGAATCATTACAAACAAAGTCCGTTCCAAGGATGATTTTGATAAACAAATGGAAAAAAAATTGAAAAAGGGTGAAAAAACAGTATCCTACGAATACTACAAAAACACGGAAATTTTCCTTATTACCGCGTCAATCACATTTATTATTATTCAAGCCAGAATCCCCTCGTTTACTCCAAAGAAAACATACCCAGGATGTGTGTTCAGTTTGGCCGGATATCCATTGGATAATTCATCCGGCAATAAATCTGGCCTTAATTACTTGTCTTGTATTCTGGAGAAAATGAAATCTACCGCGTCCGAGCCCTGGAAAACAGTAAGTAAATGGAAAAGCGACAAATGGAACATAGAATTGACAAAATACATAGATAAACATTTGGAAGACCCAGTTATTGCAAAAATGTTGGAACTTAAACGGAACCATTTGATTCTTAACCCTGACAATGAATTTATTCCAGATGTCCATAGTGTAGAGAAATGGAAGATGTTTCAGCCACCGCTTATTCCGTCCAACATTGAAAAGAAGGTGTCCGGCGTTTCATCTCCATTTGCAAATGAAATCAAGGAGTCGTTGAAAACTGGTCATTCCAGCCAGCACCAACATATCGGGAACCTGTACAAAAAAATGGTTGAACACACTTATTCCGCGGTGGACGATATCAATAAAATTGTTTTGCAAGTTGGAAAGGAGGCAATGTTGAAGGCCGGCAGCGTGATATTTTTGGAAAATTCTTGTTGTGAGGAATCAAACGTAGAGAAAACAATTTCCTACTTTTCGGAAAAAGACGAAAATATTAAAAAGAGCATTGAGTTTGTCAAAAAATATGGACAAATCTACGGCGAAATCAAATCTCTCTCCATTCCTGCGTTTGCACGTTCACATCTAAAAAAAACCGAATACGTTTCGGCGGATTCCGGCAATTTCAGCGATGAAAACATTTATCGCGCATACATCCATTATTGCAAACTGAAAACGAATTTACCGGTTCCAGATGATTTGCAAGATATTTGTAGAGAGAAAATTGTAGGTTTAGATACAATGACGTTGGAACAGTCTATCAAAGTGCTGAACGACAATGGAAGAAACCAGACTAAGGAATCATTGGAAAGTTTAATGGTTAAGGTCTCAAGGAGAAACTTGGTTGAAATTTCATTTTCAGATGAGGAAGTTCCATCGTTTGACGATTTGCTAATCCAGGATAATATATTTGAAAAAATTGTGAGTGCATCGGTATCGGAAGATAAACGGTCTCTCCAAGTATTCTTAGATAAATTCAACAAACGAATGGAAGAGGATTTATTTGAGTATTTATTCAAGTATGGAAACTTGAAGAAATCACAAATAAATAAAAACGAGCGAAACGAAAAGGTCTATACTGGCAGTATTGTGAATTTCGTTGAAACCGTGGCAGTTTGGTCGGAATCCAAAAAAATCCCGACGTTTATCAAAAACACAATTCACTATGTTACCAATGTGGTTCCGTCTATTTTACAGAATGGTGGAATGAAAAACAAAGAACTAACGAAAAACCACTGGGACTTTGCACCCACACATTATGATAATCTCACGCAATTTGTTGAAGATTATTTTAAAGATATTCAGTCCTATAGCGATAAAACTGTATGCTCTCTATTTAAAGATATTCATACTGATATTGATTTGAAAGACATCAGTTTGTTGGTTTCCCAACTAACTACAATTGCGCCCAAATTTGAAAAAGATATAATGGCCAAAATATACAAGTATTGTTATCTCTCAATCTTATCCAAAGTAATAAACAAGAGTGATGAAACCGAAACTGACCTTATTCCAATGGAACAAACAACCGATGAAGGCATTGAGATTGAAATTGCCGACAACAAACAATTCTTTTTCAGGCAAGTTTGCCAATTACTAGTTGTCATTTTGGATACCGATATGAAAAATAAGGAAGCGACCAATTTTAATTACAGCGATTTGGCAAGCAAATATCACAAAGAATCACTTGCAGAGAAAAAGAAAATGACAGACAGATTGAAGGGAATGACAAAGTCAGACCGTGATGTTGAAAATCTTTTGAAAGAATACAAATTGGAGAATTGGTTTACTGATGATACTGTTTATAAATATGACAAGGCCAAATATGGAGAGGAAACTGGAGTGCCACTAGAATATGAGGATCCTCGCGAAACCCCTGTGTTTTTGGGAGGTGCGAATGAAGGTGTTAATGAAGGTGTTAATGAAGGGTTTGTTTTAGAGGAAGGCGACGAAGATAGAAACAACAATGACTAAGGGAAGGTATAAGCAAAAGCAAAAAAAAAGGAAACCGTAGGTTTCCCCTAAAAATAAAAAGTTTGTAATATATAAGAAATGTTTGAAAAAAGATTGGTTTTGTCAATTATCATTTTCCTGATTATTTTCTCTGTGATTCATTGGATAAAACCCGCGCTCATCTATAATGAACACGGTGGATTTCGCCAATTTGGCATTGGATACAAACAGAAAACCGTCGTGCCCATATGGGTAGTTTCCATCATTTTAGCGGTATTTTGCTATCTTGCTGTGTACTACATAAGGTGAACTACGTTCCCCTTAAACCCCTCCTCCAAAGGAAACCTACGGATACAGCCATATAAGGTGCATCGTTTCTAGCGATATACTGAAGGACTTACGCATTTTGAACCTTCCTTATATGGGAACTAATATAAAATAAAACATTGTTGTGTTTTATTTTAAGAAAAAAGGAGATATTCATCACACAGTGGATAAAAATGGTTCCCTTTAAGGGAAGGGGTCGTAGGGCGTAAGAGAAGCTTCGCTTCTCTGAATAACCGTAGGTTTCCTTTATAGGGCCTTACTGCAGACCGAGTACATCAACCTATTCACAAAATAAGAAATGAAATACGCAACGGAAGCACCTAAAATGGAGAGGTAGAAATACATTCCCTTGCCCTTTTGAATACCAGTTACAATACCAGTAACTACGGCCATTGCTAAAAGGAAGAACGAAAGAATAGAGAGATAGTAAAAGTAAAGGCAGTATTCTCCAGAGAGAGGTCCAAAGAGAGTATTCATGAAATCTGACATTTTATAATTATGACAGAGAAAATAATTACATAAAAGAATGTGTATTGGTATTGTATAAATGGAAGACCCAGGAACCAATTTGAATGAAAATATAATATGGGACATTATTGATTGTTATTTTCGCGACAATCCCCAAAGTTTAGTAAGACACCATATTGAATCCTACAACGATTTTTACAAAGAAGACATATTCCGAATTTTCAAAGAAATGAATCCGATAACAATTGTTTCCGGGTTTGACGAAAAAACCAAAGAATACAAATCAAAATGCAATCTCTATTTTGGTGGAAAATCCGGACGTCGTGTTTATTTTGCTAAACCCGTTATTTACGACGGAGATACACCTCGCTACATGTTTCCTAACGAAGCGCGTTTAAGAAATATGACATATTCAATGACCATTCACTACGACGTTGAAGTTGAAATCATAACCACTTTGGGTGAAGGCGAAGAACCCATTGTTTACGATGACTCCGGCATTAATTGCGACGAAGAAGAGAGAAGATTCAAGGATATAAAGAAAGACAAGGAATTTTTAGAAAACATTGCTAAACCGGAAGGCAAAGAACATATTGACCAAGAACTGAAAGACACAAAACAGAGACAAGTCTCTGCAAACGAACGTGCCAAGATGATTGAGGATTTGCGCAAATCCATTGACGGAACCGGTGCTCAAAGACATTGTTTTGTTCTTGACAAAATTTTACTCGGCCGTTTTCCAATCATGGTTCAATCGGATTTGTGTATTCTCTCAGGTTTACCTAAAGAAATGCGGTTTAATATGGGTGAATGTAGGAACGACGTTGGTGGGTATTTCATTATTGACGGTAAAGAAAAAACAGTAATACCCCAGGAGAAATTTGGCGACAATATGTTGCGCATAAACAAATCAACCAATCCGGATTTTCTCTATTCTGCAGAAATAAAAAGTGTCTCTGAAAATTCGGCCAAGCCGGTTCGTTCTTTGCGGATTGATATTATGGCACCAACCAAAAAATATTCCAACCTTAATATTGTCGTGAATATTCCCATGGTTCGGGCACCGGTCCCTCTCTTCATCGTGTTTCGTGCTCTCGGGTTTGTTACGGACCGGGAAATTATTGAGATGTGTTTACTAGATATGGATAAATACGAGAATTTACTGGACGATTTCATCCCTTCTATTCACGATGCGGGTGTCATTATGACCCAGCTCAATGCGTTGCAATACATTGCCCAATTGGCAAAATACAAAACCGTTGAAAATGCATTGTACATCTTATCCGACTTTTTCCTTCCGCATATTGGAGAATCCAATTTTGTAGAGAAAGCATATTATTTGGGGTATATGGTGAAACGGCTGCTATTGGTTGCAAATGGACTTGAAGCGCCAATTGACCGCGACAGTTATCGCTATAAACGCATTGAATTGACTGGAACAATGATATACCAGTTGTTCCGCGAATATTTCAAAATTCAAACAAAGACAATTTATGTGGCATTTGAGAGAATCTTGTACAATGACCAAACCAACTATGCAAACCGATTGGATAGATTAATCCTGAATAATTTTGAGACGGTTTTTAAAGAGCGCAATGTAGAGATGGGATTTAAGAAGGCATATAAAGGAAATTGGGGTTCCACAGAACACACCAAACGCATTGGCGCGGTCCAGGATTTGAACCGTCTCTCATTCAATGCCGCGCTAAGTCATTTGCGCAAAACGAATCTGCAAATGGATTCTGGAGCAAAATTGGTGGGTCCGCGCATTTTAAATGGCTCGCAGTGGGGGTTGCTTGACCCAATTGATACGCCCGACGGCGCAAATATTGGATTGCACAAACAACTCTCTATTTTGACGTATGTTACAAGACACGTATCCAGAGATTTGATGGTGAATTGGTTGAAAGAAAATGTAGAATTACAAATGCTTGAGAATTGCACACCAGAGATGTTGTCGGTTTTGACGAAGGTTTTTGTCAATGGATACTGGGCGGGCAGTGTGAAAGATGCAATCCCGGTTGTCAACAAAATCAAACTTTTCAGACGCACCGGGTTAATTCCCTTGTATAACAGCGTGTGCTTTGACATCAAACAAAACGCCATTATGATTTTTACAGATGGTGGGCGTTTGTGCCGGCCCATTTTTTACAGGGACGATGATAAAATGTCTTATGAAAAATCACTCAAATATTTAACTGCAGGCAAATACACCTGGGACAATTTGGTTTCCGGGTTTACAGAGAAAAAACCGGGTGTCACTCGCAAATTTGACGGATTTTACAAAGCGAGTGAAATCTATGAAGTAGAGGCGGGTCCCAACAAGAAAATTGGAGAGAAGAAGGCGCTTTTTGATTATTTGGACCCTAACGAAGAGGAGACTTCTCTCATAGCATTCAAACCAACTATGAATTTGGAAAATAAATACACCCACTGCGAAATCCACGAATCGCTCATTTTCGGAATGATGTGCAATATGATTATTTACCCGCATCACAATCCAGCCACGCGTAATTCGTTTTCGTGTGGTCAAAGCAAACAGGCGGTCAGTGTCTACCATACCAACTACAATATGCGCATGGATAAGACCGCCGTCATTTTGAACCAGGGGCAAAAACCGCTGGTCAAATCCCGGTATTTGGAATACATCAACAATGAAGAGAATTCGTATGGAGAGAACGCAATTGTTGCCATTGCCTGCTACACCGGATACAACATGGAAGATTCCGTGTTAATTAATGAGGGCGCATTGAAACGCGGTTTATTCAGAAGCACGTATTTCAGTGTTTACGAAACGCACGAAGAGAAAATCAAAACGGATGAGAATTTGGTAGAGAAAAAGTTCACAAACATTGAAAACTCGTCGCAAACCGTCATTGGACAAAAGATGGGATACGATTACAGCAAATTGGACAAATATGGATTGGTGAAAGAGGGAACCGAAATCACAGACGAAACCATTATTATTGGAATGACATCCAACGTTCCCGGAAAAGACGAATTAATTGACCATTCGGAGAGCACAAAGAAGGGCCAGCTCGGAATTGTGCACAAGGTGTTTATAACTGACGGGGAAGAAGGAACCCGCATCGCAAAAGTCAAAGTTCGCGAAGAACGAATTCCCGCGATTGGCGACAAGATGGCGTCGCGTTCGGGACAGAAAGGAACCATTGGTATGATTGTCCCCGAACAAGATATGCCTTTCACCAAAGACGGATTGCGCCCCGATATTATTATTAACCCCCACGCCATTCCCACACGTATGACAATTGGACAGCTGGTTGAGTGCATTGTGGGCAAGGCGTGTTTGCACCACGGTTTTCACGGCGATTGCACGGCGTTCAATTCCAACGGAAATCAGTTGGCCGATTTCCAGAAATTACTCACGGAATCGGGAATGCATTCATCTGGCAACGATGTTTTGTACAATGGAATGACCGGCGACCAAATTGAGTCGGAAATCTTTATGGGACCCACCTACTATATGCGTTTGAAACATATGGTGAAAGACAAGGTGAATTTTAGAGCGCGTGGTCCTATGACTCAGCTGACCCGACAACCAGTAAGTGGTCGTGCAAATGATGGTGGATTGCGTATTGGAGAGATGGAGCGCGATTCCATTATCTCGCACGGCGCCACCGAATTCTTGAAGGAATCCATGTTGGTTCGCGGTGACCAATACTATATGGCAGTTTGCAATAAGACAGGCGGAATTGCCATCTACAATCCAGACCGAAATATGTTTATGAGTCCTTTGGCAGATGGTCCTCTGAAATTTGTGGATTCTCTGGACGGAACCAGCACAAGCATTGAACATGTAACCAAATTTGGACGCAGTTTCAGCGTGGTTCGCATTCCTTATGTGTTCAAGTTGTTTATGCAGGAGTTGCAGGCAATCAATGTGAAGATGGCCATTATTACGGAAGACAATGTTGACCAATTTGACAATATGAACTTTTCCAGGAATATTAGTTTATTGACGAATGGCAAAACATTGCAAGAAATTGTGGAGGAAGTTACAGGTGTTGTTGATAAAATAGAAAATGTGAAATTGAACGAAATGATGATTCAAGAAGATTCGGATAATGACAATGACCAGGCATCGTCGGACCAAGGTTTGACATATAAGAAAGGCAGCAAAGTTGAAGTGAAAAACGAAGATGAACGCAAATGGTATCCCGCAACTATTTTGAATGGGCACTTAGACAATACATATGATGTTGAATTTGATGATGAGACACAAGAATACAATGTTCCGGAACATCTCATAAAACCTTTGTATGGTGTGCAACAAGTTGCTAAAAAAACTCCTTTGATAAATGCACCTAATAGTCCAGATTACGCACCTAATAGTCCAGATTACACACAACCGTACAATAATATACCCCGTAGTCCAGATTACAGACCCCCTAGTCCAGATTACACACAACCGTACAATAATATACCCCGTGGTCCGGATTACGCACCTAATAGTCCAGATTACACACAACCGTACAATAATATACCCCGTAGCCCAGATTACACACCTCCGGGTACGCCAATGAATCATTTTAAAGTAGGCGATATTGTTTCTTACACAAAAGATTTTAAAAACCGTATCTGGAAAATAGAAGAAATTGAAGGCGAATACGTATCTATATTCACACAAGATATTGAAGGATTGGAAAGCAATTATAAAGTTGTTCCATTTAATGAAATAATCTACTATGTTCCATCTTCTCCATCTATTTCACCACCACCATTACCACAAACGCCAGTTGTTAATGTTATCGTGGGAGATAATAACAGCGTAACTCCACCCGAAAAACCTATGCAAAGTTCATCATCGTCCGGTTCATCGCCACAAGACTCATCATCCTATGGGTTATCATCCTTTAGTTTATCGGACGATTCCTCGGATTTTAGTACACCAAGAGTCAAAATTAAAGAGGATACCAAAGGTTCATCGTCAGATTCAAACTTGTTATCTGGAGGGTCAATCGTGGTAAAGAAGATATAAAATTGAAAAAATATAAAAACAATATGGACAATATATATAATAATCAAAAATGAACTTTACAAATACCGACATAATTTCCATCTACAACTCAAGAAAAACAATTCTTGATATTTTAAATGAATCGCATCTAAAAAACAATCCGCTTGAAAATATTCACAATTATGAAAACTTCAACATAAATGAGGTTGAAGCAATGGCCAAGAACAACCAGCTGGATATGCTGTTTACGCGCGACCCCAGTTCCCCGACATCTCACAACATTTATGTAAAATACTTGTTAAACAAGACGACAAACCGTGGTTCGGCGATAAAAGAACTAGTTGAGGAGCTATTTGAAATAGAGGGTGTTTTAACAAAAAAAGACACCCTAATGATAATTTCCAATGACGAACCCAACGAGTCGTTAATTAACGAGTTGCGCTATCTATACAACAACCGAGGCGTATTTGTGGTTGTTCATAATATCAAAAGATTGCAACGAAACATATTGAAGCACACACTTGTTCCAAAGCATTCAGTTGTGTATGACGAAATCACAAAAGAGGGAGAGACAATGAGTGATTTAGAGAAGGTGAAGCAACAATATAATTTGAAAAGTTTGAACCAGTTACCGGAGATTTCGCGGTTTGACCCGGTGGCGCTGCTAATTGAGCTTAGACCCGGACAAGTTTGCAAGATTGAGCGCGACTGCATCACGTCGGTGAATTCCGTGTATTACAGGGTCTGCGTATAGGGGGAACTACGTTCCCCCCTATGACCCCCTTCCTTCAAGAAGGGTCATTTGTGTATTCTTTTAAGTATCCAAAATTATGTGATATTTTTTACATAATTTTCAAAATAAAGGATATGGTTCATAAGGGGTAAGCGAAGTGAAATCCTTGGTTCCCTTAATATATAGGATGGCCGAACCATTTAGCACAACTGACATTTATTATGTGAATGCATCAAATTGCGATACCGCTGCAAATGTGAGTACCGGATGTTTTACCCAAAATGACACAGACAAAGCAAACTGCGAATGCAAATACAAGGAGAATGTAGACAAATTGAATGCAATTTCGTCTTCATCTGGATTGACCAAATCGCAATATGGTGATTTGAACAAGGAGCACACACTTTTGCTCTTTAATAATATTAGTTTAGGCGTAGGAATTGCAGGAATGATGTGGATGATGTATTCAAATTCTGCATAAAATCAAATGATAATATAATATATATTTATGTATAATATTATTGAATCCAAATATAGGTATATTTTTTTAATTTGTATCATTGG
>JACCDO010464374.1_pt1 | contig 15621 bp, 5 predicted proteins | sample 7446101 | NCBI WGS metagenome assembly JACCDO01 (sample SAMN15323440, study PRJNA562643) | freshwater metagenome | isolation source: river surface water | place: USA:Blue River Watershed | collected 2017-08-16
GACTTCGGTCAACCAAGAACAGAACGAAACCACGAACAAGAGGCAGTGATATGTTTGGCGTTAACAACATAATGAAAGCCACCTGGGGCTGGATGGCCTATGGATTCAGGTTGTCACAGGAGGGCTACAAGCACAGTCGAGTGATCGGTTGGGGATTGGTCACAGTCGGACTCGTAACAATATTACCGCTTATATTCGAGGTAAGAAGCATATTTGCAGTCCATTTACGCTATTCTTGCATCCTCACTGTCACCTGTACAACTTGATGCTATGATCTAAAAACTACCGTAATACATTTCATCATTTCATTAATAATATTATTTTTTATAGATCAAAAGAGAAATTTTAGTCGAAGAGTTTGAACAAATGACTATCGGTAAGGCATTATCGGAGGGTCAAACTAGGTTAGATTTATTTCACTCAGGATTGGCCTCCGCATTAGAGCCTAAAGTATTGAAAGGCTAACAATTGTAACGCTGTAATTTTTGTCATTGTGTACCTCAATAATTTCATTAATAATTTCATTAGTAATTTCACTTTGCCTCTGGTTGTGTAACTTCTTCGTCTCCTACTATACAATTGAATCAACTTTAATTCAATCTAATCCTGGAGTAAATGCTTCTTCTTCGACTCCAGGTCCACCGGTATTTTTCGATGACCTCATTGACGCTATCTCATCGCCGACAACGACTTACCAGTTGAAGAAGGTTGTTGCAGCGACGAGATTGAGGAGAGATGTCGAGCCTGATAGTTGTGCTCTGCTTTCTGTTGGGCGCGTCCGTGCCCGTCTGGGCGCTTCGATCTGCTCCCGCGGTGGCGTTGCGCACTAATTGGGCGAATAAAATTTCGTTATCAAAAACTTATCCAAGTATTACTAGTGTACATAGTATTAAAGCACGTGATAGAACCAAGCTGAAGGATTTGCTTGGACTGGGTCCCGCAGAAATAGCCATCACGCTTGTGGTAGCATTGGTATTATTTGGCCCAGAAACATTGAAATCATTGTCCAAAGATGTTGGAAGAGCTGCTGCAGAATTGAAAGAAATTCCTAAAACATTTAAAGAGGGTATGGATGAAGGTGCTGAGTCGGCACAAATTGCAAAAATGAAGGCTATTGCGGCAGAAAAACGTAAAAAGCGAGATGAAAAGGTAGGAAACGAAGATGAAAATACTCCAACTAATGATGAATAGACTCGTGAATAAACGTTTTAATCTTGTAAAATTATAAATAAAATGATTATTAATTTCAACAATAAGTACTTATCTTTCTTCAATATTCCATATGCACATAGTGCGGTCATTACCACCGACTGATACTAGTGTATTGTCGATGCACCAACGAACGCATGTAACATGAGATGAATGGCCGACACATTCTACTGCTTTAGAACCACTTTGAACACATGGGTATCGGTATAATTTAACTAGACCATTATCATCCGCTGTTGCAATATATTTTTTCTTTGGATCAACATCAAGTGCATTAATATCAGAATAGTCCGCTCCAGGAGTCCATATACCTTGAACTGACCAACCAAAAACACAAGTTTGCGTGTCCCAAAATTCACCGATATGGGAATCATTTTTGGGATCGAGGTCTATAACATTATTGTAGTTTGCAATTTTCGATAGTGATGTTAATTGTGATCTATTGTGTAGATCCACGAAGAGCAACTCTCCAGCTTGACAATTCGTCTGAATATACTGGGAATCAAAAGTAAAATCAGCATGTAGAACAGCTGATGAATGCTTGTCAAATACATAAACATCGTCACTTATCAGCTCTCTGCTTTCTAGAGCACTTAGACTCTTGTTTACGATGTACACGTACATACGCTTGTCGTGAGAACATACGAGTAACTTGTCACCATCAGCGCTAAACTTTACGTCGGATATCCAAGCCTCAGAGTGACAAATGTCTTGCTCAAAATGACAGTCAAAATTAAATTTATGCAGAGCTGTTTCACTGTATTTAGGAATTTTAATACGATAAATGTGAACAGATCCCGTTGGTTCAGAATAGGTTTCTTCTACGTCGTCGGACTCGGATGTTTTACTTGGCTTCTTGTCTGTGGTCTTTGTTTTCTTGGGGGAAGTTGGAGTGTCAAAAGACTCGTCTTTTCGTCCTTTTTCAAAGACTTTGTAATCTATTTGTTCGCTGATAGTAACCGATTTCTTACTCTCGGCACTTTTAGCTGCGCCACCCTTTTTCTTCTTATCTTTAGATGTCTTCTGATCCTTAAGGGTCTTGCCTTTGTTGGATTGGTACAGTCCTATTGCAATATAATCATTGTCTGGGTAAGAGCCATCGCTCTCCAGGATATCACTGTGATACCGATACCATGCTAACGAGCGAGCGGGATAGCCAATGTTATGTTGATATAACATTTTCTTCTCCTTTTTACTCCATATTCGCAACGTTTCATCGTCACCAACTGTTGCAACAATGTCGGGATTACTAGGATGAACAGCGAGTCCCCATAACTCACCTTTGGTATGAGATTGTAATAACACTTGCACAGAAACATTCTCATCAAAGCTCAACTTAGTGTCATCAGTGTTCTCACTTACAACTTCGACGATATCACCACCATACGTACCTAGTAAGAAGGTCGTGGCCGTTGACTTCCATTCGCCTTCATGTATTGGTTTAATATCAATGGCACAAATGCCATAGATAGAGGGGTCATTGTGGTAGATGTAAGAATCGAAATTCGAATGAGTATTAGGAGGGTGAATGTATCCAGAGATATTGAGTTGCGTGACCAGGTTAACGGAATCGTTCCAAACACGAAGATACCCATCTTTACCACCAGTAACAATGTAAACTGGTATGGAGTCTTGGGTCTTTCTTATACCCTCTTTGATTGCAAATATTGGGCCTGCATGAGCACTAGCTATTGTCCTCTCCACCTCGCGATCAGCAAATATATATAACATCCCAGTAGAAGTACCTGCGATTATTCGCCAACCATCATCTTCTTTGTCGTCTTTCTCCGCGGTCTTTAAAGTTGCAGCACAAAGAAGTGGCGCTTGGCTGCTCGTTGCATTAAATCTGCCCAACTTTTTCGATAAAACGGAACCTTCAACTTTCCAGAAATTTATTGAATTCGATCCACCAGAGATAAAATGGAACTCGTTGGCTTTAGTGCGTTTATGATTTTCGTTGACCCAGCGAAGAAAATATAATGATCCTTTGTCGCCTTTAGACGAGCCTAGAACCTGCGCTCGACTCCAGTTACCACCAACATCAGCCCATAATGTATGCGTGAAATCGTTATCATTGCCAACTGATACCAATTGATCTGAATTAGGGGAAAAGGCTAATGCTACGACGCCTCGTTGATGACATCCATCCATTTTGCACAGAAGACGACATTCGACTGAATCCCACACACATACTGAGGCTTTGCCTTTGCTCGAATGAGATGCAATTTGACCAGTAGCTACAAAGCGACGATTTGGGCTGATTGCCAAACATAATATATCGTCATTATGTCCGTGAAAGTATGTCTGTTTATTATATGTATTAGGTCCATCGCTACCATCACATTGCATTTTAATACCGATAGCTGCGGCAGGGAATATGATGGAGGACTGACTAGTCTCATTGTTATAAAATAAATTGTTACTCACACGTACATTCGAAGCACCTCCAGCGAAACCCGAAGTATATCCATGTACCCAACCTAACGACACAGAAATGGCGGGAGCTGCTGGATTAATAGGAGGAGGATTCGTTGGTATACGCATGGCGCCTAACCATGGTCTAACGCTTCCACTTTCATCACCACCTTGTGGAGCGGTCAATAATAACGGATCAAGTGCTGAGGTATCCTTATCATCAGTTTTACTTTGATTAAACTCGTCATCTGAGTCAGCAGTAGATGCAGAGTCAGTTTTAGCACTACCAGTATTGAACATCGAATGCTTCCACAGCATAATACACTTATCGTTGCCACCAGTTGACACAAGATACGAGTCCAGAAATGACCACTTAATATTGGTCACATGCGATGAATGGCCGTGATACACCAAAGATTCGGCGTTATCATCAATACATGGATAACGGAAAAGTTTCACCTTACCGAAGTCGTCAGCGGTAGCGAGTAAATGGCCAGTTCGAGATCTGCAGACAGCATTGATATCTGTGCCATCCATTCCTTTAGTCCATATGGATTTGACCGGCCATCCTAAAGTACAGGTCCAGGTATCCCACTTCACATCCTTCAATTCAGACGCACTTGTGAGTTGCTTTCCATGAGTAGTGTCGCTAAAAAGTATCTCATATGCTGAGCAGTTGGATTGTATATACTGACCACAGGACGAAATATCTATGTGGTTGATGACACTGGCATGCTTTGAGAAAATAGCTCTCAAATTTAGTGGGGATTTGCTGTTAATGTCAACATTATATATGTAAACTTTGTTATCATGTGCTCCGGCCACGAGTGTGGTGCCATCAGCAGAGAATTTGATGTCACTTATCCATTGCCTAGCATCTATTTGTTCGGCGACCTTCTCTATTGTGCGTTTGCTTCCAAAAGTATTATCTTTGGTTTTATAAAGTCTTATTACACCTCCACCGCCTTCTTTGCCTGCGCCCAATCTACCACCAAATCCCACAGCTATCCAGGAGACAAAAGTAGATGTGTCAAGTTGCAATGTAGGATGATAGCAACAACATCTAGCCATATCTCCTAACGGATAGCACGCAATCATCTCGTGTTTACTGGATACAGTATCTGAAGTACCGTTGGACTTAGATGCACCGTCTGGTAGCGAAAAAAATCGCAACGTCTTATCATCCCCAACCGTGCAGAATTCTCTCGATTTAGGATGAGTGCTCAATCCCCATAATTCGCCATTGCAGTGACCACGGACTAGTACAGATACATCACTTGCATTAATTGCACCAGCTTGTGCGAGAGTAAATTTAACTTTTATTATGTCACACCCCCTGGTGGAAAATAAGACATGGATATAGCCATCCTTCTCACGCGAGATAGATACTGATTGAATCTGCTTCACTACTATATATGAGACATTGATATATACTAATTTATCACTGTCACCGTTTGGTTTATCCGAATCCGCTAGTAAAAGCACCTTAACACACTCCACCTTACCATCAGTAATTTCCCAGACACAAATAGAGCCATCCTTAGATCCCGACACCATCAAATTCGACTTCAAATCAAAATATATGGAATTAATGGAGTAATTTTTTTTCCTGCTCTCTACTTTCGCTAATTCAGTTCTGTAGCCATGATGATCGATACGAGAAGACACTTTTGAGGTAGATCCAGTTGCGTCGTTTTTAACCACGGCTATGGTTCCATCGTCGCAGCCGATATAGCAATTGTCAGAAGAATCGTATGCGCAGCATTGAAATCCTTGCAAAGGCACCTTACTTTCCCCTGTCGTGACTTTCACACTGCCTAGGTTTCTTCCACTTAGAGTCCAAAATTTAATAAACTTGTCGCCGACACAAATGAACGAATTGTTCGATTTAACAGTGGCAGAGATATGATATGTGTCAGCTGCGTCGCCTTTGGTACTAGCTATGATATTGCTACTTTTCCAGTCTATTACCATGATTGATTTGTCCTCGCCAATGGAGTACAGAAGTCTACAGTCGCGACTAAATTGGAGGAACTGGACTGTTTTCTGTTTTGTGTTGATGGTACTAATACTTTTAATAACTACACCGGGGCCCTCCTTCGACGGGTAAGTGATAGACCAGACGAAAATTGGACCTTTTCCTTGCTGCCCAGTAGCAACCAATGCAATGGAATTGTTGTCGGTCATGTCAGACGTAGTCAATGCGCTTACATCATCGTTATGACCCATGAAATATTTCTGTCTCTTCTTTGCGACATCATAGACTACACCAAGAGCTGCAGCGGGATACACTATAAGGGATGACCCGTAAACGAATCGGACATTATTACGACAGTCGTAGCCACGATAGCCGTGCACCCACTCTAAATTTAACTCATCAGAATCAGGCGCAGAGGGAGAGTGAATACCATTTTCATAAATTGCATTGGATACATCGATTGCCTTGTCGCATATTTCGTTGTTAACTTGGACCGTCGTATCTTTCATGTTCATGTTAGAAAGCAAGTTATTGAGCTCGCCCATTTTAGTGTGAAATATACTAACATTTTTTGGATTGGGATCTGTGTAACTGGATGGCGCGACAATGGCTCCTAACCATGGCTTCACAGCACAAAACTCATCGCCACCACTTGGAGCTGCTACCTCGTCGTCAATATCGAAATTCGTAGAAGCAGCGCTTTGTGTTCCCTTCGAAACTTTCGTTGATGTCATATCTTCATCGCCCGCTGATACAAGTTTCCATTGGAATACGCATTTATCATCACCTCCGACTGAAATTAAATAGCACTCTTTCGCGCTTTCTTTCCCTATTGATTGCCATTTCACATTGGTTACATGAGAAGAGTGGCCAGTGTACGTACTACAATCACTTTTTTCAAAACATGGATAATGATACAATTTAATAGTTCCGAAGTCATCCGCAGATGCGACATACTTGCTATCTGGTGATCTATCAACAGCATTAATATCACTTCCATCCATTGAACCGGACCAAATGCCAAGGACTGGCCAGCCAACGGACAATGTCCACGAGTCCCACGTTTCATCTTTTAGTGATGTGGCACCATTCGTTATGTGCGATCCGGTCGATGTATCACTAAAAAGAATCTCGTAAGCACTGCAAGCAGACTGTATTACTTTGCCACATTTGGAAAAATCTAAATGATTAATCCCTGCTGAGTGTTTACTGAACTTAACTTTTCTCTTATATTGCTGGGCAACTGAGTAGATGTAAATACTATTATCTCTTGAACCAACAGCGAGTAGGGAACCATCCGGCGAATACTTGATACAACTGATCCATTGTCTAGCTTCCTTAAGCTCGGTCACTAGTTGAATTTCATCATTCGACGGATTCACCGCAAATATTCTTACTATTCCGTCTTTTGACTTATCTTTATCGGCTCCGCCAAACCCTACTGCAATATTACAGCCGTCAGGGGAATATGCGCAGCATCTGGCACCACCACCTAGTGAAAAAGATTGAATAACCTTATGTTCAAGCAAATTCCACACTCGTAAGTAACCGTCGTCGCCAACTGTGCAATACTTATCACCAGAGTATGGATTGACGGCTAAACCCCACAACTCTCCTTTCGAGTGCCCTGTGGTTAACGAATTCCTTATTTTAAAAGTTGCGCCGGATTTGATATTTTGTGGCAATTCAATTTCAAGAATTTCACAAGATTGCAATCCAATTACTGCTTTTTTGGCGTTCACTGCGATGGAACGAATGGGAAAACGCTCTTTCGATACTGCAAACGAAATCATGTCTCTTTTGTCATCAAAATTATCGACATCGGTTTGAATGAAATATAACATGCCGTTTCTGTCGCCAGCAACTACAAAACTGTCTTTGTCCGCAGGTTCTGTAATGATAGTTTTTGCGTTGGCAGTTTCTGTGTCGGCAGGTTCTGCTTTGGCAGCTTTTGCCTTGGCAGGTTCTTCGTCGATAGTAAAGATTGCATTTATACATAAATTTGAATTTATATTTTTTTGATGGATCACTTCAATTCCTTTGGTCGACAGCTTCCTACCGACGACAATTATGTCACCATCGGATGTACCGAGTATAACACCATCTTTGCCACCATTTAGTCTGCAGCGAGTTGCACACATCATCGTGCGATTCTTTAATTCTTTAGATTTGTCAAAGCTGCATTCGTACGATTTTAAAGTATTTTCATTGACTGAAAACTCCCACAAAGTTATGTGTTTCTCACCGCATCATACGAAGGAATAACCCTTGTTTCCATCAACTTTGAATACTGTGCAGTGAAAAATCTTCGACTTTGGGCCTTGGGAAGATACGACCATTTTACCAAGTGAAGTAGGATTACTATCATCAGTGTTGTATATGGCAATAGTGTAGTCAATCCCTACTGAGAACAAATACTTACCATCTGGGGTAAATGCCAACTGGCACACTCCTTTAGTATGAAGACCGTGCATACAGGCCAATGATGTAAATGATTTAGTGTCATCGCGCCATGAATAAAGGTGAATAGAAGGTTTTTTACCAATTTCACCTGAGGCTATTAACGGCGATGGCCGTGACCCAGCAAATACTGCTATAGAAATGATATCATCTTTGTGTTCACCAAAGTAGTATTGTTTTCGTTCAGGACCCGTTGATTGCGCGATAGTAAGGGCAGCCGCATGAAAGACTATAAGGTCATTTTTGATATAAAAAACATTATTTCGACAGTCATAGCCTCGATACCCATGAACCCAATCTAATACAAGATTGGATTGTGGTCTAGATGTATTATGTGCTATTCCTTTCGGTATCATGCTTGCAGCTGTTTTCTTCCATGGTGGATTGGCTAGAAACTCGTCACCAGCCTTGGGTAACCTATGCGAATTAGAGTTAACAACTTCGCTTAATTCATTTTTATCACTGCTTGAATCAACAACCGAGTCGCTAGATGCTTCAATAATTCGTCTAGCTGCGAGATTACGATTTGTAGCGAAATCCAAAAATTGGTCGCGAGTTACTTCAGAAGATTGTGAACTCATTTTAGTCAACCAATCTTTCGTGGTCAAGGGATTCTTGGCGGAAACATTTAATGAAGGACGACCTAACGCATGGGATAAACCAGTATCAAATGATTTGATGGCGACCCAGAAGTCATCGGCATTAAACTTTGATCTTCTTGGATCAACAATGATCCAATCAAATAATTGGTCAATTTTATTTTCAATAGGGGTTAGTGGACACAACAACATACAAGATGATACAACAGCCAGAAAATCAATTACTAATGTATCAGATGTGTATTGTACGGGCATTTCGGACTTATCGATATCTTTTGGTTTATCAGAGTCTTTCTGTTTAGTATAATTCTCACATTCTTTCACAGATAATTCTACTAACAAATCCAAATATGAATTTATATCCTCATTAATCTTTACCACTTCAGTTGGGGGAACACAAATCGGGTCAATATCATCAATTTCATCGTATTCTGTATTTAGCGAATTCATAACCAAATCTTTAAATTCACTTTGTGCTAATAAATAAACGTTAGTATAGTGAAATAAAATTTAAATAAATATGAATACCAATAGTGAATGAAGTAGCGGGTGATAGCAGAAAATTGTCCCATAATTTTTTCCAGCTTATGTATTTTAATAGTTTTGCTTTGTCATGAATGACAAATACAGCAGATATAATCTCTTTTGGTTGCTCATTATCCTTTTTATCATTATCCTTTTTATTATTACCATTGTTACCACGAGAAATCGCAAGTAATGACTTTCTTCTGTCTGCATTTGATGCCTTTACGAAAGGTGAATAGTGATCCTTGCTGTTGTTAGTCGTGCTAGATGCGCTTCCCATAGTTGCTCGTCGATCTAACCGATTGTTTCTGTCTTTCTCACGTCAACAAATGGTTTTTGACGCAAAAAAAATTTCAACTGCTTTAACTAACGATTTCAAATGATCCGGCCTTCCCGACTCCCAATACATTGAAGACGATAAAAGAAGAAAAGAAGAAAAGAATTATAGTCGATGAGAAGGTCATACAAGATGGGAAGTTCTTATTGAGAGAGTATTGAACTATTTTTTATTATACACTTTAGCATCGTCGTGAAAAAGTTGGACTGTATTATATTGTTTATCAACTATTCCGGTTTCTTTGAGAATCTCAATTGAGTCTACTGTGTGCTGATAATCGATATTAAATTGTTTGATATTTCCGTATATACAACGAGATAACCACAGCATAGCATCGGGTTCCTTATGTCCATGCTCCTTGCAAATACGATTGATCATTTCATGTTCATTCTTTGGATCTTGAAACATATTAATAGCTTCATTCAATGCTGGTAAAACACAATTATACAATATATTTCTCGTTTCCTTGGGTATGTCACTATTTATTACAAAACTGAAAGCCGACCAAGGTGTTGGTACTAATTTTATCAAACCTAACTCACCATTGTCTATAAATGGTTTAGTTGTAAATATTTCCCACAAGAATCCGTCGAAATCATTATTTAAAACCCCTTGTCTTAACCCACTAAAATTATTGGCAATATGGAACGACAGTGCTGATTTATCCCTTACTTTATCCAGCATCGAACTATAAAAAGCCATAGTGTGTGACCCACTACCTTTACGTGAGATGCCATATCTTAATATCGGCGATATTATATTACTACTATTTGGTCTTCCAACAAGTGCCCAAGTTAAAGGGGAAGAAACATACGTGCCGGCTAATTTAACTTTTTTACCATTTGCATTGCCGACTATCATGGCATCTGTGACAGTTATGGCACAATTTACTTCATTTTTTTCTAATTGATCTAATAATAGACCTGTACCCTATAGACAAATTAGTAGTATTGTTAGAGAATAATGTGCATGACATGCGTAAACATCCAAGTCCTAAAATGAATATACCTCCGGCACAATTTTGTATTCTAAATCAACACCATATTTCCGAAATAATTGATGCTCCAATCCAAGTAGAATAGGAATATTCACTTGCTCTGGTACACCAGCCAATATAAACTTGCGAAGAGCCATTTCCAAGATGATTTCCTCCTTATTTCATTTTGCAGAATTTTATTTTGGACAGAGATCTTCCAATTTCGGAATGGCTGTGGAGGATTGAAGATTGTACTTCGCATGAGCTGTGCTGATATTTTGTGTTGCTTTCTTTTCAACTGATTATCTCCTGGAGAATCCAGTCTAGCTCCATCTGAAAGTAACTATGATTGGTTTTTGAATTGGTTATATACTGATACCACGCTCACTGATTTGCATACAGACATATCCACTCACTCAGTCACTCGCACATACAATACACTAACTCATACACGAACTTATTAATCTCAAGACCTGTCTATATTCCTGATCACCTGATCCCTCCAAACCTTGGACCAAAAAGATTTGGGTTCCAATACAAAAGGTAGGGAGCGAATTACAGCGCTGACCAGAGCCAAGTGCGTGTGCTGTGGTGTGGAGAGTTCACAATGTCTGGGCGGAAGCTTACCGTATCGAAAATCGAATGCAAAGACCTTCTGAGCGTTGGTAAAGTGGGAAGTGATGTCTATGCAACGTTATCTTTGAGAACTAAAGGTGAAACGAAAGATTATGATAAGAAAGAACGCTTTGTAATGACTCAAACTTTTGGCAATATCAGTCCAAAGTGGGATATGTCATGTGAGTTTGGTAATTTGTATCCACTTAACAATTGTAAACCAGGTAGTAGCCGATTACCAGTTTTGTATGCTCAAGTCTTTCATAAATCAAGTTTTGCTATTGCCGAGGTACCATTAGGCGCGTGTATTATTAGTTTGGATGATATTTTAGATACGAAACCTGTAAGAAAAACTATTAAATTAGACAAATGTGGACGCATGGACAAAGTCTCAGGTGAAATTTCAGTAACTATACAATTTAATATGATGTATGATGACGAAGATGAGGATGAATTAACACCTTTAATAGACCCTGAAACTTCTTCTGTTAAAGAGGGAAATATTGGTGCTACAGGATTACCAAACGAATTAGTAGTTAAAGTAATGAAAGGTAAAGATTTGAAGATAATGGATAAAAATTTATTAAGTAAGGGTGGTAGTTCTGATCCATATGTGACTATAGTCCTGAATACTAATTCTCAGAAAGAAACCACTACCACTAAAAAAAATACTGTAAATCCTGAATGGAATGAATCTTTCAAGTGGTCACCAGTTACAAATGATCGTGTTAGTCTTACATTGTGTATCTACGATAGTGGACCCCCACGCTTAACCAGTAGTAATTTTATGGGCAAAGTAACTATTGATTTGGATCGAAATTCATTTAATAGTACATCTCAGCCTTTAGCAAAATGGTATAAATTGTCAAATGAGGGTGGTGCTATTGATACATCTTTGGGAGAAGTATGTGTTTCAATTCATTGGCGCTATGACTATGATACACAAGTAACTCTAAGTAATCAAGAACTTGAAAAGAATAAAAAGAGTTCAATTACGGGATCAATTGCTGGTGCAGTTACTGGTGGAATGCGTAAAATCGGAGATGTTGTCACCGCTGGACTTGGTTATGCTGCAAGTGACTGGGGTGTGGAAGCTGTGGATGATGAAATAGATGTTGCAGATGATAATGACAGTGAAAGTGAGGAAAGCAAAAAGCAAAAGGATCAAAAACGAGCAAAACGAGATGAAGAGGAAAAGAAAATTGCAGAGGAAGAAGAAAAGAAAAAGAAGGAATTAGATGATATTAATATTAAATCCGGTGATTACCAAGTACAAGTACATATTATAGAAGCTAGAGACTTGAAAGCCGAAAATTATGATGGTACATCTGATCCTGTGGTTTATGTTGAGGCGTTTGGACAAAAGCAGAATACGCAAGTGGTTGGTTCGTGTACCTCGTGCGTCTTTGACGATACTTTAATCTTCAATGTCAAGAATGTTGATAAAGAAATATTCGAGGGAAGTATAATAAGAGTGTCGTGCTACGATGCACAAAATATTACTGGGCGTAAGACTATGATTGGTGCGTATGCTGTCGATTGTATGTATATTTACACTTTGAATAAACAGCATGAAATTTATCGTAAATGGGTTCCACTTATGGATGATGAAGACAGCAACGATGTAGGAGTACAAGGTTATTTGAAGATAAGTATCCAAATTATTGGGCCTGGTGAAAAGATCAGCACACATTCGGATGCGGATATCGAGAAGGAACTTAAAGAAGAAGCTGCTGCTGGTGGAGACATTGGCACATTATGTCTAACTACTCCGGTCATACCTAAATCGTGGCAATTTTTAGTAGTATCAATATACTGCTGTGAGGGTTTGCCTATTATGGATGGTAATACGGCAATTAGCTCAGCTAAAGTTGATGCTGTGTGTTCAGTCACAGTTGCTGGTGGTAAACCATATAATACGTTCCGAGTTACAACAACAACTCCGTCCAAAGGTGGTGGGCGTAAGGATATGAATCCAATCTATAATTGTGAGATATGGTATCCTGTATCGTTTCCAGTCACTTCCAATCTAATCAAGTTTGGTGTTTACGACGAAGACAGTGCAAAGCTGGAGCTAATTGGTGGTGCAACTGAGAAAATTGGTGATATAATGAAGCAGCCCTTACAACGATCCTCGTTGAAATGGTATAATCTCTACGGTCCTCACGAATTCAAGGAGAATCAAAATTTGGCTAAAAACTTTGTCAAAGGAGTTCGTGGATTCGCTAATGTGATGTCGCGACAGCTCATTGGTGGAGAAAATTGGAAGCAATACTACCACTTGCATCCATCAATGGCGCCTTCTTATAAAGGTCGTGCATTGTTGCGATTTCGCATCGAATCTACACCACCGAAGGGGTACAAAGGCAAAGGGATACAACCATTCGGACAGAAATTGAAATCTTTCCCTAAGAATTTGCCTTCCTGCTCAGAATATGTACTTCAAGCAATAGTGTTTTGTGCCACAGAGTTACCAGTAGTTTCCTCTAAGTATAAGATACGGCTTCAAATTGGAATCCACGCCATAGAAACGACATTAAATCCAGTCGACTCCAAAGGAAAAAAGAAAGATGGGATCTGTGCGTGGCGTCAGTCTATCGGAAACGATATTCCAGTCGAGTTGCCGAATAAAATCGATCAGATTCCTGATATTTTCATATATTTAGTCAAAGATGACGACAAGCCAATATGCTACAAGCGGATGAAACCGTACATTGTGGAGAAGGAAGCTGTTGCAGATGGAAAGATCGTGGATAAAAAACGATTACTGGGCTTTGAGGAGCCAGTCGATTGGGTGTTGTTGCAAGAAGATAAGCACATCAATGCATTGCCAACGAATGCTTTCCCAGGGAATTTGCTGATTAAAGTGGGACTCGGTCTTCGAGGAGATGCGGACAAATGCAGAACACAATGGTATAAAGACATGGCAAACGTTGAGAGCAGTCATAAATACGAAGTTCGTGTACACGTGTACCATGGAAGAAACTTCCCAGCTGCGGATAGTGATGGGGGATGCGATCCATACCTTGAAGTATCGTTCCAAGGCCTTACCAAGCGTACTCGTACGAAGAAAAAGACATTATTCCCATCATATTATGAGACTATCATTTACGATGAAGTAAATATTAGCGATGCCTTAAACTTTGCATATGCACCTCAGATCTCATTCAAATTATGGGATGCTGACGACTTAGACTCACCAGATTACCTGGGTCAGTTTACGTACAATCTTAAAGACGCAGTGATCAGTAAATATGATTCAAATCACGCATCAACTGACATCAAGGATCTGAAAGGTAAGGTCCAAGACCCACGGTGGTATTCATTCTTTAAAGAAGAGCCTAAGGACGGTGAAGGCGAGTTACTGGTGTTAGTGCAACTACTTCCTATTGTCGACGCGAATATTAAAAATTCTCTACCCAAACTTGACGCAGCTAATAAAAATGGAAATATTCCAATTAAAATTGAAACAAGATCCGCCAATGTTGAGATAATGGTTTTAGGGGCGAGAGAGTTAGCACCATACAACTTAATGCCTATGCAAGCGCCTTACATGGAATTTGAAGTCGAAGACTTTGCTGGTACCAAGAAAACTGTCCCAACAAATACAAGCAAAAAGCCATCCACATCGTCACCTAATTTTATCCAGAAAATGGTGTTACCAATGCAGATACCATTGAGATCGATATACGCCCCTTCCGTGCAAGTAAGAGCGCGGGATAAGCGATTAGGTGGACTGACTAATCCGATCGTTGGAACTGGATCAATAAGTCTAGAAACAAAAATTCCATGGTTTTCTGGTGTTTTTAATGATGCTAACATGAAGCTACTAGTTAGTGGTGGAAGCACTGCAGACTCCAACGCCGCCAAAGATATTGTTGCCAGTGCGGCAGAGGCCGTGGCATTGGAGCATGCTCACTTAAATACTCCCGAATCGTTTGTTGCGACCAAAGAAGTTAAAGTTGATGAATTAATTGCGCAAAGAAAAAAGAAAAATGATAGTGGTGCTGGTGTGTTCGGTGCGTTACACCACTTATCCGATAAAAAGGCTGTCGGTAATAATACAGGCAAAAGTGATATTCAACTTCCTTCGTTTGAAAACGTAAATTCCGATTCGGAAGACGAGGCACCAGAAATTGAATCTTATCGTAAAATTCGTGAATCTATTGATGAATTAGAGGATAAATTCGGCACTGGTCCATTTGAGACGTGCATTTTATGGCGCGGACAAAAGAACGGATACTTCGGTAGCACAATGAAGAAAGTTGGTCTATTCAAAGGTTTCGTCAAAGTTATTCCAGTGGATCCTAACACCGGTCAAGCCATGGAGTCCTCGGATTCCACCGCTTTGGATGATTTGTTCAAGCCTAAGAATTATAAGCTTCGATTATATTGTTTGAAAGCCAGCCAACTGACACCAATGGATTTGGATATATGGGGCAAACCTGCAAAATCAGATCCATATATGACCGTTAGTCTGGGTAATACAGAAGTTTACAATGGTCGA
>JACCDO010681566.1_pt1 | contig 15620 bp, 13 predicted proteins | sample 7446101 | NCBI WGS metagenome assembly JACCDO01 (sample SAMN15323440, study PRJNA562643) | freshwater metagenome | isolation source: river surface water | place: USA:Blue River Watershed | collected 2017-08-16
CGACAGCCTATGATAAGCTGTTACCCCAGAGACTACCTGTAACGACGTATCAAACGAGCGAGATTTGGGTTTACTTATTGAGCGAGTGACTGGATTTTTGGACCCAATCAGGGCCGGCAAATTGAGTTGTGTTTCCTCATTTATAACTTAATTATTGAAGAGAATACGGAAAAGGAGATATTTCACTTCTACAGGTTGATTCCATACTACTAGTTAATTTAAACTAGGCTGGTAGAACCCACCTTTGACTCAGGGCCCCATTTTCGGAGAATTTTGGGAGATGAAAAATCAATAGTGGATCTAGTCAGGCGAAGGTAGTGTAGATTACAGGCTGGCTGAGGATCAATCAGAGAGAATGGCCATGAATCCCAGTTCGTTTCGGCGGCAGTTGACGGATAACTGGTATTGGAATAATCCTGATGAGGTGTGACACTATGTATTTCTGTATTTCTCATTCACTTGCTTATTCCCTTTTTGTATTACAGCTTATGGATTGGATGTATCTTTGCTTGGCTATATTGTGTATAGTTAGTGCTGCTCTTGCGTCTGGCTTGACCCTCGGTCTTTTGTCATTAGATAGATTAAAATTAAAATCAAAATTACATAGTGGAACTAAAAATGAAAAAAATTATGCAGCTAGGTTATTCACTAACTCAGATTTACCCATACTTTCTTCTTATTAACTTGAACATAGTGTTTTACCTATTGTGGATCCAACAAATCATCACTACTTACTCGTAACACTACTTGTTTATAATGCGTTAGCAGCTGAAAGTTTACCAATTTTAATGGCTAAATTAGTACCTGATCTTGTCGCGGTAGTGATATCTGTTTTTATTATACTTATTTTTGGGGAGATTATCCCAACATCAATATTCACCGGCGAGAACCAGCTAGCTATAACGTCCTATTTAATACCATTAGTATATTTTTTACAAATATTATTTTTCCCAATAGCATATCCACTAAGTAAGATATATCTCTATTTGCTACTCACTCACTCACTCACTCACTCACTCACTTTTCTACAGGTAAATTACTAGATGCAATTTTTGGAATAATCAATGACGAGCTCAGTGATGACGATATTGCAGGTGCATTAACAGCAATATTTTCAAACACAGTGAATAAATTACCAACTGTAAGCAGTCCGTCAGTGTACGGATCTGACGGCAACGGTATTCCTAACAGTGAAATCAAGCCGTTACTGTCCGAGACAACATCTCTACCGAAACTTATCAATCGCGATGACATACAGTTTATTAGGTCTATTGTCACACTGTCATCGAATAAAATCACCTCAATATCAAGGAAGATGAGTGGAGTAATGACAGTGAGAGAGGATGAGCAGGTTACCAAGGAGTTGATAGCGCAGTGCGACGGGTTCAAGCTAGGACAGTTTATCCCAGTTTTATCGTCACTTAATAATAATGTAGTCATTGGTGCAATCTCATTGCAACGGTTAACTTCTTCATTATTTCTTATTGAAACTAAAGAGGTGAGAGTGAGGGATTTGATCGATCCAACATCAGTTGGTTATATATTCGTGAATGACTCGGTAACGAAAGCATTTCACTCACTGCGCACTAACCCATACGATTTTATTGTGGTGTATGAAGGGGATATTGAGAACTCTCCTACTACAAAGGGCGTAGTATTTTTGAAAGATATATTGTTACATATGTCTATGTGAATAACTAAACTATTTTTGTTCTAACGACTACTTACAATATACAGTAACAACAATAACCTAACCAAGGAACCGTTTGATAATTTCAACGGCCGATATCACCCCACTGCCGGTATAGTCCGTCCCCACGTGATTAAGACCACCTGCTTTATAAGCACTTCCTAGATCTAAATGCACCCATGCAACCGTTGGGTTCACAAATTTCTTTAAAAATGAGGTAGCATAAATATGATCTGCTTCCGTTGGTTGTCGACACTGTAAGATGTCGGCTATATCACTCTTAAGGTCATCCTCGTAGTCATCATCAAGTGGAAACGGCCATATTCGCTCACCACATTGCGAGCTTATATCTATAAGCTTCTTATATAATTCATTTTTATTACTCAATGCACCAATATACTTATTAGATAAGCTGGTGATGCACGTACCGGTGAGGGTTGCGAAATCAATAAGAATTTTAGGTGATATTTCATCTTGTAATGAATGAAATGTTGATTTAATGACTTTACGGGATGCTAAAGCAAGTACATCAGCGAGCAGCATGCGACCTTCCGCATCACTATGAACGACTTCAATAGTTGTACCAGTAACAGAAGTAACAACATCATCAGGACGAAATGCAGTTGGACTTATATTATTTTCAACTATAGCAAGCCAACATTCTACTTGATATCCAGCTGTAATCGACTCATTTTCATTTGCAATCAAAGCTAAAAATGTCCCAAGCGCAGCTGCAGATCCCGCCATGTCGTGTTTCATTGTTTTCATGCTATTCGCACTCTTGATATTGATCCCTCCTGTGTCATAACAAACTCCTTTACCTACTAAAACAATAGGACGATTTGATGTTGTAACACTTGCTGATTGCATGTTATTACTTGAACTGTAGGCATCACCAAGAGTAACACCTGTTGAAGGGAAAAATATGCCATCACCAACAGGTTTCTTGTTCACTCGCTTTGTTAAGCGGATAAGCTTATCATTGGTACCTATGTTATTAGCTTGTATTACTGCAACAAAGGCGCCACACCCTTCATTCATTAGCTGCTCTTGGTTCCATTCGGTGTACTCGCAACCAATTGCATCTGCAAAGTTACGAATAACATTAGAATATGTTGTAGGATTGAGTATATTTGGTGGTAATGAAGACAATGCGCGAGCTATATTCACACCATCATTGACATACTGCACAGCTTGCACTTTCCTCAGTAGCCCCCCTTTATCCACACCATTAGCGTTGTTATCATCTCTTGTTATGTCATCATTGTAGCTCGAATAAAGAGTCTCGGATGCCTTGATCATAGCTGCTTCTAGTGATGAGATTTTCTTGTTAGCATCAAGTGGTTGCACTGGTGGAGCTGTTTGCAAGTTAGAAGCATAATAACTGGACCACTGACTTTCTACCTCCGCTGCTATATCCTCGTTACTAGATGGTAACAGGAAGTTCAATGCTAATCCATGTGCGGCATTAGTTGATGGTGCGTTAGACTTTAAACTAGGCATATGGAACTGTTGCACCTGTAATGCTGATGCTAATGAATATACCATGTCCTTATCAAGTATCGTTTCTCCGTATTGCGACAGCATAATGACATTCACAGAGGCATTAAGACTCAACACTTCGGCTAAACTACGACAAAGAGTTAGTTTTTGATACATTTCAAGAGGTATTCTAGCCATTGATATCTTATGCATACTATCACTTCCAACATCATGAGTATACAAAAACTTGTCATTCTTAACACTTTCTCCATATAAAACCATTTTTTTCTTGAATAACTCATACGCAGGTATAGCATCGCTTATCCAATCTATGTCTACTTCCTCCATGGTACGAACAGATAAATCCAAGAGAAAAATATCATGTCGTGATGCGGCATTACCTGCATTGATCAGGTATTCATCTCGAGAATGTAAATGTACTGGGACATGCTTGGTGCAGACATTATACACATTCTCTTTGCAATACTCCTCCAAGTTGAATGTCGTGCCCCTTAAAGCTGAACTAATCGATCTAGATGCAAGGTTGAAAGGAATACCGCGTTGATACCCAAGTATTGCAACTATCTGAAGCACCAGATAGATAACATATAGATTGCGACACATGAGAGAGACCAGACAATGCTTTCCTATTTTCTTGCATCATTCAAGTGTGTACACCGGAACCGAGGGATTAACAAACGCACTTAAAAAACTTAAAAACACAATTAAGGATACAATAAACATCTATTTACATGGTTAGCTGTTGCTAATGGCGTCTTCTGCCAACCGCAATAACTTGGCTAATTGTGCGGCATACACATCACTAGATGGTGGTAGTGCCGCGTCATTTTGACTGCTTCCTGCAGGTGGTACACTTGATTTAACAGGCATGGGTAATGAGCGAATAAGCGCCATTTGCTGCTGCAATGAATCCACCCCATCTCCACTCAATTGAAGATTCCTATCGGTGTTTTCAACCACATGGGTAACAACTGGTTCTGGTCGTTTAAGTTGCTCTAATTTTTTTTCAAGTTCAGTAATAGTACCTAAAAAATTATTATTTTGTTCTTGCAACACCGCTATTTGTTGATTTAATGCGTCTAATTCAGAGACATTCTTCGCGTCATCTTTCTTTTTATCGTCTAATGCAGCGGTCAAAGCGGACTGAAGGCGCGTTATATCACGCTGTAATCCCTTAATTCTTACTTCTTTTTTACTATTTTCACGTGATAATAAGTTATATTCCGTCTCTAAACGAGTGTATTGCGCCTTTTCATCTGCTAGAATCTGTCCATACTTTGTAGTATTCTCATCTGATTTACTTTTAACTACGTTGCGTAAGTGATCACACTCACGTTCCGACTCTTTCAACTGTACTTCCCACGTCTGGCGATCAGTTGCATTGCGTGTCTCCAAGTCAAGTATTCTAGATTCCATTAAAGCTAATGCGTCTTTTAATTCTTTATTTTGAACTGTTAAACGACTCTCTCGTAACTCACATTTTCTTAAATCATTAATGAAATAGGTCTTGATACCCTCTGCCCTTCGCTCCAACGTGCGGTTCATATTCTGTATACGCGTAAGTAAGTATGATCTTTCAGCACGTAATCGGGATGTTTCTGATGAAGTCGCACTAGCTGTCTTCTCCATCTCTATTATATATCTGATAGGTGGCACACCCCAATCTGCACCACCAAGTACTCCACTTGCTTTTAGCTCGTACATATCTTTGGCTGATAAAGGAACACGATTATCAGGTTGATCTGGAAATAATTGCAATAAGAACTCTCCCCAAGTCAGCTCCCGATCACGCGGCATAGCTCGCAACTTGTTTATCAAGCTATTCCAGTATGACAATTCCAGTGTACCACCGAATATATCACTGCATGATTGCTCGTTGTCATCGTCACCACATAACACATCTAATAAGAATGACACAGTTACAGTTCCCGTATCGTTAGGATCGAGGCCGCGGAAGATAGCTTGCAAGATTCCTTCTGCTTCGGCAGATATCTGTAGGTTCGATAACAGCGGCATTGAACTATCTCCTCCTTCTATAATTTCACCTTTCTTATAACTATTATAAGCGCTTGTTAACATGACTCTTTCGGCGTCTAACGCAGCAATAGAATTCTTCAACATGATCTCTTTTTGGGCGATTATAGACGTCGCAAACGACACTCTTGCGGTTGCATTCTCTAATTTTTCTTCTAATAATTTGATTTTATTCAAATATTTCATTAATTCAACATTTGTCGTGAGTGCTCGACTCTCAATTTGACCTTTTGAAAATAAGACAAAATTCTTTAATTCAGACAAATAATTCTTGTACTTACTATTATCTCGTTCTAACTCACTTAGACGTAGTGAGTCCTGTTGAACCTTGTCCTCATTACTTTGTAATGTTACTTTTAATCCATTCACTTTTTCAATCAACGAAGAGTTACGTTGAGTCCATTGAATGCTTGATAAATTATGTTCATTTAACAAGTTGCTATAATTATTTGTCATCGCTTTCAGCTGGTTGTTAGTAGCCGTTAGCTCTTCCTCTATTCCTTTCTTATCACTAGTTATTGTAACAACTTGTTGACGCCAAAATTGCATTAATTTTACATATGGGTACGTAGATACCTCTGTTACTTCAACATTCTTATCAGCAGAACCTTCTAGTGTAGCACCCGCATGTAAGCCATTGACACCTAGTATCTTTTCTTGCATTTCAAATGCAGTTTCTAATGATTCTACTTGACGTTGTAATGACTTTATTTTACTATCATCAACAACTACATTGTCAACAGGATCATGTTTGGGCACAGTCTTGACCTTATCATTACTAGTTTTTAATATATTATCACGATCAATATCATCAATCTTGATTACTGAAGGAAGGATATTGAAAACTGTATATGGATACCCTATAGTATCACATACAGGATTCCCTTTTAAAGTTACGACTTTTAAGTTCTTTAACTTTTGCAATGTATGGAGTACATTTATATCCTTTAATTGATTGTTATCTAGATGTAACATCTGCAGCTCGAGTAAACCTTCCAGTGCACTCAAATCAACCACGCTATTATCCCGTAAATCCAACTCTCTAAGTGATGGTAGAAGTCGTAATGGACGAATATCAACCAAGTCGTTGCCTTGATGAATATGGAGCGAATTAACTATTAATATAGAATGAATAAATGAATTAGGAGGTTTATACCTGAAAGATTTAATTTCTCGATACAATCAGATAATTTCTCAATATTTTTGACGCAACTTAATCCATTGTGAGACAAATTGATCTTGCTAATAGAGTGACCATATTTCTCCTTAATTTTGTCGATGAAATCATCGTCCAAATTGGTGATCATCCTGCTTCGCTACTTTTTTATTTCAATTATTTTTGAATTTTTCACATGAGGTCCGGGAGGTCCAAAGTTAGGTGTGTAAAAGTGATTGGATTACTACTCTATATAATATTCATATTAATACTGTTGTAATATTGTCATATGCACCTTTCAAGAAACAGTAACCTAATATTATACCAAAGATACTTTTATTAAAAGATCAGAATAAAAGAAAAGTGAACATCTGCCCCACATGATTTAAATATTACTTTAAAATGTAAGTTTGTTACTACTTATTTCGCGTAAAAATGCCATCATTTATCTCATGACAAGCTACTATGATATGCGGAACTTATTTTATTTGCCTTTGAAAGGAAAACTTTCACTTTTCAGGTAAGCGATTGCACCTGTGTCTCTTTGATAGAAATTATATCAATGGAGTATGTCAATCAGCTTGTACAGAAGTGTGATGAGCTAATTGCAATCGTTGGTGGTCCACGTCAGACGCGGGTAAATGAGGAAACTTATAGAAATGTTTGCAAGTTATTATTAGAATTAAAAGATATTAATAGGAAAGTATTATTGCAACTAGATAGTAGTCGGAAGAATGTAGAGTTGCATAAGGGTAAAATTGATACGAAATTATTGTTGTTACAAAATTTATATTATAAGAAATCATATTTAAGCAATGAAATAAAAGGTATGAATTATACAGCATCATTCCAACTCTTTCTCACTTTCTTTTATTGCAGTTTGTCAAAGCTTGTCGTGTCCTAATATAGTACAAATTGAGAAGGATATAGGCAAAGTAGTTACATTAAAAAAGTATTCAGAGGATTTAAACATACAACACGAGAATATTATGACTATTTTTCATGATGAAATGCACAAAAGGATTGCTCTTAACCAGGTATTGCAGTTCATTTCTTTATTAATTATACCAACCACTTATTGTTTTTCAATTAAAAAGGTATTAGATGATCTGACAACAGTGCATGAGAACAATTTAGAAGTATTAGATCGTAAAAGAAAATTTTTAGAAGAACTTCCGCATAAGTTAGACGTGATAAAGAATGACACCATAGAGTTAGTAGCCCAATTTGATAAATTTAAAAAGGAAAAAGAGGGTGTTATTGACGATGATATGATTGTTGAGGAATAAATATTTGTTCATAATGTATATAATAATGAAACAATACCACATGATAGCAACTTCTACCTACACTGAAAATTAACTGTAACAGATTGAGTTTCGTAATAACTTATACAGCCTGTAAGATAAGAAGCATTATTTTTTTGCATAAAGCAAAATATTCAAATAGGATTAACACTTTAAACCGGTATCTTGTTAGTGCAGACAGCAAGGTGATTAACAAGCATCTCCATGAGTTTCAACAGCAATATATTCTACATATTTACAAAAACAAACTCGTTATTCACATTAACTAACAAATTCCTTCAAAAATTATTTTTTCTCACAACAGCGATATATATAGTTCGACTATAGTCTGTTTCACCGCATCTAAACTCGCAGTCGGCTTCGTTACCACGCATTAGTCATGTACAGTGTCAACCCTATATATATACCCATAACATGCCTTAACTCTACTCTACCACTACTCCAATACTGACTACTTTATGTCGCCTGGATTACACTATACTACTGCATAGTCGATTACTTTCATAATTCGCTTGGTATATTCGGTTAAATTTGTTTTTGGTTGAAATTTTTTAAAAAATAATAATTCTTCACCTGGTCCTTGACCCATCATGAGCTTATATGTCCGTTTGTTGTGAATATACTCACTTGGATACTCAAAAAATAGAGTGTAAGGTCTATCAAAAGTTGTTTCTAGCATTACCTTGCTTGGTCCGTAATGACTATCACACCCAATACATACAACAGTATCTGAGAGGTGAAAAAGTAAGTTATTAAGTGACGATAATATATGGAACTGAAAGTGTAAATCTACCTGGCTTTGGAAGCATTTGTTTAATTGTTATAAAGTATTTAAATGTTATTGGTAATATTATATAATGCGTACTTTTATGTGGGTTGTCATCTCTTGTATATTGTTTGGGACATGGTACAATTGCAGATAAAGCATCTAGAATAGGTTCAACAATAATAACAGAATGAGGACATTGATTTGGTGCTAAAAACAAATGAATTGGATTATAATATGCTCCAATATCAATAATATTGAAAGAGTTATTACGCATTGAAATCATTTCTCCAAACGCTTCTTGACGTTTCATAAAATCAGGTAATTCTAAATATGGATATAATCCATACGGCTTTATTGGATCAATACTATTACCAAATCGTTGCTTCGTTAATTTTGATATTTCCTTCCGAATAGCATCTGAATCAGGTATATACTCATTACAAGTGTTACTATCCCTTCCTTGTTTCAATCCTAACATGAGTAAGTTGGTAAGTAAATAAGTAAACAAGGGAGTTAATGAACGAGTTATGGTGATTTTAGAAGGTATAAATGATGAATAAATGCACCTGGAATACATTCTTTACAATTCGGCAATAATCGTGTTGGATCTTTACACTTTTTAACATCATCTTGTTGCAATCGTTCGTAAAACAAGGATAAGCGATCGTCTCCTAGTACAAAACTAAGAAATATAGCTATCAGAAGCAACAATAACCAAGAAAAGCGCATGGTCCCTCCTCCTTTCTTTCTTTGGTTCAATTTTTTTTTGTTTTTTTCGAGGGTGTGGTTTCAATAGGGAAAAAAGAAGAATCATCTTCTCGAGATCTTTTAGTAGATATTTGGGGTTAAATTGGCAATTTTATGAGTTGATTCACCCATATAAATAACTTTAAGTGATAAATTGTGAGAATGACAGCACCTATTATAAGTTTAAACGGTCTCTTCGGTAATACATCTGATAGTGATAATGACGAGGAAACAAGTGGTTTTCAACAGGTTTATTCAATAGATGTCATACAATTTTCATCTTTAAAATCTTTGAAGATACGGCAATTTTCCTGGCATTCACAGAATGCAAATCAAGTATGGCCAGGGGCATTGAAGCTGGCGTCATTTATAGATGAAAATAGAGTATATGGTGATGGAAAGATACTAGAATTAGGTGCAGCAACTGGAGCATTAGCAATATACTTACAAAAGTATTATAATTATGATATAGTTACTTCAGATTATAATGATGGTGGTGAAATTGAAGAAAATATTAAATATAATTATGAGTTGAATGATCTCGTTCCTTGTCACCATTTGCCCTACACTTGGGGTGATAGTACAGATGGAGTTGACTTGATGAAGCGACAATTCAAGTATATAATCGCATCGGATATACTACTATATGTTAAAGTTTATCCATTTTTAGTTGATTTTTTGTTATATTTATTTGAAAATAATGAAATTAAAGAGTTTCTCATGAGTTGGCAGCGCCGAATAGACGAATCCAAATTGTTTTTCGACCTTATGGAAAGTAGCGGCTTTCAGTTACATAAGGAAGAGGCAATTAGTGGAATTTATTCTTTCACTCGAAAAATTTAATTATACAGTTGAATATAATATATTACATGTTGTTTCTCTCGCTATTTTAAGAAGGAGAAAATATCCATATCCAGTGAGTCATATCCGAACCATTCATCAATTATTTGGTCGCCATTTGACACTGTTCCTCCTTCTTCATTAGTTGGAGCCGTGTTACTAGGTGTACTTTCGATATGTGATGGTTTTGGATGTCGCGGTGCGAGTGCATCAGCAGAGTTGGCATCAATAGAAGATTGCGATAAATGGTCTTGTCTCCTTGATAACAGTCGCCTATGAACATCCATTTGTGCCCTCATATCCGACATTATTTGCAGTTCAGCTCTGCTTGAGTGACTGGCTGTTATGGTTGGTATTAAAGGTGGCACTGTCAATGGACTCGACTTATCAGACGATGATATGGCTTGTAATGGCACCTTAGTTTGTAAATTATTGTATTTGGGATCTAGCTGTGCTATTTTATTCATGAGTTGGTATTGCACCTTTTGTTGCTTTGATAGCGACGCTTTCAATGCGGCGTAACAATTAGTTTGGTTTGTTATTTTTTCATTTATGTAGTCTAATTTTTTTATTAAATTTCCTGCTAACTCAGCACCTAGAATTAGCGATTCTGTTTTTTCTTCTGTTTGTTCTTCTGAACCTGTTTGTTGTTTCATTGATTCTTCATAGCAAGATATATTATTAGCTCTTCCTTTGTCACGATGCTTTTTTTGTTCATTTAAGTATTGCTGTAATTGCTTTACACCAACTTGACTATCATATTTTGGATTAATAGTATTCTTGATTGATTTTATTGTACAATTCTTTAATCCAATATCAAATACAGCACTTAAGAAGTCTTTATGCAAACTGTAAGAGAAGTAATGTAAGTAAAAAGTTCATGAATAAACAAGTGAGTGGATACCTTTCAGGCCATACAAATCGCTTCTTTTGTTTCTTATTTGACTGTTCGTCTAGTTAAAAGGAAGTGAACTAGAAGCATATGAGTAAGGAAGGAAGTAATATTACCAGCTTGAATATCCTCATTATTTCTTGAAGGATTACTTTTCCGTTTTTTATTTACATCAGAATCCAGACAATCTTCAGAAAGGATCCAAGAATCGTCTCTGAAGACGTCGTCATACATTACTCTTAATCTATCCTCTATCCGGACTTGCTACGAGTTCGCTATTTTTGTTTCCAGAGTCGGACTATATATACAGAGTTGTCATTAGAATATTAATACTTACAACAGAAATAGACTAAAGGTAATGAAACGATCGATTCTCATGTCGAGAGGAAGGAGCATCCTATAATAAATTAAGATCCAGGCTAACTTTAAGGAAGAAGGAAGAGCTGTGGTGTGGATTTTGGTTTTCAAAAAGAAGGAAGAAGAAGTGGGCTTTGTCTGATAAATCCTCCGAGATAGAAAGACGTGTTACGAGTAAACCTGTCCGAATAAGGAAGTAAATGCCAATACAAAAGCGACCAGTACGAAGTGCACTAAATTATTCTATGATATTACGATTATTTTTTGCATTCATCCTTATTCTTTGGTTTGGTTTCTTTTCCTACACAAAATCAACTTCACAAACTAATAGAAAATACGAGGAACAACAAAATTTATATAAGAAATTAGAATTAAAATTACGTGGAAGTGCGCCTGATAATACTGATGGTGAAGTTAGACTGAGTCATTTAAGTAGACATATTAATACTGGAAATAATGGTGAAATAAGTCACTTAGTTATAGTTGCTGGACATGCGGTATTGCGACTCAACAAATTAGCGGTTGCCGATACCCAAGATGCTGCTTGGTATTTATTAAATTATCAATTAAATCAAGGATTCCCAAGTATAATAGTTTCACATATTCATCGTGGAATAGAATTAACTACTAATGATCAAGAAGCATTACTTATTTTTAGTGGTGGTCAAACTCGCCGGGATGTTGGACCTACGTCAGAAGCAGCCAGTTATTATTATGTAGCAAATGATAAAGAAATGTTAAATAGTATTAGATCAAGAACATATTTAGAAGAATATGCCCGTGATTCATATGAAAATTTATTATTTTCAATATGCCGCTTCAAAGAAGTTACCGGGAGATATCCTTCACGTATAACTGTTGTTGGTTTTGATTTTAAACGCCAAAGATTTATTGAGTTACATCGTAAAGCAATAGGATTTCCTATTGGTAACTTTACTTATTCAGGTGTAAGACCAACACATCCAAATTTTGATCATAAAAAATCTGAAGATGGTGAGAAAAATGCTTTAAAATCATTTGAAAGTGATATTTATGCATGTGCAGATCCTACTTTAGCAAATAAGAAGCAAATTAGAAATCCATTTAATAGAACTGTACCTTATGAGCTAGCATGTCCAGAGATGAAAAGTTTGTTGCACTGGTGTGGACCAGAATTATTTAATTTTGAAGGACTGCCGTGGTACTAATCATGCATTCCCTTGCAGTGCACATGGTCGCCCAGATTATGACTAGATTTATTTACTACCTTAGTCTCTTTCAAAGGACAAATTATTATATATTTTGTTTTTCTTATTGTATACAACGACAAATATAACATTTCATACTTTTTACATGATCACTTATATCATTCCTAATGCAAACATATGAACACAGAAGGAAGTCATACCCAAGTGAAGTAAAATAGTCATTCAATATTAAATACAATCCTTCGATCTATCCTCATCCACCAGGAGCAGTGCAAGGAAGCGATGCTATCGTTGCTGGTGGTCGTTTACCAGGACGATTACCACCACTTCCTCCTCCTATAGAATGAGTTTTCTCTTTATATTTTGGTAATTTAGCGGTTGGATTAACCAGTAAGTAAAAGAATAAATAAATTCCTTCGATAATACTCCAAAGAAAGGCTAATATTTGTCGATGGAGTGGCTGCTTTGATCGCAAGTCACCACTCGCTGATATATATGCCATGGCTTTTTTCCTGACTTCTAAAATCCTTATTTTGTTGTTTCTCTCAAAAATACCGGAACTTTTCAAGAACAAGTACACATCCCAGAGATATAATTATAGACAATAAAGCTAGTTCTAACTTGAAAGCAGAGCATTCTGATAGACATTGCTATTGTAATCAGGTACTAAGAGTTTGATCTAACTGCAGTTTTAGGACCGGTCCCGAATCGCGCTGCCGCTATCCTCAGGAAACACGAAAGTGCATTCTCCGCGTCACCTCTTCTCTTGCAGAAAATCTAATACCAGTCTTACGAACCTAAGGTACTTCTACTTTACGATAAACCCCCTTTTAATGCTTCTATGTCTAATATAGTGTGCATTTGAACTATTTCTAACCATATTCTCGCATATTTCTTCATAAATATCTTACTCTCAATTGTATTTGTAGATGTCATACCAAATTCCAGGACAAGTACCACTTAATGAACACGACCCAGAGTTGTTTGACATTATTGAGCATGAAAAACACCGTCAATGGTCTGGTTTAGAGCTAATTGCAAGTGAAAATTTTACTTCTAAAGCAGTATTTCAATGTTTAGGATCAGCATTAACTAATAAGTATGCTGAAGGTTATCCTGGTAAGAGATACTATGGTGGCAACGAATACATCGATCAAGTTGAATCATTGTGTCAATCACGTGCATTAGCTGCTTATGGATTAAATCCTGCTGAATGGGGTGTCAACGTACAACCATACTCAGGTTCACCTGCCAATTTTGCTGTATATACAGCATTATTAAGACCTCACGATCGTATCATGGGTCTTGATTTACCATCTGGTGGTCATTTAACCCACGGTTTCTACACTTTTTCCAAAGCTGATAATGGAAGAAAAGCTGTTTCTGCAACATCAATTTACTTCGAATCACTACCATACCGTGTTCATCCTGTTACTGGTTTAATTGATTATGATGCATTACAAGCTCAAGCAAACTTATTCAAGCCTGCAATGATTATCTGTGGTGGATCTGCTTATCCTCGTGAGTGGGATTATGCTAAATTCAGACAAATTGCTGATGAAAATGGTTCATTACTTATGATGGATATGGCACATATCAGTGGTCTTGTTGCAACTGGTGAAGCTGCCAATCCATTCCTTTTTGCTGACATTGTCACTACTACTACCCACAAATCCCTTCGAGGACCTCGTGCTGGTATGATTTTCTACCGTAAAGATGCTCGTGAATTTGAAAACAAAATTAATGCTGCAGTATTCCCTGGATTACAAGGTGGTCCTCACATTCATCAAATTGCTGGTATTGCCACCCAGTTAAAGGAAGTTAACACACCAGTTTTCAAGGAATATGCCAAGCAAGTACGTGCTAATGCTAAAGCACTTGGTGAACAATTAACTTCGGTACACGGCTACTCACTTGCCACTGGCGGTACCGAGAATCACTTAGTATTATGGGACTTGAAACCGCAAGGTTTAAATGGTGCCAAAATGCAAACTGTATGTGATAATTGCTCAATTACCTTGAATAAGAACACTGTTCTTGGTGATAAATCCGCTTTGACACCTGGTGGTGTACGTATCGGTGCTCCAGCATTGACCACTCGTGGTCTAAAGGAAGCTGAATTCCGTCAAGTTGCTGATTTCTTACACGAAGCAGTCAAAATTGCATTAAAGATTCAAGAAACTGCCAAGACAATGAAAGAATTTGAGGCTGCAGTTGTTGCATCAGCTGATGTTAAAGCATTAAAAACAGCTGTTCAAACTTTCATCACCAAGTTCCCAATGCCTGGGTTCGATGTTGAGACCATGAAGTACAAAGAAATCAATTAAATTTTCGTCGTGCGTTTTTTTGATAAATAAATACATAACTGTTAACATTATTTTACAAATTTTTATAATTTTGCTGATGATTTGCGACCAAAATCATCGAAATTGCCAGACGATTGGCGTCGCATGTCTTCTGCCATCGACTTACGTTTGACAATATCGTCAACTTGACTGGTTCGCTTTCTACCATCATCATCTTCCATAGACTGACGAGTTGATAGTCTTCCTCCTCTTGTTCTTTGATATTCAGCTTCTTCTTCTTCTTCTTCTCTTTTCTTCCGCTGATACTCTTCTTCATCAATACCATATTCCCATCTTTGCTTTATTCCTTGAATTTCTTTGTACACTCGACGTCTTTCGTGAATTAATGCGCGATGTACTTTTTCTTCTTTTGAGGGAAAAAATATTTTATAAATCCATATTAATGTAGGGATAAAGAATATAGATCCTATAGCTAGTATACCACCATTAAATGGGTTTTCGCTGAATAGAACAGTATATCCAATGGCATAAAATACTATAACCATTCCAATAATACCACTAACCATAGCAAATAAGAAATAAACCCATTTAAATAACTGATACCTTTCATCCACCGCAACCTTTTCTAACTCCTCTTCAGTGTGGGCTAATACTAACTCTTTCGTGCTTCGATCATCCTTTACTTCTTCAACTTTTTGTGGTTTTCTATCAATGTCTTCTGGGTTGATCTTCACACTCAATCCCAGACTCGCTGGACGTCCCTTATTCATTGAAATTGGCTCTCATCAAAGTCGCTTACTAGTTAAACTATATTATTTATTGTCAAGACAAA
>JACCDO011303957.1_pt1 | contig 15611 bp, 19 predicted proteins | sample 7446101 | NCBI WGS metagenome assembly JACCDO01 (sample SAMN15323440, study PRJNA562643) | freshwater metagenome | isolation source: river surface water | place: USA:Blue River Watershed | collected 2017-08-16
AAGTAAATGATCAAAATAACTAATTTATCTATAGAAGAATGGAGAACTGGATTTAAATCAGAATTAACAATTACAAATAATAATAATTATGATATAAATTTATGGCATGTTATTGTTAAATCTTCAAATTGCACAATAACTTGGAGTAATTATGTTGATTTTTATAAATTTAATGAAAATATAATATTAAAACCTAGATCATATACACCTATATTAAAAGCTAAAAATAATTTAATAATTGAGTATGGTGGTAATGGAATTAATCCAACACTATTTGAATTTATTTCATCTCCCGCTCCTACTCCTGGTCCCGCTCCTGGTCCTACTCCTACTCCTACTCCTACTCCTACTCCTACTCCTACTCCTACTCCTACTCCTACTCCTAATATAAAATATTTATATAATTTACCAATGACTGATTTAACATCTATATCTCAATTACAAAGCACAAGCGCTGGATTTTTACTTCAATATAGTTATGATAAACGTATCAATTTTACAAATAATTCTCCAAATCCTTTATATTTTTCATTAGAACAACCAAATGGTCTCAAAATGTCAATATATGTTGGTGATAAACCTGAAAATGAAGGAAAAACTACTTTTCCTAGAACAGAACTTAGAGGTTTAGCACGAGTTGATGATGGTATAAATTATGTTTTTTCATATGATAGCTTTTTAAAAAATTTACCTACTTTTGATTTTTGCTGGGGACAAGTTCATGGATATGAAAGTGTTCCAAATATATTACTACGATGGAGAAATGGAAGATATAATTTAATATGTAATAAACAATCTATAACAATACCTGGTAAACCATCGGATGAAGTAGGAAAATGGGTAAATTGGAAAATTGAGTTTTTATTAGATAAAGTACGAGGATACGCTAAAGTTTTTAGAAATAATGTTTTATTAGGATCTATAAATGGTAATACAAGCACAGGTGGAAATAGTTATATAAAACAAGGTATATATGCACAACAAATGCCTCCATCAAATAATGTTACATCATATACAAAAAATTTATTATTATATATTAATAATACACCAACTCCCACACCTACACCTACACCTACTCCAACTCCTACACCTACTCCAACTCCTACACCTACTCCAACTCCTACACCTACTCCAACTCCTATACCTACTCCTATACCTACTCCTATACCTACTCCTACTCCTACTCCTATTGTAAATTCTCAAAGAAGAATTGTTTATCTTGGATATTGGTTAAGAGATCAGGATATTCAGAGTTTAGTAAACGATTTAAAAAATGCAAATATAACTCATCTTCTTTTAACTTTCATTGTACAATCAGATGTAACCAAACCTATAACAGGTACTAATTATATGCTTGATGCTTTTAAGGCTTTAACTCCATCTAATCAAGATTTGTTAAGAAAGAATTTTAAGGTTGGAGTAAGTTTAGGTGGAGCATCAAGTATGCCGATACCATATAGCAAGACATTTGCAGGGACAAGTGCATATTATTATAATAATCCTGTGAAATATGCTCAAGATTATTATGCGTTATCAAAGAGTGCTAACTTAGAACAATATTTTGATTTAGATATTGAATATATAAATGATAAGTTTCCTGAATGTGCTGATTTCTTAGGTAACGTTTGTAAAGAATTAAGGAATTTAAATCCATTATGTGAGATATCTCACGCACCACAACCTCCTTATTTTTGTTCACAATTCGGTAATGTTTACAACTTGATTTATCAAAATTATAAACAATATTTCTCGTGGTTAAATATACAATACTATAATAATGGTCCAAGTCAAACCTTTGATCAAATATTTATTAAAAGTGATATACAATATGCACCTGGTACAGCAATTTTAGAACTTATAAATAAAGGTTTTGATCCTAGTTATTTGACCCTTGGAAAAGTAGTTGAAGGTGAAGCTAGTCCAAATGCTGGTTATGTTCCATTACCAGATTTAACAAATATGGTAAAACAAGCTTTTGAAACACCAAGTTTAGCAGGATGGTGTAAAACAGGAGGAGCGTTCATCTGGTACTTCAATACACAGGGACAAAATTTAGATAAGAATAAACAAGTATTAAATTATTTTGGAACTATTTCAAAGTTTTAAACAATATAAAATGAAATACATTTTATATTTTTATTCTTGAAAATTTTTTAAATAAAAAAGGTATTTCTTTTTTATAGACTCTCTAATACGTTTACTACGAGATTTCTTACGAGATTTCTTACGAGATTTCTTACGAGATTTCTTACAAGATTTCTTACAAGATTTCTTACAAGATTTCTTACAAGATTTCTTCTTTGAATGTAATTTTCGATATTTATCAGAATAACGATTAATTCTGCTATCTGGTGATGGTTCTGATTCAGTTGCGATATGTTGTGTTGTTTTTTCTTTGATTTCTTTTTGTGCATATGTTATTTTCCTACCTATTATAACTTTGAGTTGTTGTAGGTTTTCAGATAATACTTTTTCTCCAAAATAATAATAATTACCAAATTCATCTATAATTGGTTCGTTTATTAATTTTCTTGCAATATGTTTTGGGATTTCTATAAATTCTCTAAGTTTAATTTTAGTTCCAGGAACAAAATATAATAGTCCAAATTCACCTTCATGTTCGCTTTCAATTTTTAAGAAAGTATATAAAATTACACCACGATCATAATTAAAAGGACCATTTTTAATAGTATATTCAAAATTCATTTTATTTAAACAAACTTTTTATAATTTATTAATCATCATTTGGTTCTCTCCACTCTTTACTTCTTTCTGTGAGTTTCATAACAAATAATCTAAAAAGAACTATAGTATTTGGATTGATTTCTTGTATAACTTTTGAGTAATTAGTTCGTATATCTTCATCTATCATTTAAATATAAAGAAAACCAGTTTTTAAATTAAGAACTTAAAATAATAATTTAAAATATTATTTATTTATTAAAATAAAATGGAAGAAAAAATAGGAGAAATCGCAATAATTTTTACAAATGTTAGAGATCAATTAAAATTTTATCATTGGACAACAACTTCTTATTCAAGACACAAAGCAAGTGATATGTTAGTAACTAATTTAACCACAAATATAGACTTATTTATTGAAACTATTCAAGGATCAAGAGGTGTTAAATTAAAAATTCCTTTAGGTATGTCGTCACAAATGAATTTGACAAATATTGATGATAAACAAATCATTACTTTGTTAGATACTTTTAGAAAATATTTATCTGAAACATTACCTTTATCATTAAATAAAAATGATACAGAGTTATTAAATATACGTGATACTATGTTAACAGATGTAAATCAAACTTTATATTTATTTATGTTAAAATAAAACTTATATTTCGTTTTAATAAATATTTTAAACTTTAAAAATGAATAATTAATTTAATTTTATTACTTAAAAATAAAATGTCTTATCCGTATAGAAGAAGGTATAATGTTAACGAGGTTAATAGATTAAGACGTAGTCCAATTAATATTGTAAGAAATAATAATATTTTAAGCACAGAACCAAGTAATACGTTGAATAATAATTTTAACCATAGTATTTCTTATAATAATAATGAAGATAATGATGTATTTCAAGGGTATGAAAATACATTTAATTCTCCATTATTATTTCCAAATCCATATCCCATATGGAATGTTTTTGAAAATAGATCTAGTAACCAAAATTATACCTATAACCAAAATTATGATGATGAATATGATGAAAGCGATGATGAAAGAAATGTTGAAATACAACCTATGTTAACAGATTTTATTTTTAATATGATAAATGATATTAATTTAGAATATGTAATGGAACAAAGTTTAAATGAGCAACCAACTTTAGAAAAAACTGATAATATAATTAATGTATCAAGTCAGTTGTATTCTACAGTTGAAAACAAATTTGATACAAAAGATTGTGGTATATGTTTATGTGATTTTGAACAAAATGATATGGTAAGTAAGTTAAAATGTGATCATGTGTTTCATAATGAATGTATAGTAGAGTGGGGTAAATATAAATCTGAGTGTCCAAAATGTAAATCAAATATATAAATTATTATATTAAATAAATGATATTTGATAGTATTAATAATATTAAGCAAATTTGGGATGATTTTTATGTTATTTTATTACCTTTATGTTCAATCGCAATTTTATTCTTTATAAAAGTATTATTTATAAAAACTAAAGGTTCGTGGTCAAGTTTTTATTCTTATTTACCCGATAGTTTACCTATATTACGTAGGAAATCTATTCCACGAGAAAGTAAAGGTGAAGCTGAATGTCGTATGGTATTACAACAATTATTTAATAAACCTTTTTCGAAGAGTAGGCCATCATTTTTAAATAATCCAGTTACTGGTGGAATGTATAATTTAGAATTAGATTGTTATGACGAAGAATTAGGATTAGCAGTTGAATATAATGGTGTTCAACATTATGAATATAGTCCTTATTTCCATAAAAATAAAGAAGCATTTTATAATCAAAAATATCGTGATGATATGAAAAGGCGTTTATGTAAGGATAATAATATAACATTAATTGAAGTTCCATATAATATTAAAACAGAAAATATAAGACAATATATCATAAATGAAATTAGGAAAAAAGGATATAGAATATAAATTTATATATATAATTTATATATATAAATAAATGATTAATGAACATTGGGCTACTGAAATGAATAAAGTTATATGTAAGGCAATTCATATAGTAAGCAATAGTGATATAACTGATAATCCAGGAGTTATATTCGATATTGATAATACTTTATTTGATAATGATGGAAATGTTATTGAACAGACTTTATTATTTTATAAATATTTAAAAATGAAAAATGTCAATATTTTTTTTATAACTAGTAGACCAGGTATAGAAGAAGGTATAAAATATACTATTGACCAATTAGATTCAATTGGTATAACAAAAAATCAATATGAATCTATGTATTTTATAAAACCAAATAAAACTGATGTATTTAAATTTAAACTGGATGCTAGGTATAGTATATTTAAAAGAGGTTTTAATATTATTTTGTCTATTGGTGATAATTTATCTGACATAGGGGAATATGGAGGTGAAGGTATTTTAGTTCCCGTTAAACAGTCTTAACTGGTAATGGTTGAACTTCATCTTTTGTTGAAAACCATTGTGATGTTTTAAAAGGATTATAATTAAAATATATTTCTTCATTACTATGTTGTAATCCATGTATACCGTATGCTATTGCTGCAATAAATAAAAATTTAATTAGTTCAGAAACATTAATTGGTTCACTATATATGGCTTTATAAATTAAAAATATTAATGAAATTAAAGTTGCTACTAATAGTAACATTGATGAAATTATTGATAAAAGAAAACTTGGTCTCATGATGGATAATATTTATTTAATAATTTAAATAAATATATTTTTTTACTTTTTAGGATGTTGTTTTTTTCTTGCAAACCTTGGTAGATCTTTATTTATCAAAGATGGTGGTATAAATTTCTTTTTATTTGAAGTATCTTTTTCTTCTTCTGATACAGTGTCATCATCTTTTTCATCTTCTTCACTTGAAACATCATCTGATAAACTTTCATTATCTGTACTGTCTGAAACTGATACTAGGTCTTCCTCATCTATATCTTCATCATCTATAAACTCATCAATAGATCCATATCCTAAAATATCAAATGTTTTACAAATTTTTGTTTCATTTCCATCTTTTGGTTTAAAATCCAAATTAATTTTTTGTAATTTTCCGTCAAATTTTCTGTGAAATGATTTAGCATTAAGATCAACCTTAGTCATTTCTTTAGCGGTAATAGCAGATACAGGATTTTCTAATTCTAAATCAAAAGTGCTTAGTTCATCTAATATATACCATTCAACTTGATCAAGTTGATCTTGAAGGTGTTTTAAATTATCTTCATTTCCTTCAATCTTAATAAAATAATACCAAGATTCGAATTCTTCGCCGCTAGTTTCCATTAAAATTGCATATTTTCCTGTCATATTATGTGATGGTTCAGGTGATTTTGGAGATGGAGTCATTTTTAATTAAAAAAATTACGTTTTTAAATACATTTTAAATTGAATTTATATTTAAAAATAAGCTGATTTAAAATTAAATGATAATAGTTTGTTGTGGTTTGGCAGGTGCTGGTAAAGATGAAGTTGCAAAGATATTAGTATCTAAACATAATTTTGTAAAAATATCATTTGCGTCAATTTTAAAAGATATATTAAGTATATTATTTAATTGGGATAGAGATAAACTAGAAGGTGATACTAAAGATGGTAGAGAATGGAGAGAAACAATAGATAAATGGTGGTCAAAAAAATTAGATATTCCAAATTTTACTCCACGATGGGCAATGCAAAATATTGGTACAGATTTGTTCAGAAATTATTTTAATAATAATATTTGGATATATGCACTAGAAAAGAAAATCGAAAATATTAAAGATAAAAATATTGTTATAACTGATTGTCGGTTTGAAAATGAATATAATTTTTTAAAAAATATCACTACTCAAAAAGTATGTTTCTTTTATATTGAAAGAAACCCACCTCCTGTATGGTTTAAGTTATTAAATAAAGATAATATAAATATATTACCAAAAGAATTACATATAAGTGAATGGGAATGGATAAGATGTTTATTTTCAAATGAATACACAAAAATATTAAATTATGGTACTATTGATAACTTACATACTCTAATTGATGAATTAATAATTAAATTATAATGAATAAAATTGAATAAAATTTTTAAATATAATGATCAAATATTAGAAGTATAACTTAAATATGATGTTAAATCAAGTATTAAAAAGAATACAATATGTATCTGATATACATCTTGAGAAGGGATTTAAAAGATATATAAATGCAAAAAAACCTTATTTGATTTTAGCAGGCGATATAGGATATCCAAGTGACGATAATTATAAAACTTTTTTGCTAGATATGTCAAAATATTTTGATAAAGTATTTGTCATATCAGGAAACCATGAATATGATAAAGTCGCTAGTAAAGATGTGGATACAGTAGATCAACATATACAAAATATATGTGAATTAAGATCCAATTTATTTTATTTACAAAAAGAAACACATTTAATATGTCCTGAAAATAATATATTATTAGCTGGGTGTACTTTTTGGAGTACTTTTCCTTACACAAAAAGAAAAATTCATATTGACCATAAAAATTGGATTACTAATTTGGTTCAAAAAAATAAAAATAATAATTATGTTGTTGCCACACATCATTGTCCGTCATTTGAATGTTTAAATAAATTATATAAAAATATACCTAATTATTTTGCTTCTCATAATGAAAACATTTTTAATACCAATAATTTGATAATGTGGATTCATGGGCATAGTCATATTAATAAAAATTTTTTCATTAAAAATACATTTATTACATCAAATCAGTATGGTAGTTTTGCTAACCCATGTAGTAATTATAAAAATTAAACTATAAATTTAAAATGTAAATATTTTAAATTTTTTTGAATTTTTATTCTTCTTCATTTAATACTTCTTCACCGTCATCTTCATTTTCTTCAACGTCTTCGTCAACATCAACGTCTTCGTCAACATCATTATTACTATCTTCTTGTTTATTATCTGTGTTTACATCTTCATCATTTTCTTTATATTCATAATCACCATCTATATTATCAACGTATTCATCATCATTAATTGATAAAATATCTAAATTATCATCATTTAATGATAAATTGTAAGGATTTTTTGTATTATTATAAAAACATGAAACCAAACCTATATCAACTGGCATTAATTTAACTCTTCCAGCATGTATAGCTAAAAAATTAGCATTTTTAAGTATATTAACAATATATTGTTCTATAAAATACTGGAGAACTAAAAATACATCTTTACTTATCTTTTGATTTTCAGTTTGTTGAGTCTCTTTAAAGATAACTCTAACAAATCTTTCAAATGAAAATTTAGGAAGTATTAAGTAATTACTAGTTTTTTGATGTTTTTTAATATCTCTAATTGCTACTGTACCTGCTCTAAATCTATGTGGTTTATTTTCGTTATTTTTACCTATAAAATTACGTTGTTTTTTCTTCTTATTTTTCTTTAAAAGAGATGAATGAATAAATGGTAATACACCTCCTCCAAGAAATGAAATATTTAATTTAATAAATAAACTGTCAAGTTCTTCATCATTTCTAATAGCTAGTTCTAAATCACGAATTGTTATTCTTACTCTTTTAAAATCTTTAGACGAAATAGAAGCTAAATCAAGTATTTCTGCAGCTATATATTCAATTGCTGCAGCAAAAAATATCGGTGCTGTACTTGTTACCATTAATTTTGAATTTCCAAAATTTCTTAAAAATTTTTCCATAATAGATGGTGGAAAAATTATACCTGCTTTATTTTGCCTACTACTTCCTTTAGTTTTTTCTAAATCATTAAAATTTTCCAATGCTTTCTTTCCTTCAGAAATAGATTTTGATAATAAATCACCCTGAATAATAATTGATAATGCATTCATCACTTCTTTTTCTGAAATAGTTTTCTTTTTAGAAATTTCAGTTAAATTTACTACAACTGAAGAAATTTTTTTGGATAAAATGATCAAAGCACTATTAAGTTGTTGTTTTGCGTTCGAAGTTATACCACTTGATGGAGATACCTGCTTCAAAACTTTAGAAATAAATGTTTCGAAAAAATGATATTTTTTCTTTTTATTTGTTGCTAGTACTTTTGGTTGTTCATTATTATGTTCTTCCATTTTATAAATGAAATTTTAATCTTTTAAATTACTAAATAGGTTATAAAAACTAATTTAAATAACTTTTAAAAGTTAAAATAGATTTAAAGTAGTATACTTTTTAAAGTAAAATGGAAGGAATTACAAGACCATCTATAACTAGATTAGCACGTAGAGCAGGAGTTAAAAGCATTTCAGATGATTGTTTCGATCTTATAAGAAATATGATTGGTATGAAACTTACTGATATAGTAAGAGTTGCAAATATAGTAAATTCTGAACACCAAACTAAAACTGTAATGGTATCTGATATTTATGAATCCCTACATTTATTAGGATATAATGTTACTCAATCTACCGATTTAAGTACAACTGCATGTAATAAGTAAAAATTAATCATATAATTAAATTAATTATATGATCACATACTAAAAAATATTTAAGGAAAAGCTCTAATTTGCACATCACCAAGACCTGCACTTAACCCACCTGAAAATTGATTAGTCATATCTACACTTCCATATCCATATTCATCTTCTAAATTAACACCACCAATAGCAGTTTCAGCTCCTCCAGAAGATTTATTAATAAGATCAGTAAGGGCTTTGATACTATCATTGTTAACACCTCCAAGAACGTTCATGGCTCCTTCTTGAAGATCAATATTAGGTTGTACAGATGGTCTAAACCAATCAGCTGAACAAGGAACAATAGCTAAATCTCCTCTAATTGGATCACCTTGAGATCTAAGACGACTATTTCTGTTAGCATAAATGTATCTGTCATATACAATAGGTTGTATAAGATCTCCTGAAGAGTTAATAGCTGTCATATCATTTACAGGTAAAACAGCTGAAACATCAGGTGAATCAGAATTTTTATAAGCATTATTTAAAACTTGGTTATAATTTCCGTTAGCATAATCAGGCTCAGTTACAGGTGCACCTCCATGAAATGATTGAGGAGCTCCACCCTTTCTACATGTAGGCACAGCACCATTTGAATAATCATAATTTTCTCTAACTTGTTGTTGAGGAGGTCTTACATATGGTTCGTTAGAAGCCATTTTTCCAAACATAACAGGATTTACTGGCACACCACGATGATTAGCACTTGGTAAGTTATATCTAATATTAGCACCATAATCTACATTAGAAAAACGAGGTGCAATTAAAGATTGATAAGTACCAGGTACTGAATAAAAGTTTCCTTGAGCAGCAGACTGCTGATTTGGTGAAGCAATTCTATCTATTTTCCACTTAAAACTAGGTAAGTTTCCTAAAAAATTCTCCTTAGTTTTAGGCTTTTGAGAAACAGCTAGAAAAGCAGCACCAAAAATTAATCCGAGTACAATCATTAAATTATCGTTGATCATTTTTATTTATACTCTAGAAAGAAAATAAATAAAAAATATTAATATTCTCATAACATATTTAAAATATTATTATATGTTACAAAATATTTTTCTACAGCTTCACATTTATTCTCGGAAATAAATTTTAAATCTAAAGTATATACATCTCTTGAAGTTTGTTTCAATGTAACATAATTTGAATAGTTATTTTTCATTACATACTCCTTTGTTTTTAATAACTTATCAAACACTTTAACATAAAAATTTTTATCTTCCTGTCTAAGCTTATATTTACCTTTATTAAGTAATATATATTGAATAATTTGTTTATATTCTGATAAATCATTATAATCACCAATTTTATTATATTTCTCTAATAATTCTTGTATAAACGTTGGTGTTAAAAAACTATTTTCTTTATATGGACATTGTATTAATTCATTAAAATAATCAGATAATGAATATGAAATTTGCTTTTCTTTCGTATTCTTAATTTTATCTATATAAAACTTATGCAAAAACTTAGTAGTATTATTAAACAATTGTTCATATTTTGAAGGATCCATAATACTATTTTCTTGCAAAAAATACATCATATTATCTTTCACTGATATCAAATTATCCTCTAAACTCTGCGCTGCATAATAAATAAAAAATAAATTTTTAGGCTGAGGAATAGTACAAGCTAATAAACTATTAAAAACATTAGTATATGTTTCTAATTGTTCAGAAAGACTTTTAGATAATATATATTCAAATACCTGTTTAGCATTACTTTTATTCATTATCGAATAATATGTATCTATTGTTTGTATATTAAAATTTAAATATCCAAATTGTTTGGTAATATAATTAAATAAATCCATAGGAGTTAATTTTTCTAAATCTTTTTTATCACTTGAAATCAATTTAGAATATGTTTTAGTATTATGCAAGAAAGTATTCAATTCTTTATAATTATTAAATGTACCTCTATAAAACTCTGTATTAGTTAAAAAATTAGATAGTATAAATAGTTTTGTTATATCTATATTAGAATATCTATTATTTATAATCTGATATAACGATGTTATTAAAATAGTGAATATATCTTGAACTGTACTAAATTTATACATATTAATAAAACCATAATGTTTATTTTCATAAATAACATGTGACTTTCCATAATCAATTATAATAGGTATGATACTAGTTTTAATTCTTATAACTTTATTATAATCAATAACATATTCTACTTCTATCTCTGTATTTAATTTTTGAATTATTATATTCCAAGGTGTCAAATCATAATGTACAAAACAACATTGATTTTGTGCAACATGTAAAGATAAACATAACTGTAATAAAATAAACAAATAGTCTCTTAGGTTAAAATCTTTGCTATTTATATAATCTTGAAAACTCTTACCATAAATAAATTCTGAAACTACTTTATACTGCGTTGCTTTAGTATAAGATCCAAATATATACATAAAATTAGGAATGTTATTCAATATTTTATTTATACACGTAAGTCCTATGAATGTTTCATGTATATGTTCTTGAATTTTTTGAGCATCAGAAGACGATTTAACAGCAAATGAAAAATTAGCAAGCGAGTAATTATCAACAACACCTAATTTATTACTAAACACCTGCCCATTATGTTTTGATAATGCTTCAAAATTATGAGTGTTATATATTAAATTATAAACCCATTGTACACCTTTTAATAATCCATAACATCTACCACTATTTGGTATTTTATTTATATCTGTAATGCTTTTATCTGTATTTGGATAAGATTTCATCATGATATCGATTAAAGATTGTTCATGTTTTAATTGTATCTGCAAAGGTGATTCAATATTATACAAATATACACCTATTTCATCTTTAAGATCAACAAATATTTTTTGCATATAATCTAAAATACCTTTTTTACATAAATATGTATCATAAAAATTTTTAGCATTAATAGCTATTTGTTTACATTCATCATCATGTTCTCTACACCATTTAATTTGTTCTAGCAAATTAGATAAATCTGATTTTACTGGAATATAATGTTTATATGGAACAAGCATATTTGTATACCATATTTTCCATTTAGTATCAACTAATAATATTACTGAATTCATACTTAATTCATATGATAATCTAAATGCAGATGTATGACCTTCAATATGTATTATATATTTATAATTTGATTGTTCAGCTGGTGTTAATCTGTTTACTAAAGGAAAAGGCATTGATTTTATATCAATAGTTTGTAAATAAGGATTACCCATTATTTTTCTAGGTCGTACATTCCAATTAGTTATTCCAGCATCTAAATAAGGAATACCATCAGATGGTATAGGTGTTATATGAGATAAATAAGATACTTTAAGACGAGCGTTAGTATCTATAGTTACTCCAGTACCTGTTGTACCTCCTCTAAAAACTGCTGTTCCTTTTTTAGATTCCCAATCACTATTAAATGTATCTATATATGATCTACATGACCTTGGAAACCATTTATTTTCTAAACTTTGTACTCTTGCCCAATCCTCATGGGTTGGTATCAAAATATCTGCAAAATTATTCGTACCGCTCATTGATAATATTGGTGCAAACTTTTTATAATCATGAGATACAAGTGGTTGATCTATTCTATCCCATATATTATAATATGGTTCATACCCAAATTTTGATAATAATGGATAATCTCTTCTATTTAAAAATAATTCTATATCTGGTACTTTTCTAGTTTTACAAAGTTCTTCTAACATATTTTTAACAGTTGAAACATTTGTATCACCTTCGTTTATTGGATATTCATGACGTAATAAAGAATTATTTGCATACCAAGTATTTATAAAACCATTTACTCTATTTTTATTAAAAAAACGACCTTCCATATCTGATACATATTTCAAAAAATCGTAAATATTACTATATTTTTTTGGATCAACCTTTATACGATTACTCCATTCATTAATAAATTTAGAATTAGAAAATGGTAAAAATACTTTTAATTCATTATTTACAATTTTAATGAATATACCTTTTTTAAATTTATTGAAAATATATCTAAAAGTGTTTGTAACATCATTTGCATTTAAATCTTTATAACCTGACCACTGTTCAAACGGTTGATCTATAAAAACATTATTAACTAAAGATATATTTTCAGATGTATTACAAATATTTCCATTTATTTCATACCTATAAGTTTGAAATTGATCTTCATCACCAGCTGTAAAATGAGTTTGAGTAAAATTAGAATATCTAGGATTAGTTTGTTTTTTATCTTTATTTGAAGCTAAACATTGATCTAAATTTTCATAATAGTCTGGTTTTATTTGGAAATTAGAAGTCGTTGTCATTTATATATTTCTAATATTTAATTATATTTATTTTTAATATAATTAAATTCAAATTATTTTATTAAATAATAAATGGATATTGATTACGTTAATGAATGTATTTATAATCAAAATATACCTGCATATAATTATAGCGGATGTCAACCTAATGTAGTTTGGACAGACGATTGTAAAAAATCTTACACATGTGATAAATTAAAAACTATAATATATGATAACCCTAATGATACAAATTTTAAAATAAATGATCCCAATCTACAAAATTGTATTTATAATAATTTTTATAAAATAAAAACTACATCACCAGCTAGTACATCTCCATCTAACAATGATTATTATAGCCCCTACGATGATCTAATCAAATCTAAAAATATATGTACTAATGTTAATGATAATAACAGTGTAAATAGTAATAATTCAAATACATTCAATTTTAAATTGGTAATACCTATTATTTTAATTTTTACACTTGTAATATTTTTCATATTTAAATCGAAATAAATATTACCTATTTTTTAGTATAATCGTATTTAGAATCATAAAAAATTTCAAATCTTTTAAGCTTATTTTCAAGTGTTTTAATAGTATTATATTGTTTATAATTATCATATAATAATATACCACAAATACCACTTACAATTATATTATAATAATGAGTCATTTTATTCTATAAATATAATTGTATTTCACTAGTTTAAAATCAAATTAATTTTATGTTTTATTTAATTTTTTTAATTTTTCTATTTTTTCTAATTTAATTTTTTGTTGTACTATTTCATCTCCTTTTTGAGCGTTATTGATTTCAGATAATACTCTTTTAGGAGATCTTACTCCATGCTCTTCTAATACTCTTATTGCATCAGATTCTTTTTCTGTCTTTTTCTTATATGTTCTTTTAGTTTTATTATCAAGTACTATCGCAATATCTTGATATTTAACACCAAGATGTTCTTTTTCTTTTAAAAAGCTGATAATCCCGTCTTCTACTCGTTTAGATTGTTCTCTTAATTTTCTTAACTCTTTGCTGCGTAATTTAATTTCAGCATATAATTGTTTTAGTTCGTTTACACTTCCTTGTATGCTCATTTATTATATTTTTTAAATTACCTTTAAATTTTAAAATATAATAAAGAAATTATTATTATATATAAAAGATATGTCTTACGAAATAAAAAGATGGGATGTAATTTTAAATGAAAATGGAAATAGAATACCTATAATTTACATTGAACCTGACTTAGAATTTAAACAGTTTATAAAGGAGAATGATTACAATGTAATAGTTCAAATTATTGACAGTGGAACTGTATATGATAATAAAGTAATTCCTGGAAGAGTTGATCAAAGTTCGTTTGTTCCAAATTGCCGACCTAATTTCTTTTATTATAATGGATACTATGTAATAACCTTAAATTCAAATTGGTACGGATATCCAAATCCAGATAAATTAGGAAAAGCAATAATTTATGGTTATTAAATTCTTTTATATATTTTTCATAAAATATATAAAATTATTCTAAATATAATTCGTAAAACTTACATCTGTAAAATAAAAATCTTTTCCGATAAAAGAAAAAGATTTTTAAGATAGATTTATAAATTAATTGTGTTCCACACACACAAAAAATGTGTGAAAAAAAAATCTTTTTTAAAAATCAAAACAACATATTTTGAAACTAATAATGGTTTGTGTTATTAAAAAATGTAAAATATTTTCATAATAAAGTGTAATTAAATTTAAAATATATCATTTTAATTTAGATTGTATTGATACTTGTTTATTGTGTGATTCGACTTTACATTTCAAAAATGGTAAAATTTGGTATTCAAAAGTAAAATTTCGCAGTATTAAACCTGTTTTACGGTTTAAACTTTTTTAAAGTAAAATAAAATTTAGTAAAATTTAATCTAAAGGTGTGTTATAATATAAATAAATAATGATATGTGAATACTGTAAAAAAGAGTTTCAATCAACATCATCTTTAAACTATCATCAGAAAAAAGCTAAATATTGTTTAAAAATACAAAATGAGTTAGGTTTGATAAGTGATAATAGTGATAATAGTAATAATAAACAATATAAATGTTTCGGGTGCGATAAATTTCTATCATATAAAAAAAATTTAATAACACATTTGGAAAAATGTACCACAT
>JACCDO010025504.1_pt1 | contig 15607 bp, 10 predicted proteins | sample 7446101 | NCBI WGS metagenome assembly JACCDO01 (sample SAMN15323440, study PRJNA562643) | freshwater metagenome | isolation source: river surface water | place: USA:Blue River Watershed | collected 2017-08-16
AAATTTAAGGCTGCTGGTATTAAAGTATAATAAGAAAACGCTAATCCTAACCCAAATAAAATTAATGAACTTAATAGTAAAGGTAAAATAATTTTGGTTTCTTTCTTAGTTAGGCCAGGTAATAAAAATAATATTAATTGTCCAATAACAAAAGGGCTTGAAAAAAGTAAACCAGTATAAAAAGATATTTTAATAGTGGAAATAAAATATTCTCCAGGTGCTACTTGAAAAAATTTTACATTTTCAATAGGAAGCTCTAGGATTTTAACTAAAGTTTTAACCTCTACAAACGCTACACAAGTTAACAATAAAATTATCCAGAACAAAAGGAAAATTCGTTGTCGTAGTTCTTCAATGTGTTCGGAAAAAGGTAATTCTAACGTTACAGCTGTGTTACTTGTAAAGTTAAAATTAGAATTATTTGTCATTTATTAGGGATGTATTCGTTTTTTTTTTCTATAAAATTTTGTTAAAAAAAATCTCAATTAATAACTGAGATTTTTTTTAATTTTGTGCTTCATATTAAAGATATCTTAGGCAAATTTAACTAAGATAAATAGTTAATAGCCTCTAAACGCGCTGTTGCTTTTTTTAACTCTAACGATGCATCTAACCGAGCTTTGCTTGTTTCTGCAGTTTCAACCGCTAAAGTTGCTTTTTCTAGTTCTTTTGTAGCTTCACTTAATTCTACATCCATAAGTTCTTCTACATCATTAACTAAAACAGTTACACGATTTCTATCAATTTCAGCTAGACCTCCACATAGAATAATAGGAGTCCACTTATTATTTAATTTAATGCGTAACAGTCCTGTATCTAATGCTGTTATTAGTGCTGCATGACCATCTAATACCCCTACCTGTCCTGTTAAACCAGGTAATACAACTTCATCAGCTGTTGTTGAACAAATAACTCTGTCTGGGGTAAGAACGCGAATGTTCATAACCATATATTTAATATTCCTTATTTTAGAGTTTCCGCTTTTGCAATTGCTTCATCAATATTACCTACAAGATAGAACGCTTGTTCAGGTAAATCATCTAATTCACCTTTTAATACCATTTTGAAACCTTTAATTGTATCTTCTAAACTTACATATTTACCTGGTGAACCTGTAAAGATTTCTGCAACGAAGAATGGTTGTGATAAGAAACGTTCTACTTTACGAGCACGTGCAACAGTTAAACGATCTTCTTCTGATAATTCATCAATACCTAAAATTGCAATAATATCTTGTAATTCTTTGTAACGTTGTAAAGTTTCTTTTACAGTTTCAGCAACTTCGTAATGTTCTGCACTTACAATGTTTGGTTGTAACATTGTTGATGTTGAATCTAATGGGTCTACAGCAGGATAAATACCTTTTGCTGCTAATCCACGAGATAATACTGTTGTTGCATCTAAGTGGGCAAAAGTTGTTGCTGGAGCTGGATCTGTTAAATCATCCGCAGGTACGTATACTGCTTGAATTGAAGTAATTGAACCTTGTGTTGTTGAAGTAATACGCTCTTGTAAAGCTCCCATTTCAGTAGCTAAAGTTGGTTGGTAACCTACAGCTGATGGCATACGACCTAATAAAGCAGATACTTCTGAACCTGCTTGTGTAAAACGGAAAATATTATCAATGAATAATAATACGTCTTGTTTATTTATATCACGGAAATATTCTGCCATTGTTAATGCTGTTAAACCTACACGCATACGTGCTCCTGGAGGTTCATTCATTTGACCGTAAACTAAAGCTACTTTAGATTCTTTGAAATTCTTTTCGTTAATAACGCCAGATTCTTTCATTTCTTGGTATAAATCGTTTCCTTCACGTGTACGTTCACCTACACCACCGAAAACTGATACACCACCATGAGCTTTGGCAATATTATTAATTAATTCCATAATTAAAACAGTTTTACCTACACCAGCTCCACCAAATAAACCAATTTTACCACCACGACGATAAGGTGCTAATAAATCAACTACTTTAATACCAGTTTCAAAAATTGATGGTTTTGTTTCTAATTCAGTAAATGCTGGGGCATCACGATGAATTGGTAAAGTTTCATTATATATAACTTCACCTTGCTCATCTACTGGCTCACCAATTACATTAAAAATTCGTCCTAATGTTGGAGTACCTACAGGTACACAAATTGGAGTACCTAAATCAATTGCTTCAACACCACGTTTTAAACCGTCTGTAGAACGCATAGATACTGCTCGAACTTTATTATCACCTAATAATTGTTGTACTTCAACAATTGTAGTAGTGCCATCTCCTAAAGCAATTTCAATAGCACTGTAAATAGGTGGTAAATTTCCACTAGAGAATTCAATATCTAATACAGGACCAATAATTTGAGTAACGTAACCTTTATTTAAATCAGTTTTTACCATTTTAATTTAACATATTTAAAATACTTGAGAATAAATATACTTTCGCGGTTTCACCTAATTTTATAAAATTTGGTAAATTTAAAACTTAATAACTAACTATTATTGTACAACAAAATAAATTGAATTCTTGAAGAAAATTAGATAGCTTCTAAATCAATTCTAATTATTAAGCATTCTCACTTAATCGACCTGTAACTTTTAACCAATTTCTGGCACCTGGATAATTATCGGGTGCTAATTTTAAAGCTTGAATCCAGTATTCTGCTGCTTTATCAAATAATTCTTTTGATAATTCAAGATATTCATCTTCTTCTAAACTTTGGGCTCTTAAAGCTTGAGAATGATAAATTACAGCAATATTATTTAGTGCTTGTGGAAGATTAGCATTTAATGAAAGAGCTTGGTGATAAAATTCTAAAGCTTGAGTATATTTTCCTGTATTTCCATAAATAAGTCCAATATTATAAAGTGTATAACTTCGATCATATGGATCTTCTTCTACTTGAAGTGCTTCATAGTAATTTCTTAATGCTTCAGCATACCGACCTCTTGACTGTGCACTCATACCAGCTCGATAATAAGAAAAGGCTTCTTTTTCTTGTTTACTTGCTGGTAATACTTTTAAAAGAATATCAGCAATTACTGTAAATGTTTTATCGATAAAATTTCCCATTGATTCTCCTTGTCAATTTTCTAAATTAATTCATCAAATTCTGTTAAACAGAATTTGATGTGACAAAAGGAAATAATGATAACATCCTTGCTCGTTTAATAGCTTTAGCTAATTTTCGTTGTTGTTGAACGCTTACACCAGTAGCACGTCGGGGAAGAATTTTTCCTTGTTCTGTTACAAATAATGATAATAAATCAATATTTTTATAATCAATTTTTTGATTTAGACTAATTGGTGATGTTTTTTGATTTTTTAATGCCATAATTATTTTATTTCTTTATGTACAGTAGGTTTATTACAATGTGGACAATATTTTTTTAATTCTAATCTTGCAGGATTATTACGACGATTTTTTTGCGTCAAATATCTTGAAACACCAGATGAACGCTTATTTAAATTTGAACGACATTCAGTACATTCTAGGGTAATTAAAATTCGAGTACCTTTATTTTTTGCCATAAGACTATTAAATAATAATTTTACTTACTATATTGCCTAAAATTTTTTATCTTATCAAGAGTTAATAAGATTATAAAGAGAAAAAATTTTTATTTTGAAAAACTTTTAATTTTTTTTCAAATGTATTATGATTAAGTCAAATTTTTAAAATAAATATTAATTATTTCATGGCTAATTGCAAATCAGCAGAGAAACGTATTCAGATTACTGAACGAAATCGATTACAAAATCGTTTTTACAAAAGTTCCGTTCGAACTTTAACAAAAGTTTTTTTTAAAGATTTAGAGATTTATAAAGATTCCCAAGATCCTAAAATTAAAGAAAAATTAAAAAAAAATTTAAGTTCGGTGTATAGTCTTATTGATAAAGGAACAAAAAAGAATGTCTTTCATAAAAACACAGCAGCAAGAAAGAAATCACAATTAGCTGCATATTTAAAATCAATTTAAAAAAATTATCAGAATCAATACTAATATTAAAGATCTTAAAATTAATAATTGTTAATAACAATTATTAATTATTAATTAGTTAAAAATAAACCTGACTATAAATTAATTCTTTGAGTTGCCTACAAAAATATGAAATATACTATGAATTATATTAATGCCCTTCCTGATTTCTTAACTATGCAAAGAATAAGTTTTTGTTGGTTTATTACTCAGGGTTTAACGGAAGAATTAGCTTTATTTTCTAGAATTCAAGATTTCAGTCAAAATACTGAATATATAATGTTTGGAAACGAATATAGTCTGATTAAACCCTCATATAGTTTATTAATTGCAAGAAAATATAGTGGAAATTATAGAGCTCAACTTGTTATTCCAATTGAAGTTCGAAATAAAATAAAAAATGTGATTCTATACCAAACTCAATTCCCTGTTATTACTTTACCCCTTATGACTAATGATTCAACATTTATTATAAATGGCTGTGAACGAGTTATTGTTAGTCAAATTATTAGAAGCCCTGGTGTTTATTTTGAAAAAAATAAGCATCAAAAAATAAAAACTCAATTTAAACGAAAACTATCTACAGATATCCATAAACTACGATCATTTATTCCATCTGGAGAAGCATTTATTTCGGAATTAGATCTATTTTTCCCTCTTCCAATCATAAAATATGAACCAGAAGATCCATTAATTCCTTTATGGTTAAAGGAAAAAAAAATTTTACCTTATTGGCAAAGTAATTCGATTTATTATTATTCTATAAATTATTTACGAAAAACTGAACAGAATATATCTTTTTATTTTTTAAAATGTTTTAAATTATATAGAACTGTTTTAAAATTAACTAAAACTGAATCAAAATTAAAATTAATTAAATTATTTTTAAAATGGCTTAAATTGAAAAATAATTTAGTTGAATATAAATCAGAAAAAATAAGTTACTTGCTTAAATATTTCAATTTTTTAGTTAAACTTTTAATAAAATACGAAATTTTTCAGTTTTACCTTCAAAATAGTAATTTCGATTTTAATGTTCAAAATAGGATAAATCCAACAAATTTTATTAAGAAAAATAAAATTGAATTTGCATTAAATGAATTGAGTATTTCTAATAATGAAGCATTAAAACTTTTGCTTTTATATGATAAATTGATTTTTTCATCACAAAAATTAGTACAAGCACAATTAAATTCACAGATATTTTTAATTTTAAAGCAATCTCAAGATTGGTTAATTGAAATAAGTAATTTTTCTTTTTTCAAAAAAAAAATTAAAAGATTAACTTTGGAATTAAATGCAATTAATGAATTAAATAAATTAAAAAAATTGCGTCCAACAATTTATTTTTCTACTAGTTTAAAAGACCAATTAAAATATATTTTTGGAAAAAATAAGTTAATTTATAAAGCTGATCGTCATAAATATCTGAAAACGAAAACTCAATTTCTTTTATATAGAAAAGATCATGAAATTAAAACAGTTTATCATAAAAAATATGATAAAAAAGATCTTTATTTAGCAACTTTAATACCTGATTATGGATCATGGATTCGATTTGGTTTTCAAAAAAATACAAAAATTAATTCTTATAAATATCCATTGAAAAATCAAGAAGATGAAATAATTATTCAATTGGATAAAATAAATAAAAAACCACTTCTTTATTTATTAAAAGAAATGGGATTTACAGATCAGGAAATTTATCAAAATTTGCAATATTCTGATTTTTTCTACTTTAAAAAACCATTATTAGTAACTTCAAAATTAGCTAATCAACCATTATCTAGATTTTTTTTAAATTCAACTTATTTTAAAAATATTTCTGAATTTTCTAGAATTTTTGATCCACATTATTATCGTTTAGGTAGAGTTGGAAGATTAAAAATTAACAACCGGTTAAATTTAAAAATTAATGATAGACTTCAAACTATTACTTATGAAGATATTTTTGCAATTATCGATAAATTAATTCATTTAACAATTACTAAAACGGTTCAAGATGATATTGATCATTTAAAAAATAGAAGAGTTAGGTCTGTTGGAGAATTATTACAAAATTTATTTAGAATTGGTTTTCAACGATTAACTAGAAAATTACGAAATCAAACAAATAAAATAGATTCAAGTCAATTATTAAGTTTTAATATTGTTAACGCTACGGTTCGGGAATTTTTTGGATCAAGTCAATTATCTCAATATTTAGATCAAACCAATCCTCTTTCTTCCTTAACACATCGACGCCGAATTAGTGGTTTAGGGCCAGGAGGATTTGATCGTGATAGAATAAGTTTTGCAGTTCGTGACATTCACCCAAGTGATTACGGACGAATTTGCCCCATAGAAACTCCGGAAGGACAAAACGTCGGTTTAATTGCATCTTTGACTACTTGTGCAAGGGTTAATAAATCTGGTTTTTTAGAAACACCTTTTTGGCGAGTTCTAAATGGGAAAGTTATAAAAACTGGTCAGCCCATTTATTTAACTGCTGATATTGAAGATTTTTATAAAATTGCACCTGCTGATTTAGCTACTAATAATGAAAATTATTTATTAAAAAATTTAATTCCAGTAAGATATAAGCAAGATTTTATAAATGTTACACCATCGGAAGTTGATTTTATTGCAGTTTCTCCTGTTCAAGTTGTTTCTGTTGCTGCTTCACTAATACCATTCTTTGAACATGATGATGCTAACAGAGCACTAATGGGTTCAAATATGCAAAGACAATCTGTTCCACTAATTCTTCCTCAAAAACCAATTGTAGGAACAGGTTTAGAAAATCAAATTGCAACTGATTCAGGTATGACATTAAATGCACAGGAATCTGGAATTGTTTATTCTGTAACTGCAAATAAAATTATTGTAAAAAATAATAAGGGGAAAAAGTTAGCTTATAAATTACAAAAATATTTAAGATCAAATCAACAAACTTGTATTAATCATAGACCAATTGTTTGGAAAGGTGAATCAGTTAAATCAGGTCAAATATTAACAGATGGGCCTGCTATAACAAGCAGTGAATTATCTTTAGGTCAAAATGTTTTGATTGGTTATATGCCTTGGCAAGGTTATAATTTCGAAGATGCAATATTAATCAATGAAAGACTAGTATTTGATGATATTTTTACATCTATTCATATTGAACGTTATAAAATTGAAATTGATCGAAACTCTGAAACATCCGAACGAACAACAAAAAATATTCCAAATTTAAATTCATATGAGACTAAACATTTAACTAATGATGGTATTATTATGGTTGGAACTTTTGTTAAACCAAATGATATCTTAGTAGGAAAAGTGATTTCAAATAATACTTCTGAACAATTGCCAGAATCAAAATTACTTCGAGCTATTTTTGGTGCTAAAGCTAAAGGGGTAAAAGATAATTCTTATAGAATGCCAGATGGAGAATATGGTCGAGTTATTGAAACGGTGACATTTAATCGTCGAACAAAATTAACATATAAATTTGAAAAAATTTATGTTTTTATTGCACAAATAAGAAAAATTCAGGTTGGAGATAAAATTGCTGGTCGTCATGGTAATAAAGGTATTATTTCAAGAATTTTACCAAGACAAGATATGCCATTTTTACCAGATGGAACACCGATTGATATTATTTTAAATCCATTAGGTGTACCTTCTCGAATGAATGTGGGTCAATTATATGAATGTTTATTAGGATTAGCTGGAGATAAATTAAATGCACGATTTAAAATTTTACCATTTGATGAAATGTATGGATTAGAAATCTCACGTATTTTAATTAATAAGAAGTTACGTCAAGCATCTATTATGCAGAATCAAAGTTGGATATTTAATCCTTATGCACCAGGAAAAATGGTTTTAATGGATGGCAGGACAGGTAAAGAATTTGAAAATCCAGTTACCGTAGGAAATGCTTATATGCTGAAATTAATTCATTTAGTTGATGATAAAATGCATGCACGTGCTACAGGACCATATTCTTTAATTACTCAACAACCATTAAGGGGTAAAGCTCAACATGGTGGACAAAGATTTGGAGAAATGGAAGTTTGGGCATTGGAAGGATTTGGTGCAGCATTTACATTAAAAGAATTATTAACTATAAAATCTGATGACATGCAAGGTCGAAATGAAACTTTAAATGCTATTGTTAAAGGACAACAAATTCCAAAATTCGGAATACCTGAATCATTTAAAGTTTTATTGCACGAATTACGTTCAATTGGATTAGATATGAGTACATATAAAATTGAAAAATTTAGTTCAAAGAAAAAATATGAAGTTGAAGTAAATTTAATTGAAAAATATAATGCTTTATTAAAAACATTTTCCCCAACTTCAAATATAAACGATATTTCATTTTAATAATAATAATGATTACATTTCCCAAAGAATTCGATTATATAAAAATTAAATTAGCCTCCCCTTTTAGAATATTGCAATGGGCAAACAGAAAATTGCCCAATGGTCAATTTGTAGGCGAAGTTCAAAAATCAGAAACAATAAACTATCGAACATTTAAACCTGAAATGGATGGATTATTTTGTGAACGAATTTTTGGACCAAGTAAAAGTTTAGAATGTGCCTGCGGTAAATACAAACGTGTTAGATATGAAGGCTTAATCTGTGAACGTTGTGGAGTTGAATTAACAGAATCACGTGTTCGACGTCATAGAATGGGATATATTAATTTAATTTATCCTGTTACTCATGTCTGGTACATAAATAGTCGTCCAAACTTTATGGCATTATTATTGGAAGTGGAAGAATATGAAAAACAATTAAATACTACTTATACTTTACATTCTGAAAAATGTAAAAAGTGTGAAGGTTTAAAATTAACAACTTCAACAATTGTTGATCTTTGGGATGAACGCATTAAAAGGATTAAATTAGCGTCTTTAGCTTATTTTATTGCAGAAGATGAAATATCATTTTATGGTTTACATTGGGATTTACAACAATATAGAAGAAGCCGTGAATTAGGATATAGTGCCTATCCTTTAAAACCTTATCCAAAACCTCAGAACCGAAGATATAACACTCCGAAATATTTATTACGCACAACACCAAATTTTCTGATTGGAGCACCCTTAATTAAACGTGAATTAGAAAGATTAAATTTAAAATCAGAAATTTTTCGTATGAGATCGTTTATTTTAGTTTGTACAAAAGTTTTAAATAAAGAAAAACCTATCTATGAGGATGAATCTAGATGGTTTAGAAAATGGGAACAACAAAGAATTTATAAAATTCGTGAACAATCAATAAAACGTATTCGTATATTAGAAAATTTAATCGGTACCGGGTCTAGTCCAGCGTGGATGATTTTAACTATTTTACCAGTAATTCCACCAGCGTTAAGACCTATGATTCAACTAGAAGGAGGTAGATTTGCTACATCTGATTTAAATGAACTTTATCGTCGAATTATTACTAGAAACAATCGGTTATTAAGGTTATTAGAAATTGATGCACCACAATTAATTATTCGAAATGAAAAAAGATTATTACAAGAAGCAGTTGATACTTTAATTGATAATGGAAAACGAGGAAAAATTGCTTTAAGTGCTAATAATCGACCTTTAAAATCCTTATCTGATATTATTAAAGGAAAACATGGTCGTTTTCGCCAAAATTTATTAGGAAAACGAGTTGATTATTCAGGTCGTTCGGTTATTGTTGTAGGTCCAAGCTTAAAACTAAATCAATGTGGTTTACCCTATGAAATGGCAGTTGAACTATTTCAGCCATTTATTATAAGAGAATTGATAAACCAAGGTTTAGCTAGTAACATGAAAATTGCGAAAAATTTAATTCAACAAAATGAATCTATAATTGATACAGTACTTGAAAAAGTAATAAAGAATCATCCAATTTTTTTAAATCGTGCACCGACTCTTCATAGGTTAGGTATTCAAGCATTTGAACCTGTTTTAGTTCAAGGTAGAGCTATTAAATTACATCCATTAGTATGTTCTGCTTTTAATGCAGATTTTGATGGCGATCAAATGGCTGTTCATATTCCATTATCTTTAGAAGCTCAAGCAGAATGCTATATGTTAATGTTAGCACCTTACAATTTTTTATCTCCAGCGAATGGAGATCCAATCATTATGCCAAGTCAAGATATGGTACTAGGTTGTTATTATTTAACATTAAATAATGTTAAAGGATTACTTGGTTCTAATCATTATTTTGCAAATTTAGATGATGTAATTTTAGCTTATAACCAAAATAAAATTGAAATTCATAGTTCAATTTGGGTTAGAATTTTAGAAAAAAATCCTGTTAAGACTAAATTAATTAAAACTTTAGAACTACCTGATAATAGTATTCTTGAATATTATGAGAATGAGCAGATTCGTAAAACAAAAGATGGAGAAATTATTGTCCAATATTTACAAATGACAACAGGACGTGCCATTTTAAATTATATAATTAAAAAAACTTTGAATTTTTTAGAAACCTGAAAGTTAGAAAAAAGACATTTTATGAAAAATTATACCTATCAAAATAATTTAATTGGTAAAAAACAATTGCGTGAATTATTAGCTTGGAGTTTTACTAATTATGATTCAATGCAAGCTTGTGCTTTAGCAGATGAATTAAAATATTTGGGATTTAAATACGCAAGCCAAGCTGGAATTTCAATTAGTATCGAAGATTTAAGAGTTCCATTTGTAAAGAGTTTAATGCTAGAAAAAGCGAATCAAGAAATTTTAAATTCTGAGAAAATTTATTTGAAAGGAAAGATTACTGATGTTGAAAGGTTTCAAAAAATTATTGACACATGGAGTTTAGCGAGTGAATCATTAAAAGAACAAGTGATTTATTACTTTAAAAATTATGATCCATTAAACTCAGTTTATATTATGGCTTTTTCTGGAGCTCGTGGAAATTTATCGCAGGTTCGACAATTAGTAGGTATGCGAGGTCTTATGTCAGATCCAAGTGGTGAAATTATGAATTTACCTATTAAGAAAAATTTTCGAGAAGGTTTAACTATAACTGATTATTTAATGTCTGGATATGGAGCTCGAAAAGGTATTGTTGATACTGCTTTAAAAACTGCTAATTCCGGATATTTAACACGCAGATTAATTGATGTTGGTCAAGATATTTTAATTCGAGAGAAAGACTGTCTAACTACACAGTCTTTTTTATTAATGGTAAAAGAAAAACAAGATTTCAAATTTATTTCTGAAAAAATATTAGGGCGGGTTTTATCTAAACCAATTTTTGATCAAGAAACTAAAGAAATAATTGCTTCTTCAAATACTCAAATAACTCCAAAACTATTAGAAATATGCAAACAAAAAAATATTAGCCAATTTTATATACGCTCACCTTTAACTTGCAATTTATATAGAGCAATTTGTCAAAAATGTTATGGATGGGATTTAGCGAGTGAAAATCTTGTAGATATTGGTGAAGCCATTGGTATTTTAGCAGGTCAATCTATTGGGGAACCTGGAACTCAATTAACAATGAGAACTTTTCATACTGGAGGTATTTTTACATCAGAAGCACGTCAACAAATTATAAGTCCTATCGATGGGATTATTCGTTTTTATAAAATGTTAAAAACAGTTTTACTTAGGACAACCAGAGGTGAAGATGTTCTAATAACAAAAAATTCAGGCTCTATTATAATAATACCAACTGATAATAAAAAAGACTTTCAAAAAATTGAAATTTTAAAAAATACTATTTTATTTCCAAAGAATAATCAATATATTCCAAAAGATGCAGTAATTGGTGAATTACTTAATATTAATCGACAAATTAAAACTGAAATAAAACCAATTTTAAGTGATAATTGTGGAGAAATTTTTATACCTCATTTAAAGAAAAAAGTTAATTTATTAAACAATAATCGATTAATCTGGATTTTATCAGGTCAACTTTATAATAGTCCAACAAATTCTTTTATAAATTTTTATCCTGATTATAAACTAAATCGGTATAGTTATATTTTTAGAACTAAAATTATAAGTCATTATAAAGGTTTTATGACTTTTCTTAATGAAAAAAAAGATTTATATCAACGATTACTAAAAATTTCAAAAATTAAATACTTTTTTCAAAATTCAAATCTTCAAAGATTAACAAAAATTATTTCACAAAAAAATTATTTATTAAAATTAGAAAATCAAAAATATTTAATTAAACTTCAAAAAATAAATTCGAAAGCTTATCTTCAATTATCTCGTAATAATAATATCGGTATTTTAGTTACAAATACTTATAGAACTTTAACAGGAGGAGTTTTATATTACAATTATAAAAATTTTTTAAAATATGATTCTAAAAATAAAACTATATCTTATCTGAATCGTAATAATTCTCTTTTAAAATATAAATCAATTGCTTCTTATCGAACAATTATATGGCTTGGTGAAGAAAGTCATAAAGTAAATTGTGAACCAAATCTTTTATTAGTTGAAAATGGTGATTTTATATCTGAAAAATTTGAATTGATTCCTGGACTTTTTTCAAAAACTTCTGGGATTGTATCAATTCGACAAAAAAATAATATTGTCCAAACAATTTCGATTAAATCAGGATTAGTATATGAAGGAAAGAAATTTAAGAATGCAGCAAAAAAAATTTATTATCCTGGTGAATTACTTTTTTCTAACGTTCCTATTAAGTATCTATCATTTTGTGAACAACGAATTGTAAAAAATATTGATCAATTAATAGTTCGTCCAGTAGAAATCTATGAGTTTTCATATTCAGATATTAATTTTAAGAAATTTAGTAAAACTGAAGATACTCTATTTGAATCTAAACTTCTTTATTCATATAAGCCTAATCAGATTCTGAAAGTAGCTAAAAATTTAAATTTAATCTCGAGTCTTATTAATTTTAAACGAGAATCATTTTTAAATAAAAATCTTGATATTGAATTATTTAGAAATAAAAAAGCAAAATTAATTAGTTTTCAAATCGATGAAAAAATTTCTTTAAATAATTATTTAGTTCCGCAGTTAAGATATAAGAATATTCAATCATCTTTTTTAATTCAATCAAATCAGTTTATTGATCAATATTCTATTTTAGGATATTTAGAAGCAACTACTTCAAATTCACTAGAAATAGTTAAATTTAAAGTAAAAACAAAAGATATCAAACAAATTCTTTTGATTTCAAACAAAGATTGTGTAAGTGTTAAAAAAGAACAATTTCCAAATAAAAAAATAAATGATTTTATTATTAATCCTTTTGATGGAAATATAAAGGGTAAAATTATTATTGAAAATAATAATTTCTTTACTTTACAAACAGGACGACCTTACTTTTTTCCAAATTGTAAAGCTGATAACTCTATAAACAAGACTAAATTACAATATAAAATTCTTTCGCCAATACGTTTTACAAATAGAGTTCAAACAAATCGACTTATAACTTTAAATTATCATAATTTAATGAAATTTTCGGTAGTACAAAAATATAATTCAGAAAAATTTTTGAAAAATTCGATTGGAATTAAAGCCGAATTTTCTAAATTATTTTTCAAAAAAAATGGGAAATTATATAGTTCATTAATGCCACAGTTTTTTAAAAAGTTTTCAATTGATAGTTCTTCAAAAAATAAAAAATATAAACAAATATTAAGACCTGACAATGGAAACTTATTAAACTTCGGTAAAATTAATAAAACTTTGTTATTGCAAAGTTCCGAAACGTTAAAAAATGAATATAAATTCTTTAATAAATCTGATTATAAACTGGTTTTAGTGAAATTTATGGAACATCCGTTTATTAAAGCAACCAAATCTGTTAATCTTTATTCAATAACAGAAGATTATTTTGAGCAAGAAGTAAACAATGTTTTTTGTAAAAATAGTGAATTTATTGAAACTGGTGAAACAATAGGACTCTTAAATCTTGAAAAAGAAATAACTGGAGATATTGTACAAGGTTTACCGAGAATTGAAGAGATTTTAGAAGCTCGAAAAAAAAATTTAATAATTAAAAAACTTCCAACAAGTCAAAAAAAAGGATTATTAGTTCAAAAAACTACATTAGATCAAAATTTTGAATTCAGAAAATTAGGAACAACAATTAAAGAAAATGATAAAGTTAATCCTCATAAATTATTAAAAGTTTATTTCAATTATTACGGTTTAATTAAAATTTTTACATGTGATCGAACAAAAAAAGTTTATTCAAATCGTTTAATTCAAAATTTTGAAGGAAGTTATAAGACTTTTAAAAAAGTTCAATTGTTTATTTTAAATTCTGTTCAATCCGTTTATAAATCACAAGGGGTTACTATAAACGACAAACATTTAGAAGTTATAATTAAACAAATGACAACAAAAGTTTTAATTACTTTTGAAGGAAATACTCCTTTATTAAGACGTGAAGTTGTTGATTTGTATCATATTCAATATATAAATCAAGTTATTGAATCCAAAGCTAAACAACCTGCTTATTATGTACCACTTTTATTAGGAATTACTAAAGCAGCTTTAAATAATCCAAGTTTTATTTCTGCAGCTAGTTTTCAAGAAACTACAAGAGTTTTAACAAAAGCTGCAATTGAAGGTCGAATAGATTGGTTACGCGGATTAAAAGAAAATATTATTATTGGACACTTAATCCCAGCAGGAACGGGTTCACAAAATTATCGCAATTGTTTTAAACAAAAAAATAATTCAACATTAAAACTTGAATCACAAATATCTAATCTTTGATAAACAACTAGACAAGTTTTTTAATGTCTGCTAAGATTTGGCTAAGCAACTAGTTTTTATATTTATTTAAGTAGTTTAAAATTTTATGTCTGATATAACTTTATCTCAATTATTAGAAGCTGGGGTTCATTTTGGCCACAAAGCTTATCGGTGGAATCCTAAAATGTTTCCTTATATTTATAGTGAAGTTAATAATATTCATATTTTAGATTTAGTACAATCTGCAACATTACTAAAAGAAGCAAATTCCTATTTAGAAGAAGCAGCAAGAGATGGGAAAACATTTTTATTTATTGGAACAAAACGTCAAGCTAGTACTTTAATTGCTCAAGAAGCAAAACGTTGTGATTCTTTTTATGTCAATCATCGATGGTTAGGTGGAATGCTTACAAATTGGACAACATTAAAGGAACGAATTACATATTTAAAAAATCTTGAACAACAAGAAGCTGATAACACATTTGATTTATTAACAAAAAAAGAAGCAACATTGCGTAGAAAAGAATTAAAAAAGTTACGTCAACATTTAGACGGAGTAAAAACTATGAATAATCTACCTGATATTGCTATTGTAATTGATCAAAAACGTGAAATGACGGCAATTCGTGAATGTAGAAAATTAGGTATAACAATTGTTTCAATACTAGATACAAATTGTGATCCTGATTTAGTAGATGTTCCAATTCCTGGTAATGATGATGCAGTAAGATCAATAAAATTAATTTTAAAATCATTAACTGATAGCATTATTGCTGGTAAGTCATAAATATACTAAAAATTTGAAATAAAATTTGTATTTTTTCGCAATTATATTGAAGGACGTTGGGACAAGATTTAATTCCTATAAAATTGAATGATTAAAATACTAAATTTTTTTAATTTCAATAAGTTAAGCTTAAACCTTGTCTTATTTAGAAAAATTTAGTAAGGTA
>JACCDO011851353.1_pt1 | contig 15607 bp, 14 predicted proteins | sample 7446101 | NCBI WGS metagenome assembly JACCDO01 (sample SAMN15323440, study PRJNA562643) | freshwater metagenome | isolation source: river surface water | place: USA:Blue River Watershed | collected 2017-08-16
GATTTACCTGTGAGTTTCACTGCATCAAAACGAAGATAGATAAATATATAAGAATTATTATAAGAATAAGAATAAATATAAATATAAATATAAATCAATAATGAAAAGAATTGCAGTTTTAGATATAAAAAATCAGGATATAGGATTAAATATTTTGTTTCCAGAAGCTGATTATTATACTATTTATGACGAACTTAATAAAGATTTAAATTTAAGAAAATACAATATTAATAAAAGTTATAATATTAATAATATTACTGATGATAATTATGATTATTTATTTATAATAATATCATTATTATCGATAAATCATGATAATGATTATGACTTTAAAAATGGATTTACTAAAACATTAGATATTATTAATAAAAATAATTTTAAGAAGGTTATACTTTTTGATGGTCATGATTATGATTATGATCCGAATAATCTTGTTAATAACAGTAAAATAGACTATTATTTTAAGAGAAATTATTCTAAAACCAAGAAATATAAGGCAAATGTAATACCTTATAGTTTTATAATGTTTGGACAATATTCAATGATTGAAACAATTGATAATTGCAGAAATCTTGCAATAACATCTCATAATTTTAAAAATAGAGTATTTTTTGCAGGAACATTATTTAATCATGAAGACCCTAAAATGAATTTTTACAGAAATAGAAATATAATATTCAATGAAATCAGTAGTTATATTAGTTATGGTTTCAATATTAATTATCATTTATATTTAGATATAATAAATACTTCTAAATATTCATTAGATTTGAATGGAGTAGGTGATCCAAATAAAAGAACATTTGAGATATTATCTCAAGGTTCATTAAGACTTTCTGAATATAATGATATGAAATGGTGTTTTAATGAAGATTTTTCTGAAGAAACTATTTTCAGAACTGGAGAGGAATTTAAAAGAAAGTTATTAAGATTAGAAAATGACTCAGAACTTTATAAGAAATGTCTGAATAGACAATATGAACTATATAATAAATATTTTAATAAAGAATGGATTAGGAATTATATTGAAAATTATTTAGATTAAATTAGAATCAAATCAAAATCAGATTCAAAAACTTCCAATAATTTTTAATTAAATGAGCAAATTCATCAAAAGTATAATTAGAAGACTTAAATAAACTTATTAAAGAATTATATTTATTTTCATATTTAATTTTATTTTTACAATCCATTTTAAGACAATAAATGGTATACTGATATATAACACTTGTTTTTAATGATAATAAAAACTCCTTATAGCAATTATTATAAATACACAAATAATAATCCTTAAATACCGGTGATATAAAGAAATTGTTCAGAATTATATTTCTTTTCTTTATATCATTTTCCATATAAAAATCTAATTTGTATTTGGCGGCTTCTCTGATAATTTTTTCAAAATTTTCTTTATTTCTACAGTTATTATCAAAACAGTTTCTATTTTTAAACTCGGCATTTGTTTTATTATAATATTTATATTTGAGACCTTTTACATTAAATATAAAAATATCTTCATTAAGAAATCTGTGTGATATATGTTTTCTATATTTATATGAAATTGTAAAGTATTCATTTAATAATTGATTATAATCATGATTATTATTTTCCTTAAGTAATATTTTTAGATTATCAAGATTAACAGTTTTGAAAAACTTAAAAGTATTACTAGAAGCCTTTAATAGACACATTAATTTATAAAATTGATTAATCATAGGTAAAAATAATGATTTTGAGCGTTTCTTGATTGATAAAATAAGTTTATTATAATTATCATTATCATTATCATTTCTTTTCATTATTAAATAAATGTGATTGGAACTCAAGTATTTTTCAAGTTTAGTTTTATAAGAATAGTATTTTCTGAAAGTATTATAAATATTCTGTATTTTATTTAATTCTATATGTAAAGTCATGAATAATAAAAATCAATTCTATATATTTAAAGAGATTAATAATAATTAAAATCATAGAAAATGGAAACAATTGATATTAATGATACTAATACAGATAATATAACAATAATAACTGCAATGATTAAAATTGATAAAAATAAATATAATTCTAATTATATTGAATGGATATCAAATTTACTGTTAAATTTGGATAAGAATTTGATTGTATTTGTATCAAAGGAATATTATGAGATTATTAAACATTTGAGATTGAAATATGAATCAAAAACGATGATTATTATTGTATCTTTGGAAGATTTTCATATGTATAAATATTTGGATTATTTAAAAAAAGATTTAGAAAGAGACCATGAAAAAGATTATCATAATACCTCTTTATATATAATTTGGAATGAAAAACTTAAATTTATTGAAGAAGGAATGAAACTAAATCCATTTAAAACCGCTTATTTTGCTTGGTGTGATATTGGATATGTTAGAAATCCTCTTTATATTGATATGTATTTAAGGAACTTTCCTGATATAAGGAAACTGACTGAAGATAAGGTTTATATGTTAAATATTGATTATAATTTTAGTGAAGAGGATTTTAAGAATCCTTATAATGAAAAATACAGATATGTATCAAATATAATTGGAGGAGGATTTATAATTGGCAGAGATGAAAAATTGAGAGAAATGATAGACCTTTATTATAATAAAATACTTCCAAATTATATTAATAATAATTTATTTATAGGAAAAGACCAGACCTTATATGTATCATTATATTTATCAAATCCCTCTCTCATAAAATTAATAAGAGGTTCAAATGATAATTATACAATTCCATATTCAGAATTAAAATGGTTCTATTTTCTTAAGTTTTTAAGTTCTCATTAAAAACTAAAATAAAAACTAAAATAAAAACTATAAATATTCTTACTTAAAGATTTTGATATAAAGATAAATAATAATGACAGAAGAAAAGTCTTCCGAATGGTGGAAGCCTAGTCCTAATGGTAAAAAAAGGATAATGTGGTGTGGAACACATCCAATCCAATCTAATGGTTATAGCAGAGTTATGTATTATATAGGCAAATATCTATCTAAATATAAGGAGATTGAATTGACTATCTATGGATTTCAAAACTTTAATATTCTTGGGGGTCAGGAGGTATTAAGAGGCGATATTCCTAAAAATGTGATAATTCATGATGCCTATGCAAGTGAAGACCCAAAGAGGTCAGGATTTGGAGAAAAGGAAATAGGGGGTTATATAAAGGAACATCCTCAAGACATCATTATTATATTCAATGATGCAATTATAACAACAAGTTTAACTGCAACTATTATAAATGAATGTGGTAATTATCGAAATAAATTCAAATTAATTTCATATATGGATCAGGTATACAGATATCAAAAGAAAGAATATATACAACTCTTAAATACATTCTATGATGGTATAATTGCTTTTACTCCTTATTGGAAGGAAGTAGCTTATAAATTAGGAATAAGAAAGACTATGCCTATCTATGTATTTCCTCATGGTTTTGACCATAAATTATATTATCCAATAGACCAGAGAATTGCCAGATTATATTATAATTATGATGATAATGATTTTATGGTATTGAATTTAAATAGAAATCAGCCAAGAAAACGATGGGATACTACAATAATAGCTTGGATTGAATTTGTGGAGCGTCATTATAATGTTAATGTTACAAAAAAGATAACTAAGACTGATTGTAAAATTAATAAACATACATCTAGACCAATTAAATTGGTAATAGGAACAATGGTTGACGGTTATTGGGATTTATCGAATGTAATTGAAAATGAAGTTAAGTTTAGGGATGTTCCATTGGATTATGTTACAAATACAATAATAACAGTTCAAGCACCACAGCAATTATCAGATAGAGACATCAATATATTATATAATGCTTGTGATGTGGGATTAAATACAGCTGACGGAGAGGGATTTGGATTATGTGGATTCGAGGGATTGGCATTAGGAAAAGCTCAAGTATCATCATATGTGGGAGGTATGAGAGAGTTTTTGAATGAAAACATAGCTCTTATAGTAAAACCTAAGATAAATATGTATTTGGATAATAAATCAACAGGAATTGGGGGAATAGCTGAATTAACAGACCCTCATGATTATGCAGAAGCCTTTTGGAAATATTTCTCAAGTCCAGAATTAGTTGAAAAACATGGATATAAGGGAAGACAACATATTCTCACTAATTATAAATGGGAAAATATGGTAGATTATCTTTATAATAGAATTTTAGTAAATTTATGATTATGATTATTGATTTGTATTAAAAATAAAGAAAAAAGAAAGAAATTGATATTGATTTAAAATTCTTCTCAATTGTGGTGAGAATAGGAGTTTCTCATCATAATAGCAATGGCAACTGCAATTCAACAATCAATCGAGCTTATCAATGAAATATTTCAGAATGAAGCAGATGGAACAAACGACATTGAACTTGAAACGAACTTTAACATTTTCGAAAACTTTGCGCAACTAACAATCAATATCATCAACCACTATGGAGGAAAACTTGAGCATTTAATTTCCGATTCAAACGCTGGCTTTTCATTAATTCTTATCAATGGTCTTTATATTATGGTTGAATATGAGAGGAGGCAAAATAGGTCTTATGACTTCACATTTCGCAGTTTCTATTTCATTTCTACTGCAGAGAATTATATCTTTGGTGATAAATCACCTGAACTTGATGAAGAACCAACTGGAGTCATTGAAGATTCATAACTATTATAATCGTTATTATTATCATAAGTAAGTGTAAGTATTATTAATAATCTCATTTTTAAGGCGAGGGGACAAAAAATTTTTGTTCCTTAAGCCAAAAAAAGATATAAGAATTAGTTATTTATATTTAAATAGGTTTCATATAGATAACTGATGATTTTTAATATAAAGTTTATATGAGACCTCAAATAGATAATCACTTTAGCATTATCTTGATATTTATAAAAATTATATATGAAATTTCGTCCGTAAGATGAGGTTTAAATGGTAATTTCTGAAATATGGGAGATTTCATATTATTTATTTTTATTTTCAAAATTAATGAATTAATTTTTTTAATTTTGAGATATTAATCATTGGAAGGATAGGATAACATTCATGAAGTTGAGTTTTAAGAAATGTTTGAATTTTAAATTCAGTTGGAAATAAATGACAGAAGCCTTTAGTAATATCAGTAGTGAGAGATTTAAGATTTTCATCAAAACTTAAGAGATGAGAACTTTGAATAGGTAATATTAATAGTAATTGATATTTCGATTTAAGGAATGTTCCATTTTTTTTAATTTCAGGTATATTATCAATAACTTTCAGATAATTGCTGATATCTCTAGAGGTTGGTGGGAAATTATAAGGATAAAACCATTCATAATCCAAATCAAATTTCTTATAATAATTATAAGTCCAATAGATACCTTTAATAAATGAGGAGACAACAGTTGAAACCAAAGAACTATCATAATTAATATTAATATCAAACAGTGATTTATAATAATAGTATCTCCATTTTTTATTATTATTATAAATATCGAATGTTAATTTATCTTTATTTTTAAGACCATAATCACTGCTAATACTAGTCATATTAGTAGGTTTTTTTTCAATGAATTTTGAAACTTCCGTAAAAATTTGAGCATCTTCATCTTTCGAGATTAAATTAAAGATGGTTGTTAAACAATCCTTATTAATCTTATTATTAGAAACTAATGCTCCATTCTCTTTAATAGCAATTGTGGTGAAATCTATAAGAGAATTTAAGCCATTATTTTTCATATTTAAGGTGGGAATATGAGGAATGAAATCATTTCCTAAAATAGAACACATAACACAATAACTCTCAATAATATCAATATCATTTTCAATTGAACTCCATTTCATTTTCAATTCAGTTAGCAATGCTTCTTTGAGATTATTAATACTCAGATACATAGTTTCATCATTATTTTCTCTCATAAGATAGATATTAGAAATACCTGATATTAATGATAATATAATTAAATCTGCATCTAAACCATTAATAATAATATTGATGTCTTCTTTCTTTTCTTCTTTTTGAAGATAAGAATTAAGATGAGTGAATATCTTATGTTCCCCTTCACCTTCATTTAGACTACCATCAAGAATATAAGAAGATTTCTGATGTTCAATTATTTTGGCATTCAAGTAAGAATCAAGCGAATCCATGAATGTAGTTCCTGTAGAAATTGCATTAGTATCCCACTTGACATCTATCTTATCAATCTTATTTCTATATATAGTTAAATATCTTCTTTTTCGTTGCTGAATTATTTTTGCTAAGGGGGCAACACCATCAATACAGATGAGAAGCTTAGAAGGTTTAAATGTATTCTCGTAATAATTAATTTTATTCCAGAGATTTAAAAATAATTTATCTTGATTGGTTTCTTTGGCAGCTTCTGGATGAATAATTCCATTAAAATCAATGGTATAGATAGTAATATCAGAAGGAGGTGAATGAAGAATAATATTTTTATATTTCCTTGTAAGATGATAGAAATAATAAGGAATACCCATAATTATAATTTCTTTGATTTTAAAATAATAATTAAAAATGAATCATTTTTTATATAGTTTTTTTTATTCTTATTTTCTTATAGAATAAGAATAAATATATATTAAATGGCAGGTTTTAATGACTTCTTAAACATCTTCTTTGGTTCAACACAATCTCAAGTAACTGCATATGCAATTCTTGCAGCTATTGTAGCAATATGTATAACAGTCCTCTTAACTAAGACTGATATGAGTATTGGAGATAAATTCCTTCTAATCTTCTTTGTTATATTAACTTTAGTTCCAGGAGTTTTTTTGATTTTATTTGAAATCACTTGTATGGTAACTGGAGGAAGCAAAGATAAACGTTGGTGGTGTTGGTTATATGCATGGGTAATTGCCGTATTCGTAGTTATCTATTGTATATTAGTAGTAATAATATCATTCAGCTCCTTATTCACTTATAATAATGCCATGGAAAATGTAGAATTAAATGAAGCTAAGAATAAGATGTCTCCTCAAGATTCTAATGATTATGCTAAGGCATTAATTCAGACCAATGAATATAAAGAACATTTTCAAAATAATGATTTACAATCAACATTAAATTCTTTAATATCATCTGCAAATAATAATCAAAAACGAGAAGAAGAAGGATTCTATGCATCTAATGAAATTATAAATGGAATTCCTACTGGAAAAGAACCAGTAAAGAAACCTGTTGTAAGTGGTTTTTACGGTGGTGCTCCTTCAACTCATGAACAAGAAAAGAAACCTGTTGTAAGTGGTTTCTATGGTGGAAATGAAGTATATGAAGGTTTTGCCACTCAGAAGAAAACTGAAGAAGACAAAGAAGAAGATAAGGAAGAAGATAAGGAAGAACATCATGAGGATAAGAAGGTGAAGAAGGAAGAAAAGGCTAATTTCACCAATAAGAAGGAATCACCCAAATCAAAGAGTGTAAGTTTAGACGATGAGGAAGTTGATGGAGAACATCCAGAGGCAGTAGTTGAACCATTTGGAAATATGAATTTTGGGGCTAAGTATTCACGCTATTAAAGATTTAAGAATTTATTAATTAATATTAATTAATGTTAATTGATTTTTATGAAATCTAAAAATAGTGAAAAATCTTTATACAAAGTTCAATCATGTAGAAATTGTGGTCTTAATGGTCATATTTATAAAAATTGTCCTCATCCAATTATAAGTTTTGGTATCATCTGTTATAAAATTGAAAATAAGGAGCTTAAGTATCTAATGATACAAAGAAAAGATAGTATTGCTTTTATGGAATTTATCAGAGGTAAATATGAAATCAATAATATTGATTATATTAAACAACTTCTTAATAATATGGTATTATCTGAGAGAAATATGATAATTAACAGTAAATTTGATGATATTTGGAATTATGTATGGCAACAGACTGATATAAATAAAAATAATAAGGAATTCATTAATTCCAAAATTAAATTTACTATGTTAAATGATAGTAATTTCTTGAAAAATTATATTACTTCTATCAAAGGAGTTTTTGCAGAGAGAGAATATGGATTTGCTAAGGGAAGAAGAAAGATGAGAGAGAGTGATATTGATTGTGCTATAAGAGAATTTTATGAGGAAACTAGAATAAAAAAGGAAGAAATTCAGATATTGGAACATATAATGCCATTTGAGGAGATTTTCTTTGGAACAAATGGAGTTATGTATAAACATGTTTATTATGTGGCAAAATTAATAAATGATGATTTAGAGGTAAAAGTTGATGAAAATTGTTTAGAACAGATAAGAGAAATAAGGGCGATTAAGTGGTATAATTCGAATGAGGTTATATCACATATCAAGAGTTATTATGTAGAGAGAATAGAATTATTTAAATTTGCCAATAAGAAGATTTTAGAATTTGAAAATCTGAATTCTCCAGAAAAATAAAAAATTGATTTATTTTTATCATGAATAATAATCATAAAAATGAGACTATTCACAATTTCCACAATAAATTCATTTGCAATTAAAGAATTACTTTATATTCCTGCAGTTATTCATAAATATGACATCAATTATATAATGTTTTCATTAAAAAGAAATGTTGAAAGTAAAGATAAGGATTCTTTATATACAGTTGATAATATAAATGATATAAGGATTTCATTATTTTTGAATTCAACTTCTAGAACATCTAATTATAAGATAATAAATGACAATATTTATAAATATCATTTAATAAAGGATGCCAATGACCATTATCATTTATCTAAACATAAGATGTCATCATTAACAACCTTTTCAAAAACTTTAAATTCAGTATGGTTTTTAAATAATTTATAATAGATAAATATATATGAATATATATTTATCTATTATATGTTTATTCCATATTATTATATGGTTATTTGTATTTATTGGAGGATTTTTAAATGAAAATATATTAAAAATAAATTTATTTTTATTATTACCATTAATATTTATAATTCAATCGTTTTTTTCATTGCATTTTATAGTTAAACACAAAATAAATTACATTAAAAACAATTATAATTATTTTAATACTAATTATAAATATAATCTTACATGGAATGAACAAAATGATATTAAAAAGATATCATTAGAAGAAAATATACCTTATAATGAAACATATAAATATTTTATGATTATGAAAGCATATGAACATTATTGGATATTACCCTTAATATTAGATTATTTTAGAGAAAAATTAGATTATGCTTATAGAAATCCATTTGATGCCTCCGGATTATGAACATCAGGATACATCATAAATCTTTTTATAATCAATATAAAAAAATAATATTTATATTTATTGGTTGATGGATTATATAATACCATTATCATATAATTTGAATATAAGAGAATTATATTCAAACTATAGTTTTTCTCATAAAAACAAGGAGATTACAATTGATAATTTTAAGATATATATAAATAAAAATAATCTTATATATAAGATTTCATCAGATATATCATTAGAATTTTTATTGGATTTTTTAAATGGATATGAAGAGATGTTAATAAAGAAACTTTATTATTATTTGATTATAAAACATTTATTAAATTTGAATTTTACAATAAAAACTAGATGCTTTTATAATATCGGTTGTTTTGGAGATGATTGTTTTGATACAGTTATTAGAACAAGACAATACCATATTACTTATAATACAACAATAATAATAACAGATATAATCAATTATAATATATGTTTAATAATTACAAATAATACTAATAAAAAGAATTTTGTTTGTATAATTGATACTAATTCCATAATAGATTGTTTATATGATATAATTGAGAATAATATTTATTCAAGTAATAGATATGAAGATATAAGAATAGTAATAATAGGAGGTTCAATAGATACCGTTAATATAATAATTGGAGTTTATAATATTCTCAAAAACTTAAAGATTGCTAAATATATATATAAAACTCATTTATTTAAAAAGAAACCTTTAAATAGACTTAAAATAAATACAATTAAGAATTCAATAAGTTTTATTCCAGATAATGATTATTATAATTGTTTTGGTGATGATAATTCTAATCATATAAATAATGAAAATTATTCATCTATACTTAAAAGAATTTAATAATTGTCATAATAGTAATAATAATAATGATTAAATGGAATGAATTAGATAATACTAATAATAGATTATATAGAAAACCGGCAATAGAAGCTAAATATTTAAAATTTGTGGAGAAAATAAAGAATAGTCATTATAAATCAATATCTAATTATGTTAAAAATGAAGTTCTTAATAGATGTCCTTTTAATGATAAAAATAAAATTTATATAACAATAAATGATTATCCTTATCATACTGAAAAGAATGTTTCACATTGGATTATATGGGATTTAAATGGATTCAATAAGAAGAAATATATGAGGATTTTGAAAAAGATATTTAATCCAAGGTTTTTTGAAATAAAATTGCGAATAAATAAGATTAGAGATAGGTCAATATTAGATATTTGTCATACTCATTTATTTGTGAGATTGTTATGATTTTTATCATTATAAATATAAAAAATGATTTCTTGATTATAAAAATCATAATCATCATCATAAACAAGATGAGTATGAATTATCCTATTTATAAATTGAGAGATTGGATTGATGAATCCAAATTAGATTATACCTATTTATCTGAAAATGAATATGCAGTTGATTTCTTATTAAGACCCGAAAATGAATCTAAAATTAACTGGCGAAGATTTTCCTTAAATAGAAATCAGAAAGCAGTTGAATATCTATTGAAACCCGAGAATAAATCTAAAATAAATAATCAGTTCTTTTCATCCAATCCTAATAATAGTGCAGTTGAGTTCTTATTGAGACCAGAAAATCAATATAGAATAGATTATGATTATTTTTCTATAAATTCCAATCCATTGGCATTTAAATTCCTAATGAGACCTGAAAATAAAGATAAAATTAATTATTCATTCTTATCATTAAATGAAAATAGTGAGGCAATTCAGTTTCTCTTAAAACCTTTAAATCAGCATTATATTGATTGGTATTGGTTATGTTCTAATCCAAATAAAACTGCAGTTGAGTTCTTATTGAAACCCAGAAATAGGAAGCAATTGAAATGGAGTTTATTAACAATCAATCCAAATGACAAAATAGTTGATTTATTATTTAAAAATAAGGACAAATTGAATTACACAAATTTAAACATAAATAATAATAAAAAAGCAATTGATTATATTAAAGAAAATAATTATATAATTAATTGGACTATTTTATCAAAGAATACTAATCCTGATGTAATTGAGATACTTAAAGAAAACTATTCAGAAATTAATTGGACATCACTATCAATAAATCCAAATATATTTCAATTGGATTATGAAAAAATGATATTCAATGATAGATATAAGGAATTTGAAGAGGAATTAATGAAAGAGATAATGAAACCATCAAGGGTATTTAAGGAAAGAGATTATGACTATCTAGAAGTCTTATTTGGATAACTGGTGATAAATTTATTTAAGAATTAGATGAATATTATAAAAATAAATAAGAATAATGTTTGATGATTTGAGAAAATTTATGGAAATGAGTGAAGCTTGTTCTTTTGTTTTAACTTATCCTCAGATTACTAACTATCCAAATCCTGATTTAAAAAAAAGGAGTGAAGTTAATGAAATGATTAATCCTGATTATTATGTAGAACCTCATATTTGTATATATAATTAAATTTTTGATTATTTTTTTCTTTTCAATTTAACTAATAGAGATGCCAGTAAAACCGGAAGTCAAAATAACGGATAATGATTGTATTAAATGGAGATTAAATAAATTACGAAATCCTATTACTAATTATCCAATAAAAGAGGGCAAAGATGTTTATAAGAAGTTTTTAAAAGAATGTTCTCATACAAAAACACCTGAACTCAAAGATGATTCAGAAGATAAACCTAAGGAAAAACCCAAAGAAACTCTTATTGTAAAGATAAGTGGAAAAGAGTATCAATTAGATAAAACTAAGTGTTATCAATGGTTATCTTTAAATAAAATGAAGAATCCATTTACTAATCATAGTATTAAAGAAACAAGTATAATAAATAAGATTTTGGCAAATGGATGTAAAACTTTAGGTATAACTGAACTTCCTAAAGATAATCAGAAAGAGAAAGAAAAAGAACTTCCTAAAGAACTTCCCAAAAAAGATAAGAATCCTATTTATAAGCCAAAGAGAGAGATAAGAGATGAAGATTGTGTTAATTGGAAAAAGAATAAATTAAAGAATCCTTTAACAAAAACTAAGAGTAAGATAGTTGAAGGAGGCCCAGTTTATAGTAAGTTTTTAAAAGCTTGTTCTCATATAAAAACACCTGAACTCAAAGAAAAGGAAAAAGAAAAGAAGGTTGATTTAAAGAAAAAGAAGGAGGATGATGAAAATAAACTTGAAGAAGCAAGAAAGAAGAAAGAAGAGGATGAAAGAAAGAAAAAGGAGGAGGAATTAAGAAAAAAGAAAGAGGAGGAAAGAAAGAAAAAAGAGGAAGAACTAAAAACAAAAAAAGAAACTGAAATTAAAAAGAAAAAAGATAAGAGAGATGAATTATATTATCCAGAATTGAATGATAGTAAATTTAATGAGAAGTTATTGGGATTAAAAGAATTAAAAGTTCATAATATACCTAATTATCCTCAAATAAATACTATTGAAGATTTTGAGAATAAAGCAAAAGAACTTTGTAAGACCTTTGATAAAAGTTCATTTCAATATCTAATTGCTCACTATTTATCCTATAGAACTCCTTATAAAAGTCTATTGTTATATTATTCTGTTGGTGTTGGTAAGACATGCACTGCTATAACAATTGCAGAAGGTCTTCTTTATACTCATAGTAGTAGCGATGAACCTATTATATGGGTAATACTTCCAAATGCAATTGAAGCTGGATTTAAGAGACAGATTTTTGATGTAATGAAAATGACTGATTTTAAAACTATTTCAAATCAGTGCACTGGAGAAACTTATGTTAGACTAGCTCAACTTTCTAAAGACCTAAATCAGAAAGATGCAGATAAAAGAATAAAAAAAATAATAAAATCGAGATATCAATTTTTCACATATGAGGGTTTTGCCAATTACATAGAAGCCAATTATATTCAGAAAGAAAGAATTGTGAGTAATAAATTGATAATAGTTGATGAGGCTCATAATATAAGAAGTAGTGGAACAGATGATGATGAAAATAAGAGAGTTTATAATGCTCTAATGAATATTACCAAGAATGGAGTTAATAATCGTTTAGTATTATTAACTGCAACTCCTATGTATAATCAACCATTTGATATTTATAACTTATTTTTATTATTATTGAGAAATGATAAAAGAGAATATTTATATGATAATACAAAGATTTTTGATAATCAAAATAATTTGAATCCAAAAGCTGTCAAATTTATATCACTAATGTCTTCTAATTATATATCATATTTGCGAGGAAAGAATCCATTCAATTTTGCATTTAAGTTATCACCTAAATTAAGTGGGTATGAGGTATTATCAAGAGTTATTCCAAAAACTGAAAATGGAAATCTCATTCCTGAAAGTGATAAGAATTGGATTTCAAATGTTGAGGATGGTATAATAACATCACAATTAGGTCAAAAACAATTGGAATATTTAGCTTCAAAAGAACCAGTAAATGAAGAGGATATAATTAAAAATAATTTTAATGCTCTTCAGCCTACCAATATCGTTTATGATAATTCAATTGGAAAAGTAGGATTTAATAATACATTCATAAAAGTAAATGAAAAGGAACAAATAATAGTTCGTTATAATGAAAAGTATAAGAATATGTTATCTCCAGATGAACAACATTTAGGATTACATTCAGGTAAATTCTTATTACTTTCAGATATAATCAGAAAAACAAAAGGAATAATTCTCATATATTCCAGATATATATATGCAGGGGTTATTCCTGTTGGTATTATGTTAGAACATATGGGATTTTCAAGATTAAATACTGATAATCTCTTAGAAAAACCAGAAATAACCCATAATACCACTTATGAAGGAATTGAAAATCCCAAGTATTGTATATTATCATCTGCAGACCCAGAGATTATGGGTAATACAACAATTGATAGTCTTATGAAAGTTGTTAATAGTCCCTTAAATCAAAATGGTGAGTTAGTGAAAGTAGTCTTGATGACTCCAGTTGCAGGGGAAGGATTAAATTTCATGAATATACGAGAAATTCATTTATTAGAATCTTGGTATCATTTTAATAGAGTTGACCAAATAATTGGAAGAGGTATTCGTAATTGTAGTCATAAGAACCTTCCAATAGAAGAGAGGAATGTAACTGTATTTATGCACTGTGGTATAAATGGATATGAAAAAGAAACAGCTGATATTCATGCTTATAGAATTTCAGCAAGAAAATTATATCAATCTTATTTAGTTGATGAGATAATAAGAAATAATTCTATTGATTGTGGGTTATTTAAGAGTATCAATTATTTTCCAAAGGAACTATTTAAATTAGGAGAGTTGAATATAATAACTTCTCAAGGGTCTAAAGTTAAATATCAATTGGGGGATGATGAGAAGTTTAAACCAGTATGTAAAGTAGACATTGATAAAATTAAGGAGGATTCATTAGGATTTAGAGAAGAAACATATAAACATTTAAGTTTAAATATCAAAAATAAGATTAAAGAATTGGTATTAGAAGGAATTAAGAATAATCAAAGATTTTATACTTATGAATACTTAAAGGAGGTATTTAAAGATGTTGATATAAAAATATTGATGTATGCAGTTAAATTGAGTATATATCCGAATATATTAATTGACAATATCTTAATATTACCTCATGAGGACGGAATACATATAATTGATGTAATTGATGATAAACCATTGAAACTGACTTTATCAAAGGAGGTAAAAGAGGAAAAGGAGGAAGTTAAAATAATGGCTGATAATAAGTTCTATAAGGCAATTGAAAAAATCGATTTCAATGATAACTATCCAGCTGCAATAGTTTCCTTATATAGGTCATTAGATGAAAATACATTTAAAATAATAATTAAAACTATATTTTCAACATCTGAATTAAATATAATTGATAGTTATATTGAAAATTGTTTTATTCGTGAGGGAATAATAATAACCAAGGCTGAGATGAGTAATTATCCCACTGATAATAAACATATTGGATTCATCAATATATTTAATGAGGAATTTGAGCCTCTTTTATATTCACCTGATGGTAATTATAAGAATTTTACACCTAAATTATTGGAAACCCTTAAATCCAATAGAACCTTAAAAAAGAAACCAGATGATTTAACAAAAGAGACTATTTCATGGGGATTAATGATACCAGTATTTGAGGATAAGGAAAAGAAAAATAAAATAAATGTCTTTAAATTATTAACAACAGGAGTTAATTATGGTAAAAAAACAGGAATAGTATGCACTTCTCTACAAAAGAAGGATCATTCAAAAATCTTCATTGAAATAGGATTACCAGATACTGAAAAAAATACAAAAGAAAGTTATTGTTTTAAAATTGCAGTTGAATTATATAAACAAAATCGTTTAACTTTATTACCTGAATATAAACCTAA
>JACCDO010331226.1_pt1 | contig 15606 bp, 18 predicted proteins | sample 7446101 | NCBI WGS metagenome assembly JACCDO01 (sample SAMN15323440, study PRJNA562643) | freshwater metagenome | isolation source: river surface water | place: USA:Blue River Watershed | collected 2017-08-16
AGCGTACTGTATCATCATCATAGAGATCATCAAAGGACTTCAGGATGGGCTTACCAGAATCGGAGAGAGCAGCAGATCCATCACCACCTGCAATTGTATCGAGGAACACCTTATAATCCTTCGTCCACGTTCCAACAGGTAGCTCAGTAATCGTTACCGTCTTCTTGGTATCATCCATGGTATAGAGACCTTTCGTAACCCAGGCGTCGCCTGAGGGCAGAATAGGACCCTTAAATCCAAACCACCAAGGTTGGACCGTGAGTCCTTCTAGCGTATTGCGTCGCCCTTCTAGACGATCGCGCAGCATTGTCACAATCGTCATCGGGTGATGTGGTGGGATATCTGTGCTGAAGCCCGTTCCAATGCCAATGCACCCATTGATAGCCAGGAGCGGCACAACAGGGAGATAGGTCTCGGGCTCCACTGCAAGACCATCATCCTCTTGGTACTTGAGGATTGCAGAATCCTCCTTGCGGAAGAGTGTTTCTACGATGGGTTCTAGATGCGTGTGGATATAACGGGGAGAAGCAGAGTCCTTTCCACCCAGAAGACGAGAACCAAACTGGCCGATGGGTACAAGGAGATTGATGTTGTTCGAGCCTACAAAGGTCTGTGCCATTCCCACAATCGTAGAGTTCAGAGACGCTTCACCATGGTGATAGGCAGCATGTTCGGAAACATAGCCTGCCAGCTGGGCCACGCGAATTTCTGCCTTCAGATTGCGCTTCAAGCAACCAAAGAGAATCTTGCGCTGCGATGGCTTGAGCCCATCCATGATGTGGGGGAGCGATCGCAGATTGTCTGCGTTGGAGAAGTGAATGAGTTCGTCGTGAATGAAGCGGCTGAAGGCCAGAGAGCCATCCTTGTCTGTCTTTGCCATCCGCTTGGGATCGTAGGTGGAGAGCCAGGTCTTGCGATCGTCTGCGCGCTTCTTACTGAAGGCGAGACTCACAGACTCGTCCGTCGCGTCGTCCCACTTGTATTTGATTTCATGAATGTTCTCAAACCATTCACGAGCTTCTGCAGGAGTGGACGTACCCAATCCCTTGTAGTACTTAAGCTTCCACCCCTTGAGTTCTTCACCCTGGGCCTCCTTCCAGGCCTCAAATTCAGCCTGGGAATAGAAGGAACGAGTTTCATTCCGCTTCGTCGCCTTCAAGAGTGGCGTAGCAAGGGAGCAGATGAATCCAATCTTCATGAGCGTAGGCCATTCTGTGTGGAAGAGATTCATCAGAAGCCCCTTAATGTGAGCTCCATCCAAATCTTGATCGGCCATCACCATCACGCGTCCATAACGAAGGTCTTTCACGGACTGATATTTCTTTCCTTGTTCCAGACCCAGAATCTTCTTGATTGCAGTGAGTTCTTCGTTCTGGTTAAATTTGATCTGACTGATGTCCTTAACGTTTAGCATTTTACCCTTGAGAGGGAAGACACCCCACGTTTCACGTCCGACAATCTTCAGACCGGAGATTGCAGAGGTTGCAGCTGAATCTCCCTCTGTCAGAATGAGGGTGCATTCACTGGACTTTGCCGTGCCCGCCCAGAGTGCATCTTCCAGTTTGGGGAGACCGCGAATGGTCTTCTTCTTGGTACCATCCGTCTTCTTCGCATCCTTTGCGGCGCGGGCATCGAGAATGGACTGCGCCTCTTCCAAAAGACCCATCTTGATGAGGGTCTCAGGGAACTTTGCGCTACACTTGAAGTGCGATCCAAACTTCGTGGCAGGCGTCGTAAGACACTCTTTGGTCTGAGACTCAAAGGAAGGATTCACAATGGTTGCATTGACAAAGAAGAGCACAGAATCCTTGAGCTGAGAGGGCTTGATCTCAACCTTCTTCTTCTTGGCAAGTTCGCAGAACTCACCAAGCACATGCTTTGTCACAGTGTCTACGTGCTTTCCACCCTTCTTCGTATTCACACCATTGACGAACGAGACGTGTCGCTCATCATTGGTATTGTCATCCTCAAAGAGCGTTCGCGTGAGAACGGCTGCAATCTCCCATCGCTCCGAACACTTTTCATAGGCAATGGATGCTTCATCACGAACGAAGAGATGCGTAAATTTCTCAAAGGTGTTGAAGGGGATCGCCTCCCCATTCCAGGTCACCTTGACTTCCTTGCCTGCAAGAGCTGCGAGTTCAAGGGCGCGCGTGTAGAGAACGGCGTTCATGTCCTCCATACAAAGATCTTGGAATCGCGTGAGGTCAGGACGGAAGGTAATCTTTACAAAGCCCTTCTGTGCCTTGTCTTGCTTGACTGAAGGCTTGGAACAGGTTGACATGTGATTCTGCCAGGTCTGTGAATACTTGAGGCCTGTCTTGGTATCTCGGGTCTCTACAGTGAAACTGTTGGAGAAGATATTTGCAAGCTTGGCACCATATCCATTCTTTCCACCTACGATCTTCTCTTCCTCTTTGTTGTAATTTCCAGAAGTCAGAAGATGGCCGAAGATGAGTTCAGGAACCCAGACTTTGTATTCTGCATGTTCTACAACGGGAATTCCATCGCCGTCGTTTTCTACACTGATTTCTACACCACCGTCAATGGAAGCGCAGCGTACATCAATGTGCTTGACAGGCTGCTTTCCTTTCTCTGTTTGAGAGCGGATGAGTGCATCGCGTGCATTCACAACAATCTCATCAAACAGCTTGTAGAAGCCTGGATTAAATCGGACTTTGCGATAACTCATTTTCTTGGAAGAGGGTTCAAAGACCCACCGAGGTTCCTCGTGGGTTTCAATGGATCCAATATACGTGTCTGGCAGTTCAAGGATATGATCCCTGTGACTGAGACGACGATACTGGTCCGCGAGAGTTTGAGCTGAAGTTGTCATTCTTTCCTATCCGTAAGGGGGGAGTCTTGGAACTCAATTTTCCGCAGTGCTATAATTTCTTCTTCCTTCTCAGAGAGAATGTTAGCGTTTTCATCTCGGAAACAAAAGAAAGGGGGCGGGTCTGTCGCTCAGCCCCTTGCATATGTAGACCCAACTGTGCTTCCCCCGAACGCACCTGCAGGGTCGGATCGTCTGGTTCAGAATGGTCTTATCTTACGTCCCCGAATCGGTGGAGGATCCGTCCAACAGCCATTGCAGTACCTCGATACTACATATCCCAGCCCGTCTGCAGCTGCGGGTTCTGATCGCTTAGTGCAGAATGGGCTCATTGTACGCCCTGTGATTCCTACCCAATCGGGTGGCTCCACAGGTGGGTTTCTTCCAAGTGTGATGAAGGGTGTTGTGAATAGTGGAGCCATTATTGCGCCTTTAGCAGCCATGGCTGCGAAGCGCATGTGGAATGGTACACGAAAAAGACGAGGAGGTGGAAAAAAAGAAGATTGGGCTCGGAATCGTGAAGCTGCACGGACGGAACTCTTGAAATACGGCAAGCCTTCTGCATTAAATGTCAACAAGTTTGCTGCATTGAAGAGAACAGATGAAGACGAGGCAGATGCTTGGCTAACGGACTATATTGTGAAGAAGAGAAAGACTGTGAAAAAGAAACAGCCCAAGAAAGCTGCAAAGAACAAGACAGAAAAAGCAAAACCGGCTCCCAAGAAAAAGGTAAAGGTGCTGTCTCCTCCTGCAAATCTTGGTGCGAAGACAACAAGTCTTTGGAAGAATTTGGTAGATCGTGCAAAAAAGAATCTTGGAAAATACGGAAAGCCCTCGGGTCCTAATATTATGAAGTTAGCATCCCTTCATAAGAAAGGCTTGGATACAAATGCCTTTGTCAAGAATTTTAAGACGCGCAAACAGTATGTGTCTCCTCCAAAATCCCCTCGGTCTACCTACAAAAACAATTTACAGGCTGCTCGCACGCATTTGAAACAGTTTGGAAATCCGACCGTTGCCAATGTCTCCAAATTTGTTAGTTTGAAGCGGAAAGGTCAATCCACAGCGAATGTGGAAACAGCTGTCAAATCCCGCGCCAAACCTGTCACACAGCAAGCCAAACCAGTAGAGCCTTCTGCTGTAAAAAAGACAGCACGCTCACCACCCCCTCAATCCAAAGCATCCAATTGGAAAAACACCTACAAGAAGGCCAAAGAAAACCTACAAAGCATTCGGGAAAAACCCAAGGCCTCTCAAATTGCATCACTTGCCGCACTGAGACGCAGAGGTCTAAGCAATGCAGAGTTCCTAAGTAAATATGGTACAAAGGAATAATTGCGTCTACGTATTGTTTAAAATATAAAAATGGTAGTAGAAATGCCAAGCAAAGGAAAGACCTACAAAATCCATGATAATGGAGGTCGTCCCTTTTTTGTAACTGTCAAAGGAAATACTGTGACAGTGGAGAAAAATATGGATACATATGATACTGTAGATGGCAGATTTGTTACAATTCCCAAACCACGCAAACAGCTGTTTGAGAAAACAGTTGACAACCTTTTCATTGGGAAAAAGTCTCCCAAAGGAGGATACGATGGACTTCCGCCAAAAGATGCGGAAGGAAACAGTCTTTTGTTGAAAGAGGGTGCTAAATATATTTACATTGGATCCGAGATCTATGAATTTACACCTGTAAAAGGAGATACAATTGAGAAATTCTATTCAGACATTGGGCCTAGTGATGTACCCTACCCCTATGCGATAGGAAAGACTCACATATACATATTGCTTGACAAAGTGGCTGTGGAGAAATCTTTTTTTAATATGAAGAATGATATTTACGAACAATATTACAGTGCGACGACTTATTTACCCATGTGTTTGAAAGGATATGGAAATCCGAAAGACTGCAAAGACAAACAGGAGGCCAAAGATATCATTGCGGATCTTGAAGAAAAACAACAAAAATTAAAGACAAAACTTCTTCAGAAACGGTTGTAGTATGGGCCTCTATGCCATAGATCAATTTTCATTGTTGCATTTTGCAGCGGGCATTCTTGCGTATTTTTGGGGATTCTCTGCTTTGCATACGTTGATCCTCCACGTGGTGTTTGAATGGGCGGAAAATACCAAGCTGGGAATGAAGTTTATTAATGAGCGGTTTCCCTTTTGGCCGGGCGGAAAGCCTTATGCGGATTCACTCCTCAATCAATGTACTGACACTGTCTTTACTATGATTGGATGGTACTTATCACAGCTTGCTGATGCATATTCAACCGAGAGACATTTGTATCCATAGACTCCGTCTGTCCCCGACACGCGGCACAAACGGGCTAAAGTCCCTCAACAGTAAAAGCAGAGAATCCATTCAATGGCAACGCAGGGGAAACCGAATACGAACGGCAATCTGTTTGAGATTAAAACAGTGCAATCAGGCGCTTTCCGGACGTTGATTGAGGCCCTAAAGGAGATTCTTACGGAGGCCAATCTGGAGTTTGACAGCCAGGGGATCAAGGTCATGGCTGTTGACGAGACGCACACTGTGCTTGTCTATCTTCGTCTTCACTCAGATCGTTTTGAGTCCTATTACTGTCCGCAGAAGTACGTATTGGGTGTCAATATGATCTATCTCTTCAAGCTTATTAAGACAATGGGAAACAATGATAGCTTAACTCTCTATCTTCCTGCGTCCAATCCGAACAAGCTTGGAATTCGTATGGAGAACTCGGAGAAGTCTACCATCACGAACTACTTTCTCAAGCTCTTTGACACGGATGTGGAGGATATCCAGATCCCCAACTTGAACTTTCCTTCTATCATCCATTTGCCGTCTGCGGACATCCAGAAGATTTGCCGCGATATGAATGCACTTGGTGAGAAGTTGGATGTGGAGATTACATCCATGGGGGGAGACTTGATCTTCAAGTGCATGGGAGACTTCGCCGAGCAGGAAACTGTCATTTCTGAGAACAATAGCACAATGAAAGTCCAGAAGAATTCCAATACGAATGAGATCGTACAGGGTCTCTTCCAACTCAAGCACCTGGTTCTCTTTACCAAGTGCACTTCATTGTGCCCGTCCATTGAGCTCTACCTTAAGAATGACTATCCTCTCATCCTCCGCTACACGGTTGCCAACTTGGGTGAGGTGAAGTTGGTCTTGGCTCCCATTAAGAACAAGCAGTAAAAACTGAAAACGGATTTTCTTTCTTCATACGGTAGAATTTATAGATGCCATCTTTCTGCGAATACAAAATGTGCCATAACCTAGGAAGTTCTACATTTCTCGGTTATTGCAATGCATATCATATGGAACGAGGATTGGAAGAGGAGCGCAAGGAAGCCCAGAGGAAACGTGAAGAAGCTGCAAAAGAAGCAGAAGCAAAAGCAAAAGTAAAAGAAACCAAAGCAAAATCTTAGACGATGCTGGACTGCCAATGTTCTGCAGCTTTTCTGTACTCATTTCCACCTGGAAATTTCACTTCAGGGATTGGAGGTAAATATTTCATTTCCTCCAGGAGATTTTGTTTTCTGCGACGCGTATTTGCCACTTGTTTCAGATTTCGGAAGACAGGCTTCATTTCCATTTTGTGAAAGAGAGGCAAAAATTTTTCCTGGACGATAGTTTTTGTATGATTATCCAGTTCCAACTGCTCGCCCAAGGCATTGTAAATATCTTTTACCAAAATCTGTGTATACTCTTTCTTCCAAGGTATATTGTTGCGGATTTCTTCCAAAATCTTCTGAATAATGCTGTCTGCAGGTGCTACGGTAATATCTATGACAATGGCTAAGGCAAGCGTACTGTGAAACTGCGGCCGCCAGCGAGAGGTATCCTTAAAAAAAGACCCAATATTTTTCGCACCCTGCGAGATCAAAAAATCATACAATGCTTCATAGCGTGTCAAAGAAAGTGAACTCACATCAAAGGGATAGTAATACAGAGGAAGACTTGCCAAAAACCCTAAGGGTGTTCCTTTGTACGTCCGAATTCTTGTTGGAAATCTTGCATCATAGACATAATGACCGTTGGGGTCTAGAAGACCACTCTGAATGGCATCAAAAAGAAACTGTGTATTTCCTTGGACCATTGCTTCTAAAACCCCACTAGGGAGATATTTGTACTTGTTGGTATTAGTATTATTGTTGTTATTGTAATAATTATTGTAATTATTATTGTTGCTTGAACCGCCTCTGAGTTTGCGCGTGCGCTTCATCTACTTTCTTTACATCTTTTTCTCGTTATGGGGTGTATAAATGATTTCTTCGTGGGTGAGGTTCTTCAGGAGGATGGAGAGGCCCTTGGGTGCGCCGTACTTGATACAGTCTTGGTTCCAGATCTTAATGGTGTAGAACCCAATCGTCTGATCGGTGTCGCGATTGCCACCGCCGACAAGTTTAGGAGAAATGTTAATTCCCATTACCTTGTCGTCTTTGACAGTTGCAAGTGCTAGCATGGCACCAATGGAGTAGGTCAAGAAGATATCCACTCCATTCTCAAGACCTCCGCGAAGAGAATAGCTCCCTCCGCGAATGTTTTGATGGTTCTCCCAAAGAGGAGGTACACCCTTCCTCATCCAGAAGAACATCCCTCCTTTGAGCTTCATGTCTCCAACTGCATTCAGCAGTGCAAAGACGTCTCGGAGTGTGCTGACAGATCCAATCTCTGTATAGGTTTCAAGACTCCACTTCTTTTCCCTTGGGGAATGGAAATACAAAGTCCATTCACCAGTAGGAAGTTTATCATCCAGGTTGACTTTCATGTTGCTTGTCATGGTTAAGAACCTCTACAGTAGTGACGGGTTCAATTTTTAGGTTTCATTCCGCAGTGGGAGCCCCACCTCATTCCCATCCGTATTGACTACAAACAATCTCATTTGGGGAGATCGCTGAAGAACAACTCCAGAGGAGAGAGACCACGCAGAGACAAGATGGTCCACATTTGGCATCTGGGCGTTTTCCTCACCCGCCCAGCGCACACCATTCATAAATTCAGAGACATCATACAGCGTTAGATCATTGTATTTGATCTCAGCTGAAAGATAAGGCACATGTGAAGTGTGGTGATGGACGCTCGTTTCAAAAAGACGGGCCGTCAAAAACGTATGTGTCTTCGCGTTGTAGTACCATTCAACATCTGGCATACCGGGCTTATTGAGTTCAATAGAGTCTAGAAGATAGGGATACGAAGAGTCTCTAAAAAAGACATACACCTCATCTCTGAACGTGCGTCTTGCACCCTTGGTTGCGTTGACAAGAACCTGCCAGACAAATTGGAAGAAAATAGCGGAGCTGCGAAGAAACTGAATGAGAGACAGCATAGATTGAAGATAAATCTCATTTAAACGAGGTGGGTTGTATCTTGCAATTTGCTCGAAGGAAGGGGGGCGTATGACAGGATGAAGAACAATAAGATTATTGGAAAGGTCGTTTCCTAGTTGAGAAATACGCTCGCGAAGACGCAATCCCCAGGTAGCTTCCACTTCCTGCTGGGCGGGGTTTTCACTTTGCGTTGGAATGGAGCCGCTCAAATCCACATCAGGACGACTCGTACAATTACCGCTTAGGTCACAGTCACAAGAATCACAGCTCATTCGCTCAAACTAGATTGTATACAATTATCGGGTTTAGGCTTTGGCTCGGGTTTCGGACAATCAGGTTTGGGACAGTCAGGGCACTTGGGACAGGGTGGCTTGGGTCTCCAACAAGGTCTGCGACAGCGGCAAGGCGCATAGCGGCAGCAAGGGCAGGAACCACAGGAAGGTTTGATTGTAGCAGAAGGCGTTTCAGAAGAGTCTTTTGAGAGCCATATGGAAAGATAGTATGAAATGAAAGCAATGACAAGAGGCGCTACCAATAAAATCCAAGCCACAACTTCAGAGGCTTTTTCGCAAACAAAAAGAATCAGCAACGTTGCAAACACACCAAAGAGAGCATGTCCGGGAATCCGGTTCCATTCACGATTGTAAAGATCCAATAAGATTACAGCAACAAAATACGCTGTTGTAGCAATTCCTGGAGCGCACACCATCTACTTAGATCTAAGGAAGACGACGGATCCTCTTGGTGGCGGGATCATAGATTCCCACAGGCTCACTGACCGCACCATCTGCATCAGGAATGTAGACCTTGAACTCAGAGTCATGATAATAGGTCTTTCCCTTGAAGACAAATTCAGTGAGCTCTTCTGCCTCTTCTTCCTCTTCTTCCACCTCTTCCTCTACCTCTTCCTCTACTACCTCTTCTTCTTCCACCTCTTCCTCTACTTCCTCTTCTTCCTCCACCTCTTCTTCTTCCACCTCTTCCTCCTCTTCTTCCACTACCTTCGTTGGAATCTCAATCTTGAGACCTTGGACGACTTTCTGAAGCGCCACCTTTGCGCTTCGCTCCACTTCACTTGCATTTACATCTGCATCCAGAGCAGCTGCCTTTGCAGATTCAATCTCAAGCTGGGCTTGGACCAGCTCTACAGGCCGCTCATCCACCTTGTGACGATTGTGAAGCTCAAGACGAAGACTATTGACTTCATTCTGAAGTGCAGTCATTCCATCCATCCACTGACTCATCTTCCGCGTCATCTCCACAATCTGTGAAGATGTTGAGCTTTCTACAAGCTCCAGTTGAGTGGCAAGATTGTGGAGATTCTTCTCAACGCCACCCATATGAGGGTTTTTTCCCTCTTCACGTTGCTTCACTAGAATATCCTCAATGATGCGAAGACGCTCATAAAGGGTATTTTCCAGGCTGCGAAACAATTCACGAACCATATCGTTTGACATCTTTCCCTGAGAGGAAAAGGAACCACGCTTAAAATCAATTTTTTATCCACGCCCCTTAATTTGAATCTTGAGAACGGAATCCAGAGTACTTTCCTTCTCCTTGAGAGGGCGGCTTCGCTTCAAACGAAGACCTTCTTCTGCCTTGGGTACAAGTTCACCCAGGAGAGGAGAGATTGTATGTTTCATGGAGGAATCATAGAAATCAATGGGCTTTGTATCAATGGAGCCAAGAATACTCACCATAGGTGGCACCTGAAGATCAATGCGGATCTTCTCTTGTTCGACAGTTGCACGATAACTCTCAATACTCATCGGGCCTCCAAAATGGGCCAGACTCTCACGTGCAGGTGCTGGAAAGATGCGATGGCTCTTGTAGTTCTTTCCATAGAGACGGTGGAGGAGTGCAATTCTCTCCCAGCGTACATGGGTATCCAGACTCTCATTGAGTAAATAGGCCATCGCACAGGAAGGGCAACAGAAATTCCCATAGACACGGTACGTGCCCTTTTCCTCGCGCTCAGGAATAATGGTGGGTTTCCATGTGAAAGAATGGGCGCACCAAAAACAGGCAATGTTTGTTGTCTCAGGAATCTTCTTGGAATCGCGGCAGTCCCTGTATTCCATCATGAGGTCGCACTTTGAAAAGGCCTCTAACGCGACAGAAGGCTTGGCATCCTGTTTCGGAAGCTCTTTCCCTGCCACGACAACAGGTACAGCCTTGGAAGCATCAAGCGGTGTCTCAAATTCTTGAGAATGCATGGCAAAATTATTGTCCTGTAGCTCATCATAAGGTTGGGGCTGAAGAGGAGGATTGGGGTCATAGATAAGGGGCGCATCATTGAATTGAATGTCTGCACTTGTAATTTGAAGTCTGGCAATCAGAGGTTTGCGAGGCTCAGGCAGAAAGGATCCCTCAATGCCATTGGGAGTGACAACCGCAACGACCTTGGGTTGCTTTTTGCCCTTCTTTTTTACCTCTGTCGCAGGCTCCACTGGTGTAGGCACAGGAGGCGTTTCCACAACCGGCTCCACAATTTCATTCGTCTTCTTTTTGGATTTTGCAGGCGGCATTCTTCTATGTCGCCTCCTTAGTAGGAGGTTTAGGCCGATACGAAAAAAAGCCCTACCTTCGCAGCCAGGAGGTTCGCAGGAAATCTGGTGATCCCATAACCTTGTGACCTGGATTTGAAAGAATGTTGAGTTCTATGACTCTTAAACTTTAGTGATTGATGTTTGAGGCTTGTGCTTTGGGAGTTAATCGTTGTGTGCTGACCTTTAAGATGCGGAATCAAGACTGCTAATGCGTCTCAATTCGCGGACAAATGTGTAACACACAGCGATAACGTCCGCTGACAACGACCAGTTTGCTCTTCACGAAAGTAGGGGGATTGATATTTTTATACGCGGTAGGAAGGCACGACGATCTGCGAGGAACAGGCAGGGACCTCGATCATCGTCTTCCCATTTGACTCGGAGAGAACCCAGTCTACATTCGTCTCAAAGGATGAGATTTCCTCTTCTAGCTCTCCAATCTTGACAGCCAGATCCAGGGGATCCACAAACTCCACCTTGTTGTTGGAACGGAAGGTGTTTGTGAGGGCTGCAAGAGTGTCTGGGTTGGTCTTCACATCTTTGCCGAGCTCCGACTGAAGGAGTCGTTCAAGACGACTATTCAGCTGGCTCTGTGCTGCTTCAAACTGACTCCGCTTCTCCTGGAGATGCTCTTTCATGGCATCCAAGAGAGAAGTCTTGTGGACGAGAGCGGACTTGTGCTCGATTGCCTCCGCAACAGAACCTTCCCATGTGCCGATCTTCACTCGGGTACTCGCATTAGAGAGTACGATTGCTCGCTTGAGAGAATCGCGTCGCTTCACCAGATCCATATACGACTGGAACTCTGCAGAAGCCCGAGACTTGACCTTGTCCTTCTCTACTCGGTTTTCCTCCGTGCTGACATCAACCCACCGCATATGCGTGAGGTGGGTCCGAAGCCGCTTGTCAAGCAGCTTCAGTTCAGCGAGGGCTTGGGTGATACTCATTGATTGACTCATCTTTTTTGGAACTCCTAGATTTGGAAATATCAATTCAATTTTTTACCCTTCTTTTTTTTTCCTACTTAGAGAGACTTTAGTGTACCCATGTATGTTTGAAGGTATTGAGCCCTCAATTGGAAATCTACTCCAAAGCTTTGTGGAAAAGCCCGAGTGTCTCTCGCATCTTCTTTTCTTAGGTCCACCAGGCTCGGGAAAAACGACGACAGCCTTTAATCTAGTTAAGGCTTTTTATCCTGGAAAAAAACATTATACAGGGAAAGCTCTCTTTTTAAATTCAAGTGATGAGAGAAGTTTAGAGGCCGTGCGATCCAAAGTGTATCCCTTTGCACGATCTGAAATTCACACACTCTTTCATACGGACTTTTTTACAAAGAAAGCTCCTAAAATCATTATCTTTGATGAAGCTGAGACTCTTACAGAACAAGCCCAGAGTTCACTCAGACCTTTGCTTGACAAACCTGCGAGTGAACTTCTTATTATTTTCCTTTGCAATTCTATTTCACGAATTCATTCTTCCATTCTGCATCGTTTCTTACGTATATCCTTTGAAACACCTTCTGCGAACCAATTTCGCAATCGGTTCCAACCTATCTTTGAACTGACTTATACACCTTCTGACAAGAAGGCCCTTCAAATCACACAAACCATTTCGCCCTGCGATATTGCCTATCGTCGTGGAGATATTCGCTTCTTTCTTCTCCAGTACAACAAGGCGAGAGAAGTTAACAATCTTGGATGGATGTGTCTTCATTTACCACCCACTTCTGTTGCAGACTATCTTCAAAAACTCTGTCAGACAAATTTCTTAGGAGAGCTTATTTCCCAACTTGTCTTTTTGTTTCAATCTCTCGGATGTCTCTCTACACAAGATGTATTAAATCTCCTTGAATTTGCAGATGCGGATATTCTGAATGTAAGATCTTCTTCTCAGACTCTTCAAGATCTCACAAAATGGGTTCTAGACCAACGGAAGAAATTTGAATGTAGCTTCGCTTAAAGAAATAGGTAGGCACAATGAATCCGTCCGACGTAAAGTTTACTCCGTTGCGAATCTCTACAAATGTTGCAACAGGAAATCTCGGCTCAAAACTCTACCTTGACAAACTCTTCGATCAACTCAATCTTCTTCTGATTCCCTTTGGGTATCCTGAAGAAGGTGTTCTGAAGATGGAACACAAAGATCGTGTGATTGGTGCATGTGCGAGGGACCTGCTTACCAAGAAGAAGGCTGCAAAGAAGACCTTCTTTAATCAAAGCACTCTTGTTGTGCGGAAGCGCAGGCTAGAAGACCCTTCCCAGTTCAAAGAAGTCAATATCAAGCTCTTTGCGAATGGTGGAATTCAAATGACAGGGATTACAGGTTTGGAATTTGCACGCATTACTCTGGAGTGGATCCTTCCTATTCTTCGGGCTCTTCCTACTCCTATTTCCGAACAACCCCTCTATCTGAAGCAACTCAAGATTCAACTCATCAACAGTGACTACCATGTGAATGGGAATATTCACAGGGACAACCTCCATCAGATTATGAGTTCTCAGTACTCTATGTTCTCTTCTTTGGAAAAACTCATTCATCAAGGTGTAAATATTAAATATTATTACAATACGTCTCGTATGGTTGGACGTCCTGGCATTTGCAACTGTGAGAGGCCCTGTCAAGGTCAGGGAGAGGGAGATGCGCCAGGTCAGTGCAAGAAGATCACCATTCTTGCCTTTCAAACGGGTGATATTATTGTGACAGGTGCCCGCAAAAAAGAACAACTGGATGAAGCCTATGACTTCATGAACCAGATTCTTCTGCGACATTCCAAGGAGATTCTCCGCCCATTTCCTGCCGACAAGTAGAATGAGCGTAGCTGAAAAACTGCGAGGATTTGAAGCAGAGTGGGATGGAGAAGATATTAAAATTTGGGATGTCATTCTCCGACTTCGGAAGGGGATTTACCCACGCACATTGACTGTTTTTCACCCCGAGCATGGGACTCTTAGTTTTTCACCTATTCAAGGGGGTCGGTATCTTGTCTTCCGCACGGGTCCTCCGTTGGATGGTACGCGATATGGAATTGCACGGACCTTTGGAAATGTTACACTTTCGGCTACTGATATTTTACCTCATATTGATGATGTTTTTGAAAATATATCAAGTAACGTGAATGTACGACAGAGTGCATCTGCCAAACTTTTGAAGATGCAAACGGAGGCTGCAGCAAAGATGATGAATACATCTGAAACATACATTCCCCGAGAGATTCAAAACAATGTCTTGGCGATGATCGGTCAACCCAAACCCGTGAAGGGAGCGTACAATGTACCCAATTCTCTGGCAAAAATCAATACAACTTTGTTTACAAATGGTGGAAAGCGCAAGTCAAGACGCCAGAGACGCCAACGACGTAAGACTGTGAGAAGACGGAGATAAATTCAGAACTCTGCGGAAAAACATAGAATCTGCTTTCCTTTCCTACCACAGAATTCAAATGTCCGCTCCTACACCTGCTCCGGCTACCAACGCCACCCCTGCTTCCCAGTCCCAGGAGGTACTCCCTCATCCTACGACTCTTTTGCATGCCGCTCGTCTTGCCATTCAGCAGGATAAGCCGATCCAGCTTGACTATTTTGTAGAGTCAGCGACGGCGAAGGCTTTCATTGGAGAGGATCCTGAAACCAAGGAGAAGATGCTTGTGAAGTCCAACGAGGAGTTCACGTCTCTGATTGCGAAGATCTACAAAGTTCAGGAGGATTTCATCATCATGACGGAGAACTCTATCTATGTTGTCTCTGGCAAGGTCCAGAAGCGCCGCATCAATGCCACGCAGATGCGCTCTGTGGAATACGAGCAACTCTAAATCTTGGATTTATCGTTGCAAAGGAGCAACTCTAAAATTGAATGAATCGCCCTCCTCAAAGGACATCCATGGACTTTGAGCTAGAAACCCGAGTGCTTGGAACTCCAATTCTGTTGGGAGTTCTTGGGAAACACGAACAGATTTCCAAAGAAAACATTCACGAGAAGATATTGAATCCTCTCGTGAGTGCAATTTGTCGCCTCCCTGATAAAGTCTTTGTACCCTCGGAAGGTACATCCTCTGCTTATATATCACTGTGGGCGGAGCGAACGAATGTAGAATGTGTGAATGTGGATGCAGATTGGCGCAAGTTGCAGCGGAGAGCAGGAATCATGCGAGATGCACGAATTCTGAAAGATTCCACACATCTCTTAGTCTTTGTAGGCGCTCGATCCAAGAGTTACGAACAGACTGCCATTCGCGAAGCCAAGAAAGGGAAGCAAGTCTTTGTCGTAGACCATGATACATTGGACTTGTGTGAAGTTGTAGTTGAGAATGCATAAATTAGAAGTAAAACCTTCTTCTTTTTAGAAGAATGTTATCTTTTGCATGGATGTTTGTCATATCTATGCTTGCTGCCCTGCTTTCTAGCATGTCAGTTTGGGCTGATAAACTTTCAGATGTGCGCTTGAGTTTAAATGATATATATATGGCGTTCTTAATGACAGGGTGGATGTTTTTCTTGGAGGGCTTACTTATGGCTCATAGAGCCTTTGTATTTGTTGGATTGGCCTTGATTGTCTTATCCTTCTATGCAATTCGCAGTCAACTCTTTGTGACTGTCAATCAATATATCCAGGGAATGATTCCTCATCATTCTATGGCTATACATATGTCAAGAAAGCTGATTGAAAGTTATGGTGATTCCGTTGTAGCTGGATTACCAGGAGAAATCATAAAAACGCAGGAAAACGAGATTCGTTTCCTGAAGGCAGTTTAATACGCCACTTCATTGGGATTAGACTCAGGCGCGGCCTTCACTGCAGAACCCGGCTTCAAGGCACGATCGCAGATCAAGTAGTGGAAGAGAGCCATTGTCGTGGCAATACCTAGGGTGATAAGACCCCATACACTCTGAGAAATCAGAACGCCCT
>JACCDO010533054.1_pt1 | contig 15606 bp, 11 predicted proteins | sample 7446101 | NCBI WGS metagenome assembly JACCDO01 (sample SAMN15323440, study PRJNA562643) | freshwater metagenome | isolation source: river surface water | place: USA:Blue River Watershed | collected 2017-08-16
CACCACGATTGTAGGCACTGGAACGGCTAGTTATGGTGGTGATAATGGAGCGGCGACGTCGGCTACATTGAATAATCCATGGGGAGTCACAGTTGACGATTCTGGTACTCAAGCATTCTACATCGCATATACATTATCTTATATTCTATGCCCTATAGGTAACGTGTACATCGCTGATACCAGTAATAATCGTTTACGTAAGGTAACAGTATCCACTAATACCCCGAGGTAACCCTTTCAATCAATAGTTTATCTCTCTTTTATCTCAATTAAAACTTACTTCCGTAAAGTATAACGCCGACAACATCAACGAGTCCTTATCCATCATACTACCCAAGTCTGAGTCCGAGCGCTGTCTTTTTTGTATCGACGATTGTTGGTACAGGCACTTGTAGCTACAGCGGCGACGGAGGTGCTGGGTCATCGGCATCGTTGTGTCAGCCCCAAGGAGTCGCAGTAGATTCGTCGGGTAACGTGTACGTCAGTGATAATTTCAATATTCGTATCCGCAAGTTGACGGTATCGACAGGCATTATCTCTACAATCGCAGGCACGGGCACTGCTAGCTTCAGCGGCGACAGCGGCGATGCGACCTCGGCAACATTCAAGAATCCAATAGGAGTTGCACTAGATACGTCGGACAACGTGTACATCGCTGATACTGGCAATCATCGTGTGCGCAAGATAACAGTAGCCACTGGCAAAGTCACTACGATCGCAGGGTCGGGCAGTAGTACTTTTAGTGGCGATGGAGGGTCGGCGACATCCGCTGCTCTGTACAATCCCAACTCAGTTGCATTAGATTCATCCGGCAACGTGTACATCGCTGATACTAGTAACAACCGCATCCGCAAGGTGACAACGACGACTGGTAAAATCAGCACGATTGCTGGTAGCAGCACGAGTGCAAGTTATAGCGGCGATAACGGCGCGGCGACATCTGCTACGTTGAACTATCCAGCCTTCGTAGCGCTAGACTCTACCGGCAACGTGTACATCGCCGACAGTAACAATAACCGTATTCGCGTTGTCACGATATCAACCGGCATTATATCGACGATCGCTGGTAGTAGCACTAGTGGTAGTTATAGCGGTGATGGCGGTTATGCTACCAGCGCTACATTTTCGTCTGTCCAAGGAGTCACCGTGGATGCAGCAGGCAATATATACGTAGTGGACTACTCCAACTGCCGCGTCCGTAAGGTAACAATAGAGACAAGTATCATTTCGACATACGCGGGCACTGGCACGTGCAGTTATAGTGGCGACGGAGGACCATCGATATCTGCTGGTATGACGCCGCGAGGCATCGCACTGGATGCGTCTGGTAACGCGTATATTACTGATCTTGGTAGTCATCGTATCCGTAAGGTCATCCAATCTACAGGCAGGCCCAGTGTACAGCCTACATATATTCCGAGCTCATCTTCGCCTGCTTCTGCTGTTCCAAGTACGTCTGCTCCCAGTGTCTATCCATCTCTTCGGCCTACACCAGTTCCTTCGCTTGGACCAACTTCTTCTTTTCCGACCATTATACCTACTGCTCGACCAAGCACAATGACACCAAGTATGATGCCTTCAACACGCTCCCCTAGTGTTTACCCCTCTGTATCACCTAGTAAGTGCCCTTCAATTGAGCCTAGTTTTAGGCCAAGTTTTCTTCCTTCAACCGCTACACCGTCGGACACACCATCAATGGTTCCAAGTTTTAACCCGACTGCAGTACCAACAACCTATCCCACATATGTTTCAGGTGTGCACGTTTACTTTATGGTCACTCAACTGTTATCAGGAGTAAGTGCTTCTACTTATTTTACGAGTAAAGAAGTAAATGATAAAGTATTCATGCGAACGATAGTCAGCATGATAGGCTACGACAGCAAGATGGATGACGTAACTATCCAGTCAGTCGCAGACGTCTCTGTTGAATCTAGTCGATCCCTATCTGCTGCTGCTGCTGCTGCAAATGAACTTACATTGATTTATAGCATAAATACTGCCACGTTTATTTTCAATGACACCAATTACGCGGTGAAAACTTTTGTAAACGCATTAAACGACTCTATTGTCACTGGAGACTTCGATGCATTGCTACGAGCCAATGGAGCTAGTGAAGGCGTGACGGACTTGCAAGCAGTAACCACCATCCATGTTGAATTCAGTGTTTCACCTCCTACGGTATCACCTACTTCAATGCCTACTTCGTCGCCAACGTCATCACCTACAAAGTTAGACCTGTTAGTTGTCAATCCATTCAGTACTCAATGGACCAATACAGTCGCCAAGGAAAAGATAGACTACTACCTTGGCACCTTCGTCGGTTACTTTGTAACAATTTATGTCTGCTTCTATCTGTACTCGTTGTTGCAATATGGCAAGATAACAGCAACAAAACTATACGATTCTTCGTACCAGTCAGAAGCGTATGTGCAACACAGTGCAGTCATACTGGATAGCGAGATGACGTCCTACCCCGTGATATTGGCGGACCTCTACGTGAAAAACGAGTTCATATTGGGCACAAGGAAGCTTGAAGACGATTTAAAGTCCATCAAATCAGCCAAAGTAGCTAAGAACGATGTTATTAAGGAGACATTACCGAGTGGTGCCAGCAACATGTATGATATATCAATAAGTGCCACGTTTGATAGCATCTTCACGATTGATGGAGGTGACAAGTACTCGAAGGGATATCGGGAATATGTTCAGCAACAACGAACTATGCTGGGATGCCGTCCCCTCCTCTTCCCTGACGGATATGTATTGAGGATCCCATTTCTCAGACCGATAATATTCCCTCCTGGTCGAGTAGAGGACATACTGCTCTTCCTCTGCCACAACCACCCGCTGTTCTCGTGCTTCTACTTCATGGACGGGTCCAAGCTGGGCGCGCATGGCACACGCATTTTATATATTGGCAAGGACGTCTCCGTGTTCGTGCTGTACCAGTTCTCGAACATGGTGCTGCAGTACTTGATGCTTTATGGTATCGGGCTTGGTACGTTCATCAACCTGTTCGTCATCACACCCAGTGCGGTGTCCATTGGCTTGTTGCTTAAGTATCTGTACACGTGTCCCTTCACGGAGACTGTGGAGTTCCAGCGCAAGTACGCCAATTACCAGTCAATAGTGCTATTCTTAGGTCGGCTTGCCATTTTACCCATCATGATTATTATGTTTGGCTCGCTAATCGTCGCGTGCCTCTTCAGCAATGGCCGCCACGTCCCAATTATCATCATTGACTACTTCGTGTACGTACAATTTTATGGTATTCTACTTGCAATTGCTAATTCCCTATTGTTATTTGTGGACAATTATTACTACAAAGTGACTGTGTACGGCTTGCTCGATATAGTATGCATCGGCAATCTATACAAGGAGAGAATCATCGCCGAGCAACTAGTGGTTGATGTAGATTATGCATACCGCATTTATAGCTACCTTTTCGGAGTCATTGTAGTTCAGAAGATACTAAGTAGGGAGGACTCTATCAAAGCGAAGTGGATTGTAGGCAATACAGGAGAAGGTGGCATTGAAATGGAAGGTGCAGCCGAGTCTCCTTATGTCATAACAAATCCTTTAGCTGCCAAAGCATTATCACACAGAAAAACTGCTATATTGAGTATTGATGCTATTTACGGTAGCAGTAACGAGGGAGATGGCGGTTACATCGTGGATGCCGATGATAGTGCCTTGGATGACCCCTTCACCGCTACAGAAAATCCCATTCATTGTTCATTCGCTACAACCGAGAATAATCACTCGAATATCCAGAAATCTGTGCATCTTCCACAGCTCGCTATGAATGACTTCAATGTTGAATCAACAGTCGTCGACGAGGATGACGACTCACTCTATCGAGAGTACCAGAGTCTGTACCACAATCAAAGTGACGAAGCCGCTTATGAAATGGATATGAACAGCGATGCTATATCCTTTGAAGAGTGGAAGAAAGATCGGGTACACTTCAAACAAGGCACCCGTAGTTCCTTCGTTCAAGCATTTCAAGCATTCGAAGAGCGCGAGCAATTAGCGCGCCACAATCTGGAACAATCAGCAAGTGTTAAAAATACCATGCATCTGCATAGCACGAAGATAAAAAATGTTTTAGCCGCCACCAAAGCGTTTGGTGTCACAACTAATACCAATCCCAAATAAGAAGTTATTCAACTGTCAGGATTACTATGGGATCAATATCAATGGAGTAAAAGGCTCGGATACTCATTCTGTTTAGCATTATATTACTGCCAATTTTATGTAAATTAAAATATTACACAACACTCAGTACTGCAGCACGGAGATGCACGTCAAAGATCCGTTACAGTCTAAGAACAAAGAAACCTACCGAAAAATCAATCGCCGGATGCTTCTGCCCGCCTCTTACCAATCCTCAACGGCTATAATATAATTGTATAACAAAACTCTAGACAAATCCCCTCGTACCGGAACTCGCCGGTACCAAATTTTAAAAAAGTGAAAAAACATCGATAAAACCAACTTTGCGTACCCCGTTTGAGCGCTCGAGTAGCGACAGATTGTCTGCGAGAGAAAATGGCGACGGAATTGTTTTTTGCCATTAAAAATATCAAATATTTTGGTTCGAATCGAATGATATTATTACAAAATGAGAATGGTCCATGTCCATTGTTGGCCGTGGCAAATGCATTATTACTTGAAAATAAATTGAAAGGAATACACGAAGATCAAGGTTCCTTCCTTTCTTCCCTACTTATTTACTTCCTTCCTTCCTTCCTTCCCTACTTACTTACTTATACTCACCTAAAGGGGTTGTCACATTATCTCAACTAACGGCATTAATCGCTAACTTATTAGTTGAAATGAAAGATAAAATTGCAACAAACGAGACAACTAGTAATAGCAGCACAGTATATCATCAAGGTACTGATCTCATTACGACACTCATTTTCACTTAAGTCCTCACATTAATTTTGATTTCTAGACCAACTTAATTCAGTGTTAGATATTTTGCCCAAACTAGCGAATGGATTAGATCTAAACGTATGCTTCAGAGATGTTCACGACTTTGAGTTTACTGAAGAAATAAGTGTATTTGATGGTCTTGGTGTCAGCTTAGTACATGGTAATTCACTCAATAGCTCACTGTTATTCTCCATTGCTTAACCACTAACTCATTTCTTTTTAATCACGAAGGATGGATGTTAGATACTCAAGACAAAGTGACAACAAACGCAATGCGGGCACACGGTTGTACTACTTATAATCATTTAATGTTTAAGCTTGTGGAGTATAAGAATCTGACAGAAAATACCACGAAGCAGCCAATGGTAACATCCAATTCGGTGACTTCTGATGACTTCATCAATGTTGATGCTAGCAATAGCAATGTCAATACAAGATTACTGGAAGATGGACATATATTAGAAGCGTTTCTATCCGATACCGCCTCGCAGTTAACCTACATGGGACTGCTGACACTACACCACACATTAAAAGAGCGTCAATTAGCTGTTTTCTTTCGCAATAATCATTTCGCAACAATATTCAAGTATAACAGTCAGTTGTACTTGCTCGTAACGGATTTAGGATATCAAGATCAGCCGAATGTTGTATGGGAATGCTTAGATGCTGTTGATGGTAACACGGAGTATGTGGATAGTAGCTTCAAGCCATCGTCATTTGTAGCAAGCAATGACGCACCTACTACTGACAACTATGTTACGTTAGATTTTAGTAGTTTATTAAATCAACCACCAGCCGTTACTGCAGGAGGAGGAACGATAGCATTACCTCCCCAAATCCCTGCAACAGGAGGAATTACCAAAAGTACATCAATAGTAACAGGTACAGTCGCACTACCTCCTCGCGATACTCATTCAAGTAACAACATAGTATTTCAAAGCGATTCAGAACGAATGAATCGTCCAACCGGAATCCCGCAATACATGAATAACGAAGACGATGATTTTTATTTAGCCAAGAAATTGCAAGAAGAGGAAGACCACGCTTTTAGCGTGCATACGTCCGAAAGAGATCATTACATTCCACCAATCCCAACGGATTTATTGAATCCAGATAATGAGTTTCATAGATTAGGTTTAAGTCCCGAGGAAATTGAGCTAATCAAAAGCGAAGAAGCATATTATGATAGCAAGAAAAATCAAAGAAATCAGATGCCAAATGCCAATAATATGAATAATAATAACGCAAATCCAACGAGAAATGCAAATAATACGAGCAAAGAGAAAGATAATGGATGCATAATTATGTAAAATTGTTTGTATAGTTAATCACAGTATATAATAATCCCTACTCAGTCACGTTCTTACTTCACTCGTCGTTATTGTCTTCTTCACGTAACTTTGATACTAATGCAATGATTGCGTTGGTTGAGCTAGCGAGTAACGATGTGGGTATTCCTAGCTTTACATCGATAGATCCACCCCCTAAATACACAAAGCTGGGACTCAATTGCATAATGTTCGAACAAATAACGATAGGAATTCGGCGATTCATACCTTAGTGAGTGAATGAGTGAGTAAGTAAATAAGAGCATGAAATAGTGGATAACATACCATAAACGGTAACTGCATTATGTTGATAACTTGTTAGTTGATAAGATATTTCTTCTGAAACAAGCCGGAAATTGTATTTCATTTTATTCTTTTTATCTTTTACTAAATGAGCTAATGCAGCACTTAATAAATCTGTATTAATTTTTCTTATATATTGCACAATGACTACATAGTACCTAGAATCATTAATATCATCACAATTTTCATGACTGCACAGTGTATTCTCAAACAGAATCGATTTACACAATTGCTCTGGTTTACAACCCAATAGATTGCCTCGTTCCTGCAATGATTTAGAGTAATAATCAATTGGAACACGTCGGAATGTACACATTGATGATATTTTATAATCTATCAATTCACTTTTAATTTTGATAATATTGCGACGAATCTGCTCCTCGTGAGCAATAGATTCGCACAATCTCTCTACATTTGACTCCATTCTCTTCTATTATCACTATATTTTTGGTAATTTTTCCTATTTTTTTTTTTTTCTAAAATTATCTTCCACACCCAAAGACTGGGAAATATATTTTGCTTTGCGATATTAAAACATGCGATTAAGTTCACGAAACAGCAAATGGGTGTGTGATACATTGGGCTCAACCATTTCTACTGCATTTCTAGTTGCCCCAAAAATCACTGAATAAAATATGAGGGGAAAATTGTGTGGTGCGTGATTTAGATAAATCGATTATGATAATTATGAAAAGCGAGTCATCGCTGAAGTGCACACTATTGCAGCGCCTTCAACGAAGCTGCTATTAATCAGTTTCGTTACTTATGACGAAACAAAACACGGACCGGTGAAGGCGGCCCTCAAATTCATGGAATCACCGCGTGAGAGTGACAGGTAGGTACTATATAGAGTAAGAGAAGGAATGAACGAAGCGGCGAAGGAGCATCTACTGCTGGACAGTAGTATCCGCGATTGGGTGGTTATTCCTGTTGTATTGATGGTATTCTTGGTAGGATTGGGAAGACAGTATATTATGGGTAAGTCAGTTTCTTCTTACTAACTTACTAACTCACTCACTCACTCACTCACTCACTCACGCTTTCTTCTCTTGTAGGCATATTGAAACCAACACCAAAATTTACTGAAAATGATAGAAATGATGTAAAACACCGTCAGATATTAGCAAGGTAAACGATTTTATTACTCACCCATCCATCCTCTCACTCACACACTCACTAATTATTACTAAAGAGCATCGAAGTATCGAATTTTCGGAAATCAATTAAATGAAAATTCGTTTAAAATACGTAAAAATTTGATGTTAAAAAAGGATACTGGATTACTAAATGATCAAAAAGTTCCTGGTAAGAATCTCACTTTTTCCCTCACTCACTTTTTCCCTCACTCACTCACCAGGTCCAAAGAATCCCATGTCAAACCCCATGTCGATGCTTGACGGCATGAAGAGCCAAGTAGTTTTCATGATCTCAAATTTTGGTATGTATACGTTTGTCGGATCATTTTTCTCTGGTTTTGTCTGTTTAAAAATTCCATTTCCATTACCATCTGATCATTTCAAGTCATTATTGCAGCAGGTTACTCACTCACTCACTCAATCACTCACTCACTTACTTACCTTACTTACTCACTCACTCACTCACTTACTTACTCACTCACTCATTAACTAACGTCTTTGTTATCACAACAGAAAGTTGATTTGTCGACTTTGGACATCTCGTACGTCAGTTCTGTTTCGTATTATTTGATGTTGGCGCTCGGATTGAATCAATTGTATCAGTTAGTGTTAGGTCCTGGAGGTGATATGGATGATATGAAAATGATGCAAATGCAAATGGGAATGGGAATGATGGTAAGCTACCTCATTTTTACTCACTCACTCACTCACTCTCTCACTTCCTTGTAAAGGGTGGAAACCAAATGGGTTTTGATGCAAAAAATGCGTATAAATTCGAGAAAGATAACTTATCCTTCTACAAGCACCAGTGGAAGGACAAAGAGGCGGAGAAAGCGTTGTTGGGTTCCAAGTATCCAACGGCAGACTTAGGGCTTGGTAGTGGAGCGAAGAGGGATTTGAGTAAATTCAGTAAAGCTCAATAGTTATTTATGTTCTCATTGTAAATAGTTCAATTACATTCTCATTTCATTGGTTTACTTACTCGCCTACGCACTTGCTCTAGGCAGCAGGTGCTGGCGCTGGTCTCTTCTTCCATACAAACTGATAGTAGTAGTACGCACCACCCCACATCAATATATTACCGGTCGATAACAGGAACACTCCCCCGACCACCATCACTGCCGTTTGAAGCACCGGCAATAAATCTTTGAACGTAGTACGCTTTGCTTCGTCACTCATGGCTTTGAACACGGCGGGGGCGAATATGGCGGTACACAACCGATCCCATACGAACGTACCACCAATAGTGGCGAGCACTAACAATACCACTTTGTATCTGAAAATATCATTTGGAAATGGATGTAATTGCAACATTTCATTTAATTGGGGAATAATTTCCCAGGAAGCAATCACGACTCCCGCAATGCAACAGAAAACGGATAGAAATAATGCATGATTTTCCAACATTCCTTTCATCCAAGGTCGTCCCTTGTAGTTCGCGAAGAACACCGAGATCATCTGACTCGTCTCCACTAGGAACACCACGCTGTTCAGTAGATTAGGCATGAATGGCGCAGACCAAAACGCATTGAATTGACAAAATACATCGTCTTCGTCGCACAAGGAAGCGGTGTCGATCTCTTTGGCTCTTGCTTTGCGAAAGAATTCGGTGACTTCCTTCAGCGTATCTGGACCCATTTCATCCGTGGCCCATTTAACGGCTAGTGACATGCAGGCAATATGTATTATTGCTTGGCCAAATATGGAAAATATAATTGCGGGATGAAACAATGAACGTAGTGGTCGTAACGGATGCATGTGGTCTAGTGGTGCAGAGTATGAAAACGAAACGGCTGCAGTCATAATCAACCACGAGGATGCTATCATTTGCCTTTCACTGGACCTGGCATTATGTAACGACAATGAGGACAAGGTATAGGCAGCAATAATGGACTCTAACATCATGATTTGTTGCTGCATAAGCGCCGATAATAGAGTGCAACGACCTTGTCGAATCAAATCAACAACCGCTCGAATAGATGGTACCCGTGATGTAAATGGCGCAGCTACACTTGCATCACCTGGACGAACGATAGGCATACCACCAGACATACCACCATCCGCTCCTTCTAATTGAGCCATTAGTGAATCCACAGATGCCCCCGCAGCACCATCCCCTAACGCGTCTTTCTTAGGATCCCACACTTGGCCATGCAATGCACAATAACGTTGATTTTCTGCGGCAGTTAATTCTTTAATTTTTTGAATTTTTTGTTTGGTTACATCCCACATAGACCAATAATCCCCGTTTTGAACACGTCTAGCCACTTCCTCCTGCATTTTCGCGGTCAATTCCTGCGTAATCTTAGCATTAAACGCTTTCATATGCGCGTTGCGAGCATTATTGAATGCTTCATTACGTTTTTTCAACTCTTGATCGTGCTTATTCAAGGCATCTTCGGAGGACAAAGTACTACTGGAAGCAGTGTTAGAGGCAGCAGCATTGCCATCTACATCCACACTCACCGTAGTGTTTGCATTTGCATGACCCGCTAGTAATGCCATACCAACATCCGCCTGTTTCAAGGCACCTACGTCATTACCACCATCACCACACATCAATACAAATGACTTTTCCTTTTGCACCTTATTGGATTGGATATTCTTGATTACATCCGCTTTCCCTTGCGGCGACATGCGCGCAAACACCTTGAAATGACCGATTTTGGACCACAATGAGCCCTCTTGACTGATAATTTCTATGAACGGACGGCGAGTAGGGATTAGAGGGCGTCATTGATAATGGATAATAATATTTCTTACCTAAGAGATCCTTCTCCGTAGTCACCATGTCGTACTTGGCAGCGAGCGAGTCAATCGTTCCAATATCAAATTTCACTTCCGATTCATTTCGATTTTGATATAAAATCCAATGAGGATAATATTCTCCATCTTTCATGGCATGAAGTGTTAGTATATCCTTGTGTCTATCGCAGATACCCACTTCCCTGGCCACATGTTGAGACGTTAACAAGGCGTCGCCTGTCAACATAGCTACCTTGTGGTCACTATCGACTAATGCACCCACAACAATCTTACTATCGCCTCTAATTTTACATTCAAATGCAATAAATCCAGCTAATTGTAAGTCGCACTCCAGCCATTCACGTGGTTTGGTGTCTGGTTGGTCGTCAATCGACACTTTCTTGTAGGCTAATGCGAGTACTCGCAACCCTTTTCGGGCCAGACTCTCATAGCATTCGCGATACCACGTTGGTACCGCAGAAGGCTTCAATAAACGAAGGATTGCCTCTGGACTGCCTTTTACCAATCCATAATAATCGTCATTATTGGTTCCATTATTGCGGCATTTACACACGACAGACATTCGCTGCAACTGGGAAGAGAAATGGTGACGATGTAGTACCTGGACTTCCTTGTACATGGCATTTTTCAATCTATTTTCACTTAAAAGAATATTTTTCTCAACGGCTTCAATCTGTTTTCTTTTCGCTTCTTGCTTACTCGCTAAATGAGAACTATTTTGCGGCATCATAATAGCGGGAGGTGCGTCACTACTTGGTGGTTTCGTGAGGTCTTGCAACTCCTTCTTTAGTATATCCAATGCTTTTGATAGTAACGGGATAGTTGCACCAGGGTAGGCTGTGCTTGTTGCTGCATTCCAACCCCACTCCACACCCTTGATAGCAGCTACTTCAATGGGATCACCCACAACCGTGCTACTGTCACTTGTATTACCAGCGTTACTCTCATTAGTCTCTTCAACCACCACTAGGGAATGACAAGCAGCTAGAATAATAGCCGTTACACCTTCCGCATCTGATACTAAACTTAATTCAACTTCATTACTATCCTTTTTGAACACCGGTTTGGACGCATTGATCACACCCACGGGCACCTGTTGATCCGTTGTTAATGTCCCCGTTTTATCAAATAAACAATTTGATATTTTACCGGCTAGTGGAACACGAAACGGTTCAGTACAAAATATACCATTTTTATGTAACGACATTAATGCCATATTGACCGCCATCGCCATCTGCATTGGGAACTGCCTAGGCACGACCGACGTGATGATAATCACACATTTTAGTAATATTTCGTGAGTTGTTTTCTCTTTCTTGCGTAATCCCTCCTTCAAGACATATCCCGCCGCAATTAACGCGAATATAAAGAGTAATAAGAGGGCTAATCCTGTTTCCTTGCTGTCGCCCGTCACTGCTTGCTGCGAGAACTCGATCATTTGCATGAGGTTTCCTTGTGACGAACTAAATCCAGTACGTAAGACGTACGCAATCAAACCGTTATCAGGAGGAGGAGGTATAGCACAACGACTTACAACATCATGATCATTTCTATCCGTCGTTACAATGGTAGTGCCCGAGAATAGGATGTGGACGCGATGGATTCCGTTCATGTCTAAGCACTGATCTTCGTTGGTGCTGTTGACCACGACAGCCTCCTTCATTTGAGGAATACTTTCTCCGGTCAGTGACGATTCATTAACCACGGCAGATCCACGCAGTAGTAAGCAGTCACATGGTATTGATTCATCCTTTTGCGCGGATTGTGGTTGATTCGCTTTAGCCTCAGCAGGTGCTTGCTTCTTCACACTTATGGATACTATATCCTTTGGTAGGATGTCTTTGGTAGTAACCACCGTCCACATACCACAACGGTACACATAAATTGGTGAAGGGATAGGAGCCATACCACCTAACATTTTCTGTGTTCTTGAACGTTGAAATACGGTTGTAGCTTCAAAGATTACAACGGATACTAGAGTCCACATCGTCTGTATCCAATACTCATCTAGCAACCATAACAAAGCACAAAACACTTGAAATATGGCTAATGGACTCAATAATTGTAATTGTAACAGTTCTAAAAACGATGGAATCGTTACTTGCAAGTGGTTTCTTCCCCACAATTGAGTCTGTCGCTCCACTTCCGTTTCGCTTCCCAAGCCATTCGATTCAACATAAACAAGCAATTTCTCGTCGATTGGACAGGAAATTAATTCGAATATACCATTTGGACAATCGACACTACCAGCACCTAGTGCGCTTGATGGAATGTATACATAATTCTGTCTTTGGAACTCGATTTGCAGCGTGTTGCTGCTATGAATAGTCTTAACATCAACAATCGCTGCTTTTCCTCGATTAGTTTGAGGTACTACAAGTACAACTGCACCTTCTTCAACGACTTTAGCTGGGTGATACAATGTTAATGCCTTGAATTCTACTATCCAATGACCCAACAAAAAGAATAACGCGTGAAACGTTAGAGTCGCGAATAATGCGAGACACGCCCATGCAGATGGTAGAAAAGCAGGAGGTAATGACACTGGTGAATCAGGATTTTTTTCATTAAATGATTTTTGCCATTGTTCAAATTCCTTCTTAGCTCTACGTTGCTCTTTGCTTGGACCAAACCATCCATCAAACCAACCTCCACCACTGCTACTACTGCTAGTACTACTGACTTTTTTAGTATCTAAAACATTATCCACTATTACATTTTCATCGGATAAAATTTCATCTGATTGTAAAACCTCCCCGTTGTTATTAACTTCAAATTCTTGACGTTTATTTACATTCATGTTACTTATCACTACAGGTGACAAGCCTTGAGGTATATTCACATTACTTAGAGGGTTAATAGTATCTTTTGTCTCAATATTATCCTCATTATAATCATTGTCATATCCACCAAGTTCAGCCCATTTCTTATCCGCTAATTCTTGTGCATTTATTATTGCCGCTTTTCTTGGTTCACCTGAATGTATATTGGTAAGTAATTGAATAACAACAACACTGATTAGATGAGTAAGCACCTGATGTATAATAACAATATGGCAATGAAAACAAATATAATGCCACAATGATAACAGTGATGATTCCGCGACGCAGTGGGGACTTCTTATACACCCTGGCGGACACGATGTTGTTATCGATGGACACCTGCATGACGAAGAACACACTTTCCAGAAGTTTTTCGACGGTATCGCCATGAATTTCGGTATTTTTGGACTTGGTGCAAAAAATGTGAGGAAATATAAATATTTTTATTTTAAACAGTCAATTTTGACTCAATTACTAAGTTTATTTGAAGTACCAGCTAAATACTTTGGCGTTCAACCAAGTTCAACGGATAGAAGCCGCAATTCACGCGAAATTAACGTGTGACACTGAAACGCTCACAGGGCATCTAAGAAATTCAATAGTTTAAACTTTATGAAGTATGAATATAGAGTTGGAAATAGCTATTTTGATGCTGCAATATCAGTGTTAACTGCTGCTACCGTGTACAAGGAATTCCTACTCCCTTGACATCCTAAAATTTCCCATTTCATAAAAAGAAAATAAAAGTGAAACCAACAGGAAACAAGGGACAAGAAGAGGAAACATCCCTGCGGAAGAGGAGAAACCGACGCGTGGAAGTTGCTCAGTGCTTTAGTTCAAAGACAGTTATTCTGCGCAAGCAATAGCCTGTGCTGTACAGGAAACACACAACAAATCAGATCAAACAGGACCGTTATAAGAATACAACGATGTTGCGTTGTATTATACTCGTTGTATTGCTCTGCAGGGCATCAGGTGAGGTTGGGATTGTTTCTACATTCATCGGGTACCTTTCAGGTGATGGCGGCGCAGCTACCAGTGCGAATATATATAATCCAACCGGAGCTGCGGTAGATTCGTCAGGGAATATGTATATCGCTTCATTTTATGATTACAAAATCAGAAAAGTTAATAGTGGGGGGAGCATTAGTAGTGTCATTGGCTCGGGTATCGGCTACGGAACTGGTGGATCGATCGATGGAACTGGTACATCTGCCTCAGTAAAGACAGTGTATGGGCTTTCACTCGACTCTGCCAACAACGTATACATCGCGGATACTGAAAATCATAAAATAAGAAAGCTGACAATTGCTACGGGAATTGTCAGTACGTATGCTTGTGACGGCAGTGTTACTGTTCCAACTGGTGTTAATAATATAGCTGCCACATCTACATCATGTTATTATCCATACGGAGTTGCATTGGACAGTAGCGACAATGTGTACATCGCTGATACATATCATAACCAAGTAAGAAAAGTGACCGCATCAACTGGCATCATTACTGCGTTCGCAGGTTCTGGTAGCACTAGTGTTTATGGTGATGGAGGTGCGGCGACTTCTGCTGGAATGTATTATCCGATTGGAATCGCACTAGATTCATCAGGTACTGCTGCATAAACAATGTCGTGATGATTGATCGCTTACTCTATCAATATTTACTTATAGGCAATGCTTACATCGGCGACTCCATATTTTCTTTAGTTCGCAAGGTCACAGTATCAACTGGTAAAATCAGCACAATTGCTGGCACGTTAGCTAGTTACAGTTACAGCGGCGATGGAGGCGCAGCGACGTCTGCCTCATTGAATCAACCACACGGAATTGCGCTTGATCCAGCAGGTCATTTTTATCTTAAATCTATCAATATTTTATGGTACTCATATTTTATGCTGTCAGGCAACGTGTACATCGCTGATTTCAATAATCATTGTATCCGGAAGGTGACGGTCTCGACGGGGATTATCACCACAATTGCAGGTACAGGCAATATACGGGCATTTAGCGGCGATGGAGGTGCTGCAACATCCGCTACCTTGGCAAATCCCGTCGGTCTTTGTTACTCCTCGTCATCCCTGTATATTGGTGATTTTAGCAACAATGTGATCAGAAAAATCTCCTCCACTGGAATGATTTCAACAGTCGCAGGCCACACTAGGGACACCTCACAGTCGACAACCGCCTCATTATCTCTACCACGTGGTGTTGCAGTCGATTCATCTGGTAACGTGTATGTATCTGAATATTCAGGTCACAAAGTGAAGAAAATGACGATATCAACAGGATTGGTGAGTGATATCGCTGGCTCTGG
>JACCDO011319365.1_pt1 | contig 15601 bp, 2 predicted proteins | sample 7446101 | NCBI WGS metagenome assembly JACCDO01 (sample SAMN15323440, study PRJNA562643) | freshwater metagenome | isolation source: river surface water | place: USA:Blue River Watershed | collected 2017-08-16
ACATCTAAATAAAAGGACCAGTATTACATCTTATGTCTCTCTTTATCTAAAAGCTCAAATAGTTGTTTTATTTTTTTTAATGCATCTAGAGCTAAAACATGCATTTCATCTGTTTTGTAATCAATATAATCATCACGAGCGGTTTCAATATTTCTCTCTTCTTCGTACTCCCATACTGCTTTATGAAGTTCTAAAGAATCATTATCTTCATCAGTTTCTTCTTCATCATCCACATTATCTTCATCATCCACATCATCTTCTTCATTATCATCTTGTTCAACATCATCTTCTTCATTATCATCTTGTTCAACATCATCTTCATCATTATCTTCTTCATTGAATTCATCTGCTTCATCATTATCATCTTGTTCCACATCATCTTGTTGTTTATTATCATCTTGTTCCACATCATCTTCTTCCTCAAAATAAAAAAGACCATTTCCACTAAAAAGACCATTTGGATTTAACTCATCAAGTCTTCCCTCATTATAATACTGAGCAACTGTGTTGAAATCATCTTGAGTAGCTCTACCTTTATAGTTTAATGCAGAAATCCACTCATTAGAGAGGTCAATAGGACCCAACTTGTTATAAACATATTGGTTATTAGCCATACGTTCATAAAATTCAGACTCGCTCTCATTCTCGCCTTGATTATGATAAAGAATGTAAGCATTATCTTTAGGACTAAGATCATGATTATAATGCTTAAGACCACCATAATTACATATTTCAACGAATATTGTAATAGACTCATCATTTGATTCCCACATGTTAGATGGTAGCAATTTAAAAAATGTTTCTCTATCTTCATAAGAAAAATCAGGCAGTTCTCCATCAAAATAAAATCGAATTATACGATTTTCCTGACTACAAAGACTTTTTATCATCTTATTACGAGACTTAATAACTCTCTTAATAAAGGCTGCCTTATCAGATGGTGACATTGTTAGTTAATTCAACTTGAAATTATATTATAGTAGAAATTATATTATATGGGGGTTTGTGTTTATACTTTTAATTAATAATACTCTTTAATTTTTTTTTTTCAATTTTTTTTATTAAAATATATATATTTTAATAAAAAAATCTAATAGTTAATCTAATAGTTAAGCTAATTTTTAATCTAATAGATAATCAGATTTTTAATATAATATATAATCATGTTTTTTAATCTAATATATAATCATGTTTTTTAATCTAATATATAATCATGTTTTTTAATCTAATATATAATCATGATTAATCATGGAATCTTAATAAAATAGGAATATTGTATAAACCATTAACTATTTGAGCTCCACCAACATTAATACCGTTTCTAAATACCATAGTTTCATTAACTAATTGGTCATCAACTAATAATGAACCATTTAAGAATAATGGGAAATCAAAAGTCATTCCTTGGAAGTTAAAGTTTTGATTAATATATACATCACTTCCTTCTAATCCAAGATTTTCAACATTATATTTACCACTAGTAATATATTGATTAAATAAACTCATTTGGAATGTTCTATTATTCATAGATGATGATAAATGGTCCCATAATTGTACATCATGTTCATTAAATGCAGCATCATTTGAAATAGCAGAACGTGCTTGAGCATGACCAAAGATTTTATGTGCCATTATTTCTAATAAAGTTTCACCAAATCTTACAGGTTCAGCAAAGAAAGTACCAAAACCTACAGTTGCTCTTCCTCTTGATACAGTAATAATATTTTGTTGGTTGATATCATTCCAATTAAATGTCATATTTGACATACCATTATGATTAGGTATATTTAATTGAATATTAACATCATCTGCATTTTGACTGTTTTGTATATAATGAGCAGTTGAAAAGATATTAGTCATATTTCCATTTACACCAGTTAAAGCACTAACATTAAATGATAAAACATAATCAAAGTTAAGTTCAGCTTCAACATTATGTTCTTCTGAGTAAATACCAGTATTTTGATTAATTGTTAAACCATTATTAATAAATAAATTATTACCTTTTCCTAATACAGAACCATTTATAGTTGCATCAGGACCATAATAATTATAAGCATTAAATCCAGTTAATTCAATTCCTGTAATATATACATTTTTAACAAATCCAGCTTCAGCATTATCAAATACTGCATTATAATTTTCAATAAATATTACACCATCAGATTCAAATACACCTGAAATAGATGTATAATATACAGTTGCTGCAGTAGTACCATCATAAGTTTTATTATGTACGTGCCATGTAATATTTAATGGTTTAGGAGTAATATTAGCAGTAGTAGTATTATTTACTAAAGTATAGTTTCCACTTTCAGAACCACTAATAGAATTGGTTAAACTTATTAATATATTATTATCAACATTTTTATTATTAAATACACCAACTGGAGCAATTACATTACTAATATCAGCTACAATTAATCCACTTAATGTAGTAGTTGCATCAGTATTATTATCATATACTTTATTATCACCAATTGCAGTAACTTGTTTTCTAGTAATATTAGCAGATGTAATATTATTTAATACATAGTTAGATACATGATAACCATTAATTGAACCACTAATTGATATTCCAGTTCCTACATTTTTATCAGCAAATAAAGCAGTTACATTTACTGAATCTAATACACCATTAACAGAAACTAATTCACTACTAATATCAACTATTGCTGTTCTTAATCCATCATATACTTTATTTCTACCAGTACCAGTTATTCCTTTAGGATTAATTGTAGCTCTTGAAACAGAAGATAATACATAATTTGATACATCAGTTCCACTAATTACACCAGTAACTACTTTATTAGTTTCTGCAAAAATATCTGAAAATACAGCAGTTACTGATACAATATCACCAGCTACTATACCAGATAATGATACAGATGCAGTATTTAAACCATCATAAGTTTTATCACTAGTATTTCCTATTAATGATTTAACAGTAATATTAGCACTACTAATACCAGTTAAATTATAATTAGATGCACTAGCACCAGTTAATATACCAGTAATTGGTTTTGAGTTTCCTACTAATCTATTATTAAAACTGGCATCACAAGCTAAAGTTGCAACATCAATACTTTCAACATCATTTAATACAACTTGAGCAGTTACATTTCTATCATATACTTTATTTTGACCAGTACCAGTAATTGGTTTAGCAGTTACATTACCTGATGATATATCGGAAATAGATAATGAGTAATTATGAGAATCAATACCAGTTAATGTTGCACTAGCTGATTTATTTGACCCAACTAATGCAGTTGTATAACTTCCTACAGCAGATACAAGATCAGGTGAAATAATACCGTATAATGTAAATGATGTATTTGCACTACTATCATAAACTTTATCTGCTGGTAATGCTGTTAATGGTTTTCTTGTAATATTTGCAGTATTAAATGTTACAGTATAGTTAGAAGCATAAGTTCCAACTAATGAACCAGATACATTTACATTTGATGATACATCTTTATTAATAAAGTTAGCATTTGCAGTTACTGAACCATCAATTGGTAAAATATCAGGTAATAAAACAGATGCAGTTGTAGTTCTATCATATACTTTATCTTGTGAATAACCAGTTACATTTAATGCAGTTATATTTGAGTTAGAAATACTAGTTAAATTATAATTTCCAGAAGATAAACCAGAAATAGAACCACTTATAGTTTTTCCATTTCCTACATGTCTAGAATTAAAATCTGCTGATACACTAACATTTGATGTATCTATTGCTAATACACCATTTAATAAAACTGATGCAGTTGTTAAACCATTATAAGTTTTAGGATAACCAGTACCTGATATATCTAATTTAGTAACATTAGCACTTGATATTGCTCCTAAAGTATAATTATTAACTTGAGCACCACCAGTTAATATACCACTAATTGATTTACTTACACCAACATGTCTACTATTAAAATATGCTTCATAAATAACTTCATCTTCACCAGATAAATCACCAATAACTAAATTATTAAATACTATTACTGCAGTTGTAGTACCATCATAAACTTTATTTTGACCAGTTGCAGTTAAAGTTAAAGGAGTAATATTACCAGCTGTAACAGATGATACATGATAATTACTACTATCTAAACCTGATAATACAACAGATGATAAATCAATTGATACTGAATTACCAACAAATCTTGATACGTAATTTGCAACACCAGATACAATATCACCTGATTCTACATTATTTAAACTAATATCAGTTTGTGTAGATGCACTATATACTTTATTATTAGCTGATGCAGTTACAGATTTAATAGATATTACTGCATTATCTACAGTACTAATATTATAATTTGATGCATCAACACCTAATAAAGTAGTTGATAATACATTTCTTGAACCAATATTTTTAGAACTTATTACACCAGTTGCACTAATATCATCACCTACAATTGTATTTGATAAATCTACTACAACATTAGTAGTTGCATCATAAGTTCTATCTCTACCTTTACCAGTTAAGGTACGAATAGTTATATTAGCATTTGATACAGTTGATAAAGTATAGTTATTTGCATCAGTTCCTGATATTACACCTGATACTGATTTATTAGTTCCAATGTTTTTATTATTAAAGTATCCACTTACACTTACAGTATCACCAACAATTACTCCTGATAAAGTTATTAATCCATTAGTTGTTCCATCATAAGTTTTATTAGAAGTAGTTCCTGTTAAAGTTTTAGTACTAATATTTACATTTGATATTGATCCTAATAAATAATTAGATGCATCTGTTCCTTGTAAAGAACCGGTTACAGTTTTATTAGTTCCAACTAATTTATTAGTCATTGAACCGGATAAAGTTACAACATCACCTGATACAACACCTGATAAAGTTACTGTTACATTAGTAGTTCTATCATAAACTCTATCAATAGAAGAACCAGTTATAGTTTTAGTAGTAATATCTGCAACAGATATTGATGATAATATATAATTACCTGAATCTAAACCAGCTAAAGAACCAGATACTGATTTACTTGAACCAATATTTTTATTATCAAAATCACCAGATGCAGTTACAGTATCACCTGATATTACACCTGATAAAGTTACAATTGCAGTTGTAGTTGCATCGTACACTTTATTAGAAGCAATACCATTTATACTTAATTCAGAAATATTTACTGGTGTAACTGAACTTAATAAATAATTAAATGCTCTAGTACCACTTAAAGTTCCAGTTACTGATTTTCCAGTACCTACTAATTTAGTTAACATTGCACCAGATACATTAACATTACTTAAATCAGATGCTTCAACACCAGATAAAGTAACACTTACATTAGTAGTTCTATCATATATTCTATCAATTGAAGTACCAGTTATTGATTTAGAAGTAATATTTGCATTAGAAATTGATAATAAATTATAATTTCCAGAATCACCATTTATTAATGTTCCAGTTACTGGTTTATTTGAAGATACATCACTACTACTAAAATCAGCTGATATTGTTACACTATCACCAGATATTACACCAGATAAAGTTACAGATGCAGTTGTTAATGAATCATATACTTTATCTACTGCAGTACCTGTTAAAGTTTTTGCAGTAATATTTACATTTGATATTGATGATAATGAATAATTAGATGCATCAGTTCCTTGTAAAAATCCAGAAACAGTTTTATTAATTCCAACTAATTTATTAGTCATTGAACCAGATAAAGTTACAACATCACCTGATACAACACCTGATAAAGTTACACTTACATTAGTTGTTCTATCATAAACTCTATCAACAGAAGTACCAGTTATTGATTTAGCTGTTATATCTGCAGTTGATAATACAACAGTATAATTTTCTGCATCTGCACCTGCTAAACTTCCAGATATAGTTTTTGATGTACCAACAGTTTTATTATTAAAAGTACTAGTAATTGTTACAGTATCACCAGATATTACTCCAGATAATGTAGTTGATGCAATATTATTTCCATCATATACTTTATTTGCAGTTGTACTTGATAAACTTAATGCAGTAATATTTACAGTTGATAATGATGATAATAAATAATTAAATGCTCTTGTTCCCTCTAAAATACCAGAAACTGTTTTATTTGTTCCAATTAATTTATTTAACATAGTTCCTGATAATGTTACATTATCACCTGATACTATACCAGATAAAGTTACAGTTACATTTGTAGTTCTATCATATACTCTATCAATAGATGTACCAGTTACTGATTTAGCAGTAATATTTGCATTTGATATTGATGATAAAGTATAATTTGCAGAATCACCATTAATTAAGGTTCCAGTTACTGGTTTATTTGATGATACATCACTACTGCTAAAATTTGCTGATATTGTTACAGTATCACCTGATATTACACCAGATAATGTAACTGAAGCAGTAGTTAATCCATCATAAACTTTATTTACAGCAGTACCTGTTATAGTTTTAGTAGTAATATCTCCATTATTAACAGTTGATAAATTATAGTTATAAGCCATTAAACCAGATAAAGTTGCTTCTGCACTAATACCAGTTCCAGCAGTTACTCTTAACCAAGTACCAGAAACATTTACATTAGAAATATCAATTGTTTCTATACCAGATAAAGTAAAAGTTGCTGTATTTGTTCTATCATATACTTTATTATTTGGTGTAGCACTTACTGATTTTACTGTTATATTTGCATTAGATACAGATACTAAATTATAATTAGATGAATCAGTACCAGATAATGTACCTGTAATTGATTTACTAATATCAACAAATCTATCACTAAAATCTGCAGTTACATCTACTACATCACCTGATATTACACCTGATAAAGTTACATTAGCTATTACTGTTCCATCATATACTTTATCATTACCAATACCATATATGTCTTTAGTTGATATAATTGCACCTGATACACTTACTGCATTTATACTATAATTATTACTATCAGTTCCACTTAATATTACAGAACTAATTGTGTGAGTTCCTACTTGATTAGAAGTAAAAGTACCAGTTACATTTACAATATCCCCAGATATTACGTTATTTAAATGAATAGATGCAGTATCAGTTTTATCATAAACTTTATTATCAGAATAACCAGTTATTGATTTTACTGTAATACTTGCAGGTGAAATTGCACCTAATGTATAATTAGATATATCAGTTCCACCTAATACACCTGATATTGATGAATTTGATGATACATCTTTTGATATAAATGATGCACTAATAGTTAAATTATCACCAGATACAACTCCACTTAATGTTACACTTGCATTTAATAAACTATCATAAACTTTATTTATACCTGTTCCAGTTACAGTTTTTTGAGTTATATTAGCAGGAGAAATAGTAGTTAAATTATAATTACTTGCATCAGTTCCTGATAATATACCGTTACTTATAGTAATATTTACACCTACATATTTAGATGCAAAAGTACCAGTACCAGTTACTACATCTCCAGATACAACATTATTTAATGATAAATCTACACTTGTAGATCCATTATAAACTCTTGATATACCAGCTGCAGTTATATCTTTTTGAGTAATATTAGCAGTTGATACGGTTCCTAATGTATAATTACTTGATTGAGCTCCATCAATTGATGCAGTTACTAGTTTGGAAGTTCCAATATTTTTATTATTAAATGTACCACTAATTGTTACAACATCTAATACACCACCTACAGTTTTAAGTTGACCTCCATCAATAGTAATTGATGCACTATTATTTCCATCATAAGTTTTATTTGATGTAGTAGCAGTTATAGTTAAAGGAGTTATATTTGCGGTTGATACAGAACTTAATAAATAATTATTTGCAGCAGTTCCTGATAATGAACCAGCTACAACAATATTATTTCCAACTCTTACAGATGCAAATGTACAAACTGCATTTACATTATCAACTACACTATCAATTGTTATTACACCACTTAAATCAACTGTTGCAGTATTTAATCCATCATATACTTTATTTCTTGTAGTACCAGTTAATGATTTTTGATAAATTCTACCATTAATTATTGAACTTATATTATAGTTATATGCATCAGTTCCTGATAAAGTACCAGTTCCTCCAACATTATCACTTGCATCTCTTGAAATATAATAACCATTAAACAATACATTATCTGTTACACCACTAATTACTTCTAAATCTTGAACACTTCCAGATGCATTTGTAGTACCATCATAAGTTTTATTTGCTAATACAACAGCAACTTGTTTTTGTTCAATATTACCAACAGATATAGATGAACCATCAATATAATAATTATTAACATCAGTTCCATAAATAGAACCTGTTACAGTTTTAGCATCACCTGCATTTTTATCACTAAAATTAGCTGTTACTTGTACTGAATCACCTTCAATTACACCATTTAATAAAACAGTTGCTGAACGAGAACCATTATATTGTTTATTTATAGTTACACCAGTTAAACGTTTAGCATTTACCATAGCACTAGAAACACTTCCTAATGTATAGTTAGTAGACATTGAACCTGAAATAGTACCAGTTACTGATTTAGGATTTACTGAAACATCTTTAGTATTAAAATTACCTGTTACTGTTACATTACTTGTATCAATTGTTTCAACACCAACTAAAGTAATAGATGCAGTTGTTAATCTATCATATATTTTATCAGCTGCTGTTCCTGTTATAGTTTTTCTAGTTATATCAGCATTTGATATTCCTGTTAAATTATAATTACCTGCATCAGTTGATGTTAATGCACCAGTTACTGATCTTGTTCCTACATGTCTAGTATTAAAATCAGCAGTATATCCTACTACATCACCACTAATTATTCCAGTTAATGGTGTTACTAAAGTTGCTGTAGTTGTACCATCATATACTTTATTAATAGCAACTCCGCTACAATTTTTCTTATAAATACCTACATTTGCAATAGAAGTTAAAACATAGTTAAATGCTCTTGAACCAGCTAATGAACCGCTAACTGTTTTACTATCACCAACATTTTTATCAACCATATAACCAGATAAAGTTACATTACTAGTATCAAAAGCTTCAACATTATTTAAAGTAGTTGTAACATTTACAGTTCTATCATAATCTCTATAAAGTGAATTTGCTGTTATTGGTTTAACAGTTATATTTGCATTTGATGTAGAAATAAAATTATAATTACTAATATCAGCACCTATTATTGAACCAGTTACTGGTTTATTTGATGATACATCTCTATCACTAAAATTACAGTTTCCACTAACATCATCACCAGAAACTATACCATTTAAAGTTACTGTTGCAGTAGTAGTTGAATCATAAACTTTATTACTTGTTGTTCCACTGCAATCTTTTTTAGAAATATTTACAGTACCAATTGAAGTTAAATTATAGTTACCAGCCATTGAACCTTCTAAACTACCTGATACAGTTTTACTAGTTCCTACTAATTTATCAGTCATATAACCAGATAAAGTTACATTACTTGTATCAATAGTTTCTACATTATTTATTATCATTGTTACATTTACTGTTCTATCATAAATTCTATCAATTGAACTTGCTGTTATGGGTTTTGCACTTATATTTGCACTTATTGTACCACTATTTGATATATTATAATTTGCTGAATCTGTTCCTGATAAACTTGGTACAACATAAATATTATTACCTACATGTCTACTATTAAATATACCAGATGCATTAACTACATCACCACTTAATACACCAGTTAATGTTACTACAGCTACAGTTGTACCATTATATGTTTTATTAGATGCAGTACCAGTAATACCTAATAAAGTAATATCAGCATTTGAAATACCAGTTAAATTATAATTAAATGCTCTACTTCCTGTTAAACTACCTGAAATAGTTTTATTAGTTGCTACAACTTTATTAGCAAAATTTGCAGTATATGATACATTAGCTACATCTCCTGATTCTACACCATTTAATGTAACACTTGCAGTTGTATTAGCATTATAAACTTTATTTAAACCAGTTCCACTTATATCTTTTCTTGTAATTGAACCGGCACTTACACTTCCTAAAGTATAGTTAGTAGATTCTGAACCAGCTAATAAAGAATTTACAATAGCACTATTTGATGATACATCAAAACTAATATAATCAGCAGTTATAGTTACATTTGATGTATCAATAGTTTCTACACCAGATAAAACTACTTGAGCAGTAGTTGTTCTATTATATACTTTACTTTGACCTGCACCAGTAATAGTTTTAGTACTAATTACTACATCAGATACACCAGTTAAATTATAATTTCCGGATTGAGCACCACTTAATACACCTGATACATTTCTAGTACCTACACGTCTATTAGATAAAGTACCTGCACATGATACAACATCACCACTTATTACTCCTGATAAATTTACATTAATTGATGTAGAACCATTATAAGCTCTTGATACACAACTACCTGATATATCTTTCTTTGTTATATTTGCAGAAAATAATGTTGAAGTAAAATTATAATTTGATGCATCACTTCCATAAATAGTTCCACTTAATGTTACATTTATATTACTAGAAACATCAATTGTATCAAATGACCCAGATAAATCAACTGAATCACCTGAAACTAAATTACTAAAAGTAAATGTAACATCAGAATCTTTATTATAAGTTTTATTATTAGCAGTTGCAGTTAAAGTTCTTAAAGTATAATCTACATTTGATACAGATACAAAATTATAATTACTTGCATCAGTACCAGTTAAAACTGGAGTTACTATTTTTCCTGATTCAACATTTTTATCTACAGTTGTACCACTTATTGATAAATTATCACCACTAATAGTATTATTTAATACAATAGTAACATTTCTAGTACCATCATAGATTCTATTTTGTGAAGTACCACTAATATCTCTTGCAGTAATATTTGCACTAACATCAGTATTTAATGTATAATTACTACTATCATCACCATAAATATAAGCAGAAATAGTTACATTTGAACCAATATTTCTTGAATTAAATGAACCTGATATACTTACATTATCAGTTGCACCACCTACTACTTCTACACCACTTAAACTTAATATTGATGTTCTATTTCCATCATATATTTTATCACTTGTTACTGCTCTAATTGGTTTTGTAGTAATATTAATAGATGATGATGATAATACTAATGTATAGTTATAATATTTAGTACCTCCTAAACTAGTTGATGTTGCAGTTCTTGAACCAACAAAACGACTGTCTAATGTTGCAGTTGCAGTAACATTATCTCTAATACCACCTACAGTTTCAATTGCTGCACTAGTTAAATCTACATTAACTACATTTGTATTATTATAATTTCTTGATACTAAGATACCAGTTATTTGTTTTTTATTAATATCTGCATTTGCAATAGATACTAAATTATAATTTGTTGAATCACTACCACTTAATGTACCTGTTACAGTTTTATTATTTGATGCATCTAAAGTATCGAATAAACCATTATTTACAACTACATTATCTAAAGTTCCACTTACACTTAATACACCACTTAAAGTTACAGTTGCATCACGAGACCCATCATAAGTTTTAGTTTGACCATAACCATAAATATTTAAAGTATTAATTGTACCAGTAGTAGTTGCACTTGTTGAAGCTAATGTATAATTATCATTAGCAGTACCACCTAATGCAATATCAGTTACTGCAACAGAATGTGTTCCTACAGTAGCATAATCAATAGTACCAGTACCAGATACAGTTACATCTTCTACACCAACTACACCACTTAATGTTCCTGTTACAGTTACACTTCTAGTAGTATTATAATTTCTTGTAGTAGTAACCCAAGAACTAGATAATATTTTTCTATTAACTACACCAGATGTTGTTACACTTCCAGATACAGTATAATTTGAAATAACACCAGTTACACCAGATAAAACTATTCCTGATATTGTTACTACTTTTCCAGTTCCTTGATTTACATTATCAAAAGTTGATGATGAATAAGTAAAACTTACAACTTCTGAACCTACAATATCACTTAATGAGCCTGATACAGTTGCATTATTACTTGCATCATAATATTTAGGTGTAGTTGTAAAACTAATACCTAATTGTTTAGTACTAATTGTACCAGTTGAAGAATTAGTTGAACTTACACTATAATTTGAACTTGCTGCACCAGTTAAAGTTATACCAGTAATTGATACATTTTTATTAGTTCCTACATCTTTAGTATCAAAATTTGATACAACATCATTCATATAAACACTTACACCTGAACTTTCACCTGATAATATTCCTGATAAACTTGGTGTTACAGTTGCAGTTGTTGAACCATTGTATATTTTTGAGGTTGTTACAAAAGTTGCTGTTAATACTACTGGATTTATATTTGCATTAGATACAGTTGATGCAGATGATACAATACTATAATTACTAGATGCAGCACCTGAAATAGCAATACCAGTAATAGTAGCACTACGAGAACCAACATTTACATTTGTAAATCTTGCATCAGTTTCAGTTAAAGTAACAGTTTCTAAACCTATTAATCCACTTACAGATTTAGTTGCAACAACTGCATTATTTGATTGATCATATACTTTATCTTGTACTGTATAAAGTGGGGTTAATGCTTTTTGATTAACAGTACCTGAAGTTGTTAAAGTACCATTAATTGTATAATTTGAAATATCACCTGATATAGTTATACCTGTTACAGTTACTACTTTATTTACACCTACGTTTTTATTATTATAAGTTGCTGATGTATTACTAAAACTTATGTTTTCAGAACTTATAATACCTACTAATGAACCAGAAAATACTGCAACATCAGTACCATCATAATCTCTTGGGGGTACTGAAAAACTAATATCTAATCTTTTTTGTGTAATATCAGCTTGAGTTGAACCAGTTGAACTAATATCATAATTTCCAGAATCAGTACTTGTTAATGTAACACCAGATATTAATACATTTCTTGTTCCTACATTTACATCATCAAATATAGCTGTTGAACCTGAAGCAATTATAACATTAGTATATCCAGTTACTAATCCTTGTAAAGTATAAGTATAAGTTGCATTATTTGAACTATCATAAGTTTTATTAACACCAGAATAAGAACCAGTTATAGTTTTTTTAGTAATTACACCACTTATAGTTGAAGGAGGTGAATTAATAGAATAATTACTACTATTTGCACCACCTAATGTTACTGATGAAATATTTACTTGTTTACCGGTTCCTACACTTGCACCAACAAATGATGATGTTTGAGATACAGTTACAATATCACCACTTAATACTCCTACTAAAGTTCCACTTATAGTTATATTATTTGAACCATCAAATTGTTTTGATGGACCAGCATAAGTTACTGATAAATTTAAAGCAGTTATATCACCTGTTGTAGTTAATGAATTTGATGATAATGAATAATTTTCTAATGTACTAACATCACCTGATAAAGATAATCCAGATACATCAACATCTTTACTAGTACCTACAGTAAAAGTTCTATAATTTGCAGAGTTATAAAGTAAAGTTAAAATATCACCAGATACAACACCAGTTAAACTAGTTGAACCTACATTTGCAGTTAATGATTTATCATATGTTTTTGCAGTTATTGTTACTACTGGAATTAAAGTTTTTACAGTAATATCGCCAGTTGTTGATAAAGATGAATTAATAGAATAATTACTATTATTAGTTCCAGATAATGATATTCCTGTTACATTAACAGTTTTACTTGTACCTACAGATGCTGTATCATATATTGCACTTATTCCACTACTTAAAGTAATAGTATCTCCTGAAATTACACCAGATAAAGTACTATAATTTACTGTTGCTGTTCTATTACCATTATATACTTTTGATAAAATATTAACATTTGCAGTTAATGGTTTTGCAGTAATAGTACCTAATGCACTACCAGAAGTACTAGTTGTATAATATGCACTATTTGCTCCAGATAATGCTATTCCTGATATTGTTACAGTTTTACCACTACCTACATGAATACTATCAAATGTTGATGTAGTATGAGTTAAAGTTACTACATCACCTGATAAAGTATTACTTAAACTTCCTGAAACAGTTGCAGATAAAGTTCTATCATATACTTTTGATGTTACTGTCCATGAACTAGTTACAGTTCTTACAGTAATATCACCAGTTAATCCATCAGGGGTAGTATCAATTGAATAATTTGATGCATCACTACCAGTTAAACTAATAGTTGCACTTACAGCAATACCGCTTGCTGGATAAATTGAATTAAATGTAGCAGATAATATATTAATTGTTGCATCATTTCCACTATAAACACCTGATGATACAACATTTACAGTTGCATTATTAGTTTTATCATACTCTTTTGAACTAACTGAATAAGTTGGTACTAAACTTCTAACAGTTATATTAGCAGTACTAGTTACTGATGATGCAATAGTATAATTATTATTAGGATCATTAGTTAATTGAATATTATTTATAGTTACAGTTTTATTAGTTCCTACATTTTTATCATCAAAAGTTATACTTGAATAACTATAACTTACTGTATCAGACCCTTGAACTCCATTTAATATAATTACACCTGAACCAGTAGTTGTATTATTATATACTTTATTTGCTGCTGTAAAAGTTAAACTTAAAGTTCTTTGAGTTATTTCTACACCAGTTACAGTTAATGTTGAATTAACAGTATAATTACTATTTGATGTTACTACATTTATAAAATTAACATTATTTATACCTGCATTTGCTGTATTATATGATGCATCATAAGTTAATAATGAATTATCACCTGATATTAACCCAGAAACAGATACTAATGTTATTTGACTTGGACTAACAGATGTTGTTCCATCATATGTTTTTGATGTAACAGAAAAATTAGGTGTTAAAGTTTTAGCAGTAACATCACCTTCTAATCCACTAATATGAATATTTTCAACATAATCTTGTTCAGGTAATATATAATTAGTTTTTATACCAGATGATAAACTAAAATCAATATTTTCTAAAAATATACTTTTATTTGTACCAACATTTTTAGTATCATAAATTGCTGATGTAAATATTAATCCTGATAAAGTATTTGTACCTATTAATCCAGTTACTGTAATATCACTTGAAGTTAAATTACAAGTATTATTTCCATCATAAACTTTATTTTTTGGTGCATTTACATTTATAGCTAAAGTTAAAGTTTTTGCTAAAACTCTAAAATATACAACTGCACTTGCTAATTGATTATCTCCAGAATCAAAATATTTTATTTCTAATCCATAATAATTTGGTATTGTATCATTTGGACCTCCTTGTGATGGTAATGGTGATGTGTTAGCATTGGCATAACTAACATTACCTGTAGTACCTGTATCAAATGATAATTGACCTGTACTAGTATTTATAATAACACGAGGATTTCCTCCACTACTATCTACATTTATAGTTGTTGATGTATAATAACCACCATCAACTAATCCTGTAATAGTTGGAACAAAATTTGTTATTGTGTTACCACTACCATATGAGTATAAATCAATTACATTATTAGAATTATCAAAACGTCTTAAACTCCCTCCTACATTTCGTTGATAATAAAAACTCATCTAT
>JACCDO010255238.1_pt1 | contig 15600 bp, 9 predicted proteins | sample 7446101 | NCBI WGS metagenome assembly JACCDO01 (sample SAMN15323440, study PRJNA562643) | freshwater metagenome | isolation source: river surface water | place: USA:Blue River Watershed | collected 2017-08-16
CTAGAATTGGTCTTTGCAGTACTCGAAGCGCCGAAGAATTCCAGAAATCCTGCTTGGGCCTCGCTAGTGCCTGATAAAGGATTCAATTCGGGTATAAGCATGCCAAAGTTGAAAATATTCGTCTCTTGCGCGGTCTCTACAGGCGCAGCAGGTGTGTCGGCACCACGATTAGCGCCAGAGGAAGTAAATGGTGACAAGAAACCGGTGAATAGACTGGTGTCTACTATTCCAAACGTATTGTCTTGAATAGGTTCCTCCAGTTTAGGCGGTGGCTCCCGTTTAGGCGGTTGCTCCCACTTAGGCGGTTGCTCTCGTTTAGGGTTGTCTAGTACATTCGCCGCAGCTTCGTGCACCTTGGATAAAGAATAAACGAACTCGGCATCTTCCTCCTTCTTTGCACTGGGGAATACTTTAGACACGCTACTACTGGTGTGCAAGGCATAGCGAGGAGCAGGTTGGGTTGACTGGGTATCCATAGGGTGTGTAGTGCTGGTATTACTAGGATACATGCCGACTGACTCCATTCTTGGACTGCTATTCTTGGCAGCTCCCGCGAACATGCCGTATGAACCTGCATTTGACTGCTGCGTTGGTGTCGTCACAGACATTGGATACGACACGGGCTTGGTAGTTAAGGCGCTGGCGGGACTAAACGTGGGTCGACGATTTACCACATTAGCAGGTACAGGCTGCTTACTCACAACAGGTGCCGACGCTGGTGATGGTCGCTTGGGTGGACCAAGACTAGCACCAGCTATTGTGCTTCGTCGCACTTTTAGGCTGGACTTATACTCGTCTTCTATGTATTCAACTTTGGTGGATGGAGGGGAAATGCTTGATTTGCGAAATGTGACCCGGCTTTGCTGCTGCTCGCCTTTAGTGCTACTCGTAATAGCACTACTGTGTCCTCCGCCGACATTACTAGACGCGCCACCTGCACTCTGATAATCCTTTATCTTCCGCTGCGCACTCGCTAACTCATCCTTCAACGCTTGACTCTCGCTTTGTCGTTCTGTCAACTTTTGCTGCGTACTTCGTAACTCCTCTTGTAACGTCTTACATTCACTCGATAACAGACTCATCTTCTTCTCGGTGGATAACATGCTGTCTCTCAAGCGACTGCTCTCGCTAGTGAGTGCCGCGATATCCCCCTGACGCGCATCAGCATGCAAACCTAACTGCTCTATTCTTATTTCTCTTGCAGCTAACTGCTCACTGGTGACGTCAGTCATGGTGCCGCTGGAAACCTTCGTGACGTAAATACGCTCCATTAACACCGTAATTTGGTTGTTCTTTTCTTGTATTTCCTCTTGCGCCGCACTGAACTTAGTCTCCAGTAGCTGCTGCAGCCCTTTCAATTCTGTAACTTTATGCGTTATGCTCGTGTTCATCACCTCTGCATCGCGCAACTGGCTGCTGTACTGGGTGTTTTCCTCTTGCAATTTGTCGATAATGGCGAGGTCGGAGGCGGTCATTGTGGTGGCTGCGCTTTGCTCTGCCGTGCTGACCACCACTGTCATAGTCTCCTGCTCCGACGTAAGTGCGGGGATAGTCATCGTGCTCTTCTCCGCAGTTACCTTATCGACATACTGAGCCAGTTTCGATGACAGGTCGCTGCCTACCACCTCCTTCTCCTGCACCTCAAACAACGCCGTATTCAATTGCATCGTTAGTTCGGCCACTTTATTCTCTAATCCTTCAATTATTTTCGCTTTATTTTCCTTTTCCTTGACGTGTTCGGCGATCTCTTTTTGCATCGCACTATTCACTTTTGTCAGTGCGTTGACAGTGCTCTGTATGTCCTTCATGGTGTTGTCTTTGTACTCAATACTCTCACTAGCTTGCTTTAACTTGGACGATAATTTATCGGCAGTCGCAGTGGTCTGCGCATTGCAATGGTCCAGCTGCTGCTGCAACAGCTTCTTCTCGCTCTCAACTTTAAGCAAATGAATAGCATCATTGCGTCGAGCTCTTTCTAGATCGTTAATGCGCTGCGTTAGTGTGATGGCAGGCTTGGGAGTAGGCTTGAAAGCAGGCTGGAGAGTACCAGGAAGTGGTGCAGGACTGGGTTCGTCATTACTATGTGATGGTTCAGCTGCACTTGCACTCTTCTCATTCTTCAGGATCAACTCCTTTTCGTAGTTGGAGTTCTGCTCCATAAGCTTCGTTACTAGGTTCTGCAGCATGTTGCTCTTCTCGCTCTCGATATCGACTTTTGCGACTTCTTTTGTCAATAATTCCTTCATATACTCGCAATTAGACTGCAATATTTCCATACTTGTCTTATCTTCAGACGCGATAGTATCAGTTACATTAATTATTTTCACTAGTTGGATATTGTAATAAAGATTCTTGATCGCAAGCCAGCTACTTCTATTATCAAACTTGAAAGCCAACACCCCATATCTACTTCCACTATTGAACTTATCTGCAAATGCCTCAATCTGATTGATTTCACCAATTTTCTCTCTTCCCTTTAGTTTGAGCAAGTCGGTGTATGGGTATCGTTGACTGCGTTTGTCGAATTTCCCATCCCAAATATCCACCAGGCTTTCCTCAGGCAATGAAGGTGTGTGGTACAGTCGCACTGCGAACTCTACATCGCCCAATATGTTGACAAAATAAAAGAGAACTTTATAAGAGACTTGATAGTTATCAAGTGGGAACTGCACGATTCGCACTGACTGGAGTACCTCGTGACTCGAGATCACAGATATTGCCTCGTAACTACTCTCGTCGCCTGCATATATCATTCACAAATACTGAAAGGTATATCGGAAATTGAAGCGTCAAGGTAACTACCCACTCACCCCTCTTGAGCTCCCTGTATCTGTTACACACTCGCTCACTCACACCTCACTCGAGCTCTAGTTCTAGTTATTACCTTGCAAAAAAAATTATAATAAAAAAATTATCCACCGGTACCAGAAACACCGGTACTCGTGTAGCGAATGGGTGCTGTGCTGCGATGACTAAGACTAACGGCTCTGTGCAACGCGTCTTTGAGGTCGTTTCCTGGCGGTGCACCAGCTGTTACAATTATCGCTAGGGAAAAGGGCGTTGAAATTGTTTGGTACCGGTTTGTACCGGTTTCCGATTTCGACGTCGTTTCGGAAACTTTCAAGTTGCGGAAATTCAGCGACGAAGTCAGTTACTCAGTAAGATTGTGAGTGTAAGTTTCGATTCAATTGAAAATGTCGACTGGTGGTGCATCAAGTACACACAGCACTGTCAAGGCTGACATAATTGCATTGAAACAATTGAAACGCAAGTTGCCAAATAATATTCCCAAAAAGAGCGCGGGAAGCATCGGGAGCACGATACAGTCCAAGAAATTAGAAAACTCTTCGTCATCGTCGAAGTTAAATAGCACAAATACTGAATTACGAAGATTTTACACACGAGGCGATCTCCCAATCCAAATCGACCACGGAGGAGTAGCGAATAGACTCGCGTGGAAAGTAGAAATACAAAAATTGGATTTTCATCATTATTTACCAATATTTTTTGATGGTTTAAGAGAAACTGAGCTTCCATTTTCGTTTGTAGCGGAGCAAGGAGTGCTTGATATGCTGGAGGCTGGTGCACACAAAGTATTACCTGTTATTCCACAATTAATAATACCCATGAAAGTTGCACTAAATACCAGAGATAAAAAAATTATTGCAAAGATTTTAAATATTTTACAAAAGCTAGTCACTTGTGATGCTGTCCTCCCTGGGGGCACTGGTCTCTGTGGCCAAGCATTGGTGCCTTACTACCGTCAATTGTTACCAATATTCAACGTTTTCATTCATAATAATGATAATTTAGGCGATCAAATGGATTATTCTCAACGGAAAAGTAAGTCGTTAGGAGAATTAGTCATGCAAACTTTAGAAATACTAGAAGCAAGAGGTGGTGAAGACGCCTTCATCAATATTAAGTACCTTGTTCCTACCTACCAATCCGTGAACACTTACTAAGCGCCGACTATCTATTTATCTTTATAACTAATGTAAATAACCCAAAATCCTTCTTTAAATTACTCGCTTCATGAGAGCAACGCGATGTACTGTCCAAAGGCACAAAAGCATGTAAGTCTTACAGGGGTGTGGACACCATCTTTTATATTTTTTTTGAAGAAATTCCGAAACAAGGTGGTGAAAACTAGCAAGAAATATGGTGTCCTTCTCCGCGTTCTTGGAGATGGACGCTTTCCAGGCATACTCTCTTTCTGCTCTTCTGGTTATACTTCCCTTGCTGCTTCTGTACGTGTGCGATGCGCGGGTATTTGACAAGAATGGGAAGCGAATCCAAGGTCCATATTCTCACCTCTTTGGTCCCTCCTTCTTCGGTATCATGCGCCATGGGCGCCGGCAGAAGTGTCCATCGCGCACCATTTTGAATCAACTGCTGAATAAGTTAGGAGATGGAAAGATTGTCGGTTGCAATGTATTTGGTAAAATATTTTTGATTACTTGTGATCCAGACTATGTTAAAATTGTTTTAAATGGGAAACCATCACTGTTCCCTAAGCATGAGCGATATTCGCGTATGAAGTTTGCACTAGGCGAAGGATTGCTGACATCGAGTGGTGACTTGTGGAAGGCTCATCGAACGATGCTCAATCCGTCATTTCATGCGGAAGCCTTGAAGTGTATGGTTGATGGTACTCTCTTCATTGCTCTCTTTTACTTACCTGCTCATGCTTATTTATTTCGTTGCTCAGGATTCAATATTAAAACTAAGTCTTTAGTGAATATCATTACAAATGTCGCTAGTGGTAAAGTTACGCAGCCATTCATAAATCGTTTAGATGATGCGACGGTTGATAGTAACATAAACAAGAAGCCAGAGGTCGCCGTTGTACTGAACCAATATATACCCGCGCTGTCCTTGTCTATCTTCTTGTTGACGGCATTTTCTTATAATTTTGAAATTGAACAATTCACCACCAGCACGTTCGTTCAGGTACTCACTTCACTCACTGCCTCCTCCATCTGCTCACTCACTCACTCACTCATGAAACCACTCAGGACATAAATAATATTTTAAGCGAGATTAGTGCGCGAATTTCTGATAATTTCGATTTTTCTCATAAATGGTTTCCAGAACGGCTAGCCCGAGTGAACGCCTCCCTCGGTAACGTAAACGCGCTCATCAACACGATAATTGCGGAGCGAAAGCAGGCTCGCGTGGCCGATGCGCCAGGTAGCGACGCCAAGGACCTCCTCGATATTCTGCTTAATGCCAGCGAGAAAGACTTGTCTCCTCAATACCTACGCGATGAAATAGTGACGTTTATGGGTGCGGGACACGAGACAACTGCCACGACTACGATGTGGACCCTGTACGAGCTGTGTCGCCACCCCGAGATACTCGTCAAGGTGCAACAGGAAATAGACGGCATTCTTGGCAGCCCTGCGGCTGCCGACAGGGTTATCGTCTACGAAAATATTAATAAATTTGAGTATTTAACCGCCGTTATCAAGGAGACATTGCGGTTACATCCGCCGGTATCCATGATAGGCCGCAAGAATCTAGAGGATTATCAACTGGGAGAATATACTATTCGCAAGAACTCTATGATTGGGATTAACCTACTCGCCGTGCACACGAATCCCGCGCACTGGACGAATCCCTGGGATTACAGGCCTGAGCGGTGGCTAGATGGCACCAAAATCCATCCGTTCCAATACATCCCTTTCTCTGCAGGTAATCTCTCAACTCACTTACTCACTCACTGGCTCACTCACTGGCTCACTCACTTGCTTGCTCACTTGCTTGCTCTTTCCCAGGTGGAAGAAATTGTCTTGGACAGCGTTTCGCCAACATGGAACTGATCGTCATGCTTGGCTTGCTATTGTCCCAGTTTGACGTTAGAATGACGGCCGGCCAGTTCTCAACGATGCGAGAGGAGGAGACCGTGGTGACGCAGCCCGTCAACTTGGAAGTCATCTTTACACCAAGATCTTAAATATAATACAATGTAAACACTTTTATTTGCTGTATAAAACATCAGATCTGATAATATACTTCACTCCGCCCTCGCACACTGCGCTTCCCTCGTGCACCAAGCTCTCCACGGACTGGCCGTGCGGGAAACAAAGCACGCAGCCTCGCTTGGGCTGCACGCTGTATGCGTTGATCGTATTCATTTCATTCGCGGGAAGGAAGAAGGTGGTTCCTGCAGCAAGAAACAATAAGTAATAATAATCAGTGAGTGAGTGAGTAAGCACTGACCTCCTCCGGCGAAACCGTCGTTTAAGTAAACCAAGAATGTGAGCTTCGATAGCCTGTCGCCAAAGGCGTCATCACTGAAGCGTCCTTCAATCAGACCGCTGCCAGGCCAGGCCCCGTCAATGTGAGGCCTATATACGCTGCCAGGTGTATAGCGAAACAGTCGAAACCTAGCGTTTATACCTTGTAACAGGCAAGAGTCGCCGTTGAACGAGGGTATAACGGCTGGGAGCAGCGATTGGCAGCGGGAGAACACCGTCGATATGATGTCATTGGACGCCAACCATTGAATGTTGTCGATACCGTCGACTGCGTCTGGCGTGTACTTGATTTGCTCAGCGATACGTATAAACTGAGCGCACTCGTTAGGCGTCAGCACGTTTGTCAATATGAAGGCGCCTGGGACGTGTGGTACGTCGTGCCTTTTCACACAATTGCTCGTTGAAAATGTTATTGTATTTGGTTTTGTCATGTAAATATTCAAGTCGTATTGGCTACGTGAGTGAGTGCAATGAATGATGAGTGGGTTAGAGCGTGATTGAATGAACTGGTACCTAGGAGGCCTGCGTTCCTTTCCGATTGTGGTGAGAATGACAAGAATATCATCGGTATAGTCCCGCGTATCGGGCAGTGGCTGGACGCAGTCAGCACTCGGATCCACCGCAGAGAAGTAAGGATGAGTGACTAGTTTGGCTTGCATGCTGTCCAACTCCGCATCATTTTCTGGTAATTTGGGGCGCATCAAGGCTCCATTGGCCTGAGTGCGATTGCTCATTACTCTTAGCACTGCGTAAAGCAAAAGCAATGACATGTTCTTGAGCTGCGCTTCGCTGTATTGACTGCTTACATTCGGCTTGGACAGCAAGTCGCACTCTCTCGTCCAACGCTGGAGATGGCCCAACTTGATGCTTTCGTCGCTGCTGCTTGCTAGTTGTAGCAACAAACTGTATACTTTGCTGTAGTTGCTGCAGCGGAATTCTGTAGTGATTTGGTTTGATATACTTTGATCACTTTTCTCCACCACTGCTCCATGCATGCTCTTCTTCGTATACAATACCAACGGATGCAATGATCGACGGAACTGTTTGTATGGTAGCGACTGAAATTTCTCCAAGTTATTCGTGAAATAAGTAATTGTATTCTCTAATGTTTTCATTTTAGTTTCGTCCCCCAAATAACTTTGGTTCATCACTTTCGTGCTCGGTATTTCCTCGAAGTGTTTATCCAACTGCACCTGAATTAAAGGAAACAATAGTTTGCGCAGTATTTTATAGCCTTTAGATGCATATAACGCAGTATCAGCACTTAATACGTCTAGTATCGATGCACTTATCGCCACTTCCTCTTCACTGATTTCGCTCGGTATCTCTATGGCGCTGTATGCGGCTGCTCCTGCATCAACAGAGGCTTCCAATCGCTGCCGTTTACGCGCTTTACCTGCCTTCCCCATTACTTACTTACTTACTTACTACTGTGCTCACTCACTCACTCCATCTCCACACCCAATTTCAGCGATTTTTTTTTTAAAAGGAAAGAAAATCAATAAAAATGCGACGAAATTTCACTAATTATGCGTGAAATGTCTAGTTTGGAGCCTTTCGTCTCTGTGAATGTGGTTTGCATCGACCATGTGATGGTTCGCTCGCGTAACTCCAACGAATACCTGCAAGTCGAGCGAGATGAAACACGCCCAGTAATACGAGTGTTCGGGTCCACACCACACGGACAACGCGTATGTGTTCATGTGCACGGCTTCCTGCCATATTTTTACTTCCGGCCGAGACTTATCAAGGATCAACAGCTGTACTTCAAGACACAGGAGCAGGTAGAAACATATTTAGATCGAATGAGAGACAAAATTGAAAAATACTTGAATGATGATGAAAAAAGAAAAAGATATACTGAAAATTCAAAGGAACATAAGGAATACAGGAACAAAAAGTATATCGCAGGTATTGAAACTTATACTAGTTGCACGATTTATGGCTATCACAATGAAGAGCACGTGTTTGTTAAGTTAACAGTGTATAACCCAGCCAGTATTCGCACAATTTGCACTCTCTTGGAGACAGGCGGTCTTGCCATTGGGGTGTTGATGCAACCCTATGAGAGCCACATCACGTACGTCAACAAGTTTTTGGTCGACTACAACATAACACCGATGGGTTGGTTACATCTTAGCGATGGTCGCTTTCGGTTACCATTGCCCAGTAATGAGTCCCCCTTCCCTCCCCCACAGCCGTTGTTACCAGGAGAATCGTCGCAGCAATCGCGTGTGGTGAGGTTGATACCTGCCAATTCCAGTGATGAAAACAGTGGAAATGGATCAGTTAGTTATTTCAGATTTTCTCAAAACAATATTTCGTCCAACTTCCATGACAAGTGTTGGCAGCTTGAGGAGCAGCATGCGGCGCGCGACGAGCAGGACCCAGTGGAGCCAGTAGACGACGTCATGAGCAATAAGGACACAATATGCGACCTAGAACTGGACGCGCACGTGGTTAACATCTTAAATATTACCATGAAAAAAGCTAAATTTGGTAGAAATTCTATTTAATTCATCCTAAAACTATGTAACTGACTCACTTCTTGCAGGCGAAGAGCTCTGGGATGAAGCCAGGGTCCGACACCAGAGCAAGTTCCATGAAGAGATGCCTGAGGCCCCTCCTGTCCGTTACACAGATACTGATCATCGTCCACAGACTACGCGAGATGATAACTATAAGCAGCGGTTGGAGCACTTGGAAGCCTTGGCTTTGCTGCGCAAAGATGAAGCCGGTGCATCTGCCGGTGCGAGTATCAGTGTGTGTACCGACCGTTCCGAGAAGGCAATCACGGAGGATGACGTCGCAAGAAGTCAGGAAAGTAATTATTTCACGCAGTTAATTGACGAGGACGAGTTCCCGTTGCACCAGAGTGCAACCATTCGATCTGCCGACGCCAATGCGTGTGTCAACATATCTACTCAGGACATGAAGTACTCCGGCCACGATGCGGACGACACGGACGATGACGGGGACTGCTCCGATGACAGTAAAGATATCGATGATATTTTGCAATATTCACAGCCCAGTATTGAGACGGAGTTGGTGGTGCATAAACGTGCCAGCGCCCACGTGGTTGATGAAACCGCCCGATCTCAACCGCAAAAACCGTTGAAAGTATTGCGGCGGAGCCAGCCGTTTAACGTGCTTGAAATGTTTGGTGAGTCAACTCACCTGCAAACCACCGCGCCAGCACGAGAGAACAGCACGCACCTGTTAGCTGTGAGTACCACAGCAAGTGCCAACAGCGAGGTGTCTGTATCATCGAAGACGTCCTTAACGGATGCTCTTGTCCCGGTCCAGTCCTGCGGCCTGATGCTTAAGCCCACGTTCCACTGCCCCAGCTATTCCAACCTTACTCCTGTCATAGAGAATGGAGCAAATAAGAAGCTTTTCTATAGCAACCCGGAGGACAGATTGCCGCCTAGCGACCGCGCAATTAAGCACGCGAAGTTCCATCCCGACTGCAGTCTGGCCCACGTACTCGGGCAGCTTGAATTATGGGAGTACCACACTAGAGACAAGAGAAGCATGGGCTCCAACCATGTCAAGTGCCTGATACCATCCTTCTCTCCTCCTTCACCAATGGATGTACGTAGATGCGTATTAGACAAGCCAGTCCAACGCAAGAGGAGTAATCCCATGGTTTCGCACACCCAAATTAGCAGCCCCACACCAACGGGTGGCAGTGGTGCGTACAACGAGAAGCATCAATTGGGATTGAATATAGGAGAGGTGACCATCCGCGAAAACCTGATTTGCCGTCTTACTACTATGAGCATCGAGTTGTTCGCCACGTCAACCAACGGCAAGGCGGCAGATCCGAAGATGGACCCCCTCGTACTCATATGTTATAGTGTGGATGACAGTATGTCGAACAGTGAAACGGAAACGGTACAGAAGTGTTATGGCGTCATCGTATTCGATACATTGCAACCTACGATCAGTGTGAAAAAGGCCATACCAAGCGATCAACTTGAGCCCAGCTCCATCGTCACCGTGGTGACTAGTGAGAAGGAACTGTTCGAGAAATTCTTCTACTCCCTGCAGCAAATAGACCCGGACATCGTGGTGTCGTACGAGGTGCAGCACCAATCACTGGGGTATATTATTCAAAGGGCTGCGGTGGTGCTGGACGTACCCACTCATACCATTCGTCAAAAAATGAGCCGTTTAATCTGTTCACCGGCAGCTGCGCAGACACCACCGAAACCGCCTAGTGATGAAGAGGAAATCAGCGATGCGAAACAGTATTATGCAGAACACTCGCACGATATTTTCCTGCCGGGTCGCGTGGTTATCAACATCTGGCGGTACGTGGCGCGGGAGCTCAAGCTGTACAGCAACACGGTCATGAACGTCGCCGAGCAGTTATTGCGAAAAAAGATACCCTATTACACTCCAGCTCAATTGACTGACTGGTTTCGCCGTGGCTCATTACTTAGAGGTCGCACCATGTCGTACGTGCAAATGCTAAGCATCATCAACTTATCCATCATGGAGAAATTGGATGTGGTTCGACTTGGATGTGAGTCCGCGCGGTTGTACGGCATTGATTTCCACTCCGTGCTCACTAGAGGCTCGCAATTCAGGGTGGAAGCCGCCATCTTACGCTGCTCAAAACAAGAGAAATATCTATTACTTTCCCCGAATAAGCAGCAAGTAGCGAATCAAGCAGCGATGAAGTGCATTCCGTTGGTGTGCGAGCCGCATAGCCAGCAGTTCTACCACCACCCGGTGGTCGTATTAGACTTCCAGTCGCTGTATCCTTCCTTGATTATCGCGCATAATTTATGTTTCTCAACGATAATTGGGCAGTTGAACATGGGGGTTCATGGTCCCGATACCACTGGCACCGTGGGGGTCGTGGAGTACACGGAGGAGAATACCGTCAACGGGTTGTCTAGTCATAGCTACCCCAATACTCCGTACATTGCTCCTAGCGGTGCCGTATTTGCGAATAAAAACGTTCGTCTTGGCATACTCCCTCAAGTGCTGAAGGAGGTATTGGAGACTAGACTCATGGTGAAGCGTGAGCTGAAGAAGTATCCGGGAGAAGAGTATGCTTTGCTCCGGAAGTCATTGGATGCGCGTCAACTAGCCATCAAACTGCTGGCTAACGTCACCTATGGGTACACCGCTGCCGGTTTCAGCGGTCGAATGCCATGCGCAGAGCTAGCGGATGCTATTGTTGAATCTGGTAAGACGTTGTTGCAGGAAACGATGCGGTACATCAGGGAGCACCGAGAGTGGAAGGCGAATGTGGTGTATGGTGATACCGACTCTATATTCGTGGAGCTGCCATACCGATCCCTATCTGAAGCCGTAGCGATCGGGAATCGCATCGCGGAGGAGATAACCAGTATTAATAAGCAAGAAATCGTATTGAAGTACGAGAAGACGTACTACGGATGCTTGCTGATCAGTAAGAAGCGTTACGTCGGATACTCGTTCGAGAAGGCCACTGACGTGGGCAGCCTGGATGCCAAGGGAATCGAAGTTATCCGTCGAGATCAATGCCTTGCAACTGCCAAAATACAAGAAAAGTGTTTGCGTATTTTGTTTCAAGAGCGTGACGTGTCCCAGATGAAGCAGTACCTGCAGCAGCAATGGCGGCGCATACTGCAAGGAGGGAACAAGATCAGCATCAAAGACTTCATCTTTTGGAAGCAAGTGAAGGTAGGTAAGTACAAGTCGGACGGTCCTCCTGCTCACATTATCTATCAAAGGAAGCTGCAGAGTGACAGCAACGCCGTAATCCCGTACGGATGGAAGGTTCCCTACGTCGTCGTTACTGGTCAAGGGAATCTCTCCGAGCTAGTTTGCACGCCTGAAGAGGTGGCTGTAAGGGGCACGATGTACCGGATAAACAGCAAGTACTACATCGAGAAGCACATTAACGCGGCGTTGAGCAGGTGCTTTTCCTTGTGCGACATTGATGTGAACCATTGGTACAAGCAGATGACGAAGCCGAGGGAGTGCATACGACCTAATTTAGCTTATGAATATTACACGGCAAATCTACAGAAGCGCAATCTGATTACTAGCTACTTACCCAGTGATAACTGTCAATTGTGCGGGCAACCCGTTAGCATGAATGCACAAACTGAGAGAGACATCAAAGACAGATACGACCAAGTCAGGAAAATAGGCATTAGTTTGTGCACATCCTGCTTGACACCTCCGTTAGCGCAAACGCTACTCGCACTTTATCCGGAGGTGAACAGACTATTAGCCAAGGGACAGCACCTCACCGAAGTCTGCAACGGTAAGCACACTCTTCCACTTCCTTTTCATTTGATTGATTACGTCCTTCACTACTAATAGCTTGCGCCAAGTTCCCACAGCCGCCGCAATACTACGTCAAGAGCTTTATCTCCCCCGATGCCTGCCATTCCGCTGATTGCGCGGTATTTTTTGAACGAATTCGGCTGATTACCAAGGTGGAAGATGAGCAGTTGATCCTGCAGAAACTGGAAAGTTTAAATTGGTGAGTGGCGCTATAAACGACACCATAATATACGAGATGTACAAGTGTAACCGCTGTTCTATGTGTTGTCAACCATAATATACATGATTTAACTCTTATTGATCATGAATTCCTTCGAAAGGACTGATGCCCAAATGTCTCGGTGTCCGTATGACTTCTCTAGACTCAACGACAAGTAATACCCTCTCACCTTAGCTAGTGGCTCCGGCTCCATCAGCGCCCACATAGACTGGGACGGATCTATCTTACCATCCAAAGGCCCTTCGAATATGACACTTCCATCCTGCAATCTTACACTTATGTAGTCTGTCTTCAAGGATACCACTAAGTCCTGCTTCGTATATCGCTGCTCTAATTTAATATTGACATCAATCGAGGACATCGTCTCCGTCCAGGCGTAGCTGCCATCGGGGCTGCTTCCTTCAACACGCTCATCGGATGCAACATGATGCTTAGAAGGATCGAAAAATACACGCTCTTTATCAGATTTCGTGGCATTTATTTGCTTATTTTCTATTGCCTCCTTTGCTATAACTGACGATCCATCTTCGATTCCCTGCAATACGTCATCGCCTATAGAATCGGAGTCATCTAGCGATTTGTATGACCGCGTTATAGATGGTATAATTTCAAGTATTTCCATTTCACAATATAGAACTTGGTTAGCTTTAAAAAGAGGAAGGGCTCCTTTCTCACCAAATCCATAGTTAGGCTGTATTGTTAGATGCGCCACCTCTCCTTCATACATATTGCGCACGGCCAACTCCCATCCCTTGATAACTTCACGTGGCTCTGCTCCAAGAGTGAACGAAAAAGTATCTTGTAAGGACGAAGATGAGTGAATGATTGTGCTGCTAGTTTCATCAGAGTAAAACTTCCATGCGATTTCGATGGTGTCAAGAGCTTGTGGATATCCTTTAGTGAAATCGCCTGCGCGAAGTGTCTTCTTTACAACTCCTTCATCATCCACCAGTATCTCATTGAGTGCACCTAAAAAGTAGGACGGTGACATGCGCCGCGGATGCACGAAACCCAATGCAAATGGCAGCAATATAACCATGATCAGCAATATATTCGCGAACATAGCTCTCCTTATAAACTACTTACTCAAACTCAATTATCAGGTTCCAAATTCAGGGCAGGTACGTACCTATTGGTCTTTTAAAGAATCCAAAAAATCAATACCATTAGGGATTAGTGTACCGTACGGTACCTTACACGTAGTTAACGGTGAAAGAAGCATTCAACGACTTTATACACCGTAAATGCTTGCGATCTAGGAAGACGAAGGAGTACATCGGTATAAACATTAAGTTACGGTACAGTATACACCGCTACACAGACGCAGTCCCCAGTGCGACTAATATTTTATCATTCTCTGCAAATTGATCGATTGTAACAGGTATATTGACATCAGCCAGAGTAAAGTGCAATGATCTGTGCGAGATATTATCATCAAATAATTTAAGTGAAACATCGCGACAAAATGAATCTGGATCCGACAGCATGAACACTTGGTAGTTCGTTGGATTGGTTGAAGATGCAACAAACACTCTCTTTGGCTTGACTTGAGGTTGATTACTAACTGCTCTGATGTCGTTGATTAGCTTGGAAATCTCAGCGGGATTGTGCAAGAACATTCGCTTGACGAGATTCATTTGTCCACGTTGGGCAGGCGCATTCATATTAAAACCAAATGGAGCGATGACTAATTCACCGACTGCGTTATCAGGATTAAAACAATTTTGTAAGTATTGACAGCCTCGTCCTCTAGTATTGACCTGCACGGTAGATGTCGAGAATAGCAAGTCGTTACTGCTACTTCCAGTAGTACAGATAGTGCAACATACACAAGGAGGATTATGATCTTCGACATGAATTTTTACCATGTCATTTGTAATTACGTATAACGTGTGATCCAAGTCTCTTTGGTAGTTCTTTATTCCTGCAGTGATACAGCAACCACCAAATAAACTAATGACTAAAAGATGAGGCCAAAAACAAGGTAATGCTAATCCTAATGGGAAATTAGAACAACAAATGTAGCAAAAGGACTTTGACTCCTCTGTAGGGCGCAATGCTGCGTACACTGTCGAGTGCTTTCCAACTAACTCTTGTGCTCTAGCTAGATCGGCATCCGTGCCAAGAATGGGCAATCCGTTGGGACCAGTCCGATGAGGGACACGAGTCCCTGAAATCTCGATACTCATCTTATGATACTTAATTACTCAATGAATTTAAGTCACTCTCTCACACACACTCACTCAGTACTGAAATTTCTGATCGAAACTTAGTTTTTCGATTTCCCTGTACTTTCATTCGGGTAGGAGTGAAATTTCCTGCACCGGTACTATATAATCCAGTAAGAATGGACTGGTGTCCAGTAGGTTACTATCGGTAGGTATTCATGATTTAATGTGCGAAGCAAAACGCACTCATCTTTTTAGTCCGTAACAACGTAAAGAACTTTTTTAGTGTAACTATCCAGTGGGTGTGGATCATGAATTCATGGGATTGAAAATTTTTTGCCAATTTTTTAGGTCAATTTTTGGACAACTTGGACTCTGTACACAGACTGCCGTCATGGAGTCGAAACTGGATCTACCACATGCGCCCGCGACACTCTCTTTAGAGGTTCTAGAGCAGAATGCTGCTTTCATCCTGAATGTATTGGCGCCATGTGTGTGGTGCTTGCTCGTTATCGTGCTAATGGACTTGTCGTCTTTTGTCAGCCTGTGGTATGTGCCCGTCCTGGGTGTATTCGCGGCATGTCTTGCTAATGCTGTTCCAATTGGCGGTGGTGTCGTTTATGTGCCAGCACTATATTTACTAGGTTTGGATGTA